>RHMF01000129.1_pt1 | contig 30166 bp, 25 predicted proteins | sample 5365151 | NCBI WGS metagenome assembly RHMF01 (sample SAMN10266501, study PRJNA497801) | feces metagenome | isolation source: feces | host: Bos taurus | place: China: Prairie of Fairy Mountain | collected 2017-08-14 | reverse complement strand
TAGAGAGGTGGATATCGCCTGTTCCTGGGGGAAGGTCGATAAGCAAGTAATCCAACTTACCCCAACTTGTCTGGTGGATAAGCTGATGCAACGCATTTACAGCCATACCACCACGCCACATAAGGGCATCCGTAGGCTTGATAAAGAAGCCAATAGACATAAGCTTGATACCCAACGACTGCGCAGGGATGATATACTGGTTGCCCTCCTCGTCAATCTCTGCCTCGGGAACATAGCCCTCGACACCAAACATCTTGGTCTGCGAAGGACCATAGATATCGGCATCCAAGATACCGACATTGCAGCCGTGGCGACGCAACGCAACAGCGAGGTTTGCCGTTACGGTAGATTTACCAACACCACCCTTGCCCGAGGCGATGGCGATGATATGCTTTATCTCGTTTGTCGTAGTCTGCTGCTCACGACGACGAGGCTTGGGGGCCGCCTCGCGGATAATCACCATAGTCTGGCTCTGGGGGAAGTGCTCCGCCATAACCTGCTCTACAGCACGCTTAATCTTCTGTGCAAAGGGGTCGCGCGCCTTCTGAAAGCGTAGCGTAATGGCTATATTGCCATCCTCACCCAAGTCTGCACGGTCTACGAAACCGCTATCCACGATATTCTGCTCGGTCTCGGGGTGTATAATAGTTTTAAGTAGTGCTTCTAACTGCTCGTTCATAATATATAAGGTATATTAAAATTTCATCTCTATAAAGGGCATAATGGTCTGAATACCCGAGAGGTTGAGGATGCGGTAGTTCTCCTCGACAAACTCTCTTAACTCCATCGAAGGCTCTACGCCCAATGCCTTGGCGCTCGATGTTGAGAGCATCGACAACCACTCGTCGAAGGGTGTCATTGCGGCACGGAACTCATACAATGCAAAATCTGCACCCAAGTCTGCCATATCTGCTGCCTTGGCAATAGCCTCGGTAAGACCGCCGTAACTATCCACAAGACCTATTTCTGTTGCCATTGCGCCACTCCAAACACGACCCTCGGCAACCTCCAAGACATCCTCAATCTCCATATTACGACCCTCGGCAACCTTCGAAGTAAAGACCTCGTATACCTCATCTACGCCACGCATAAACATTGCACGCTCGGCTGCAGTAAGACCACGGGCCATACCCAAGCCACCTGCCGAAGGCGAAGTACCAACGGTGTCGAACGATACGCCAAGCTTATTTTTCAAGGCTTTCGAGAGGTCGGGAATCATACCGAAGACGCCGATAGAGCCAGTAAGCGTAAAGTGGTCGGCAAAGATATAGTCAGCAGGAGCAGAGATATAGTAGCCACCGCTGGCTGCCATCTCACCCATCGAGACCACCACAGGCTTCTCGCGCTGTAGCAACACCATCTCGCGCCAAACGATATCCGAGGCGATAGCAGAGCCACCGGGCGAGTTAACACGCAAAACAACAGCCTTGGTGTTCTCGTCGTAGCGTGCTCGCTGCAACTTCTCGGCAAGTGTCGAGCCATAGATATAGCCCTCGACCTCCATTGCGCCATCAACAATCTGACCCTCGGCATAGATAATTGCCACGGTGGGCTTCGACGAGAAGGGCATCATATCAACAGTTGCTGAAAGGGGCGCACCACACTTTGCAACATACTCGCCCAACGAAATCTTATTGAGGCGGTGGTCGTCGCTCTCCGAAGCACCGAGTGCCAACATCTGCTCTACCGCCTTATCTTCGTAGCAAACAACATCCACCAAACCAGCCTTCTCAGCCTCGTCAGCCAACGATACCTCAAGGTTGGCAGCGATAGCCTTAACACGCTCTGTTTCAAGACCTCGGCTCTTGGCAATATCGCCTGCAAAGGCCTCCCACATACTATCCGACAACGCCTGCATCTGCTCACGGTTAGCCGGCGACATCTCGTTGAGGATATAGGGCTCTACGGCGCTCTTATACTTGCATACCGTGGGGCGAATAGCCTCGACCTTGACATCGAGACGGTCCAACAACTCCTTGAAGAAGGGGGTCATCGATGCCAAGCCCTTCAACTCGAACGAGCCGTAGGGGTGCATCATAACGATATCGGCTACCGAAGCGAGGTAGTATTCTGTCTGTGTGTAGATATCGTCGTAGGCAACAACCCACTTGCCCGACTCCTTGAAACGGAGGATTGCCTGTCGCAACTCCTCAAGGTTAGCGCCACCGATGATGCCTGCGCCATTTTGGTGGATGCAGATACCTGCGATTGCAGGGTCAGTCGCCGCCTTCTCAATAGCGGTGAGAGCGCCAAGGAGTGTTATGGGCGACTCGAAGGTCATCGTCTCGGGATTTAGTGTGCCGAGGGGCGATGCCGCGGGAGAGTCGACGATATTTTCGTTAAGGTTGATATACAATACCGAGTTAGCGGGGGTAGGAAGCTCGGGTGTTGAGCCCAACGATGCAACCATACCGACACCAGCAAAGATAAAGAATAGGGTAGTGGCAATACCGCCCACTACAACAGCCAACAACGAGGCAAGAAAAACCTTAGAGAATTTCATAATATATATGTGTTATTTATTACCTAATGCAAAGGTAATAAAAAAAGAGCAAAGTGGTTTTGCTCTTTTAAGTTTTTAGTTAATAGTTGTTAGTTGTTAGAGGGGAGACGATAGGACAAGTAAGATGATAGGAAGATAAGAAAAATCTTAATGTCTAAAAACTAATAACTAAAAACTAACAACTCTCCTTTAGAACGGTGCTATATCAAACTCCGAGGGTACGCCGTTCATGCCGCCCTGGGGTGCTGAGCCCATAGGTGGGAAGTTGTTGCCTGCCGACGAGAAGTCGTCGTAGCTCTCGGCGGGCTGGTTGGGCATTCCCGAGGCAGCCCCCGAGGTGATAGCCGCCATAACCGAAGAGTCGGCATCGGCAAACTTCGCCTGATCCTTGATAAAGCGTAGGGGCACATCCGTAACCTCGCCGTTACGGTGCTTGGCGATGATAATCTCGGCCATACCCGCTGTCGACATACCATTCTCGTCGGTGGTAAGCCCGTAGTACTCAGGGCGATGGATAAATGCTACAACATCGGCATCCTGCTCGATAGCACCCGACTCACGAAGGTCCGAGAGCTGGGGTCGCTTCGAGCCACCACGGTTCTCGACATTACGGCTAAGCTGCGAGAGGGCGATGATCGGAACATTCAACTCCTTGGCGATAGCCTTCAGCGTACGCGAGATAAGTGACACCTCCTGCTCACGGTTACCGCGGGTCTCGGGTGTCGAGGCGGTCATCAGCTGTAGGTAGTCGATGATGATAAGCTTGATATCGTGCTGTGTCTTTAGACGGCGAGCCTTCGAGCGAAACTCATATACCGAGAGGGCGGGTGTATCGTCGATATATAGTGGCGAACGGCCAAGCTCCACGGTCTGGCTCTCGAGGTGTGCCCACTCCTCGGGCTTGAGGTTACCTGTGCGCAAATCCTTCGAGTTGAGCTGTGTCTCGGCTACGATAAGTCGGTTCATAAGCTGCACCGACGACATCTCGAGCGAGAAGAAGGCCACGGGTGTCTTATGCTCAACAGCCATATTGCGTGCCATGGTCAATACAAAGGCTGTCTTACCCATCGAAGGTCGTGCTGCGATGATGATAAGGTCTGAGGGCTGCCAACCGAGCGTGATGCTGTCGATATCGGTAAATCCCGACCGCACACCATTGTACTCGCCAGCGGTCTTCGATGCCTCCTCAATCTGTGCCAACGCCTTGCGCAAGATATCCTGTGCTGACTGCACCGAGCGCTTCACATTACCCTCCGAGACACGGAATATCTCCTGCTCGGCAAAGCCGATAAGCTCCGTAACATCCACCTCGTCGTCGTAGGAGCGACGCTCAATCTCGGTTGCCGAACGGATAAGCTCGCGCTGCACATACTTCTGCGCGATAATCTTGGCGTGGAACTCGATATGCGCTGCCGAGGCTACTCGCTGCGTGAGCTGTGCAAGATATGCCGCACCACCCACCTTGGTTAGCTGACGGTGCGATTTTAGGCACTCGGTCACGGTGTAGAGGTCGATTGCCTTCATCTCGAACGATAGCTCCTGGATAGCCTGGAAGATTATGCGGTGCTCCTCGGTGTAGAATGTCTCGGGCTTGATGTACTCCTGCACATCGATAATTGCATCTTTCTCGAGCATCAACGCACCCAGCACAGCCTGCTCCAATTCGACAGCCTGTGGTGGTACAGTACCCTCAATCTCAGCAAGTTGGCGGTATGCCTCGCTATTATTCTGCGACGATTTGTTGTATTGCTTTGCCATGGTAAGTCACTTTACGGATTGCAAAAGTAGAAATATTTTTCGATGACTTGTTGACAAAGCCCCCCAACTTATGATAACTTACTAACACGCTATGTTAATATTTTTTATTACCTTTGTATTATTAAATTAAAAACTGAGATTTTTTATGAAATACGCTCTTATTTCTACCGAGAAGGGTGATATGAAGGTTGAGCTCTACGAGAAAGAGACACCTATCACCGTTGCTAACTTTGTTAAGCTCGCCGAGAGCCACTTCTACGATGCTCTTTGCTTCCACCGAGTAATCCCCGATTTCGTTATTCAGGGTGGTTGCCCCAAGGGTGATGGCACAGGCGGTCCGGGCTGGACTATCCCCTGCGAGACCCGTGCCGAGCGTCAGTACCACGACCGTGGCGTGTTGTCTATGGCACACCGTGGTCCTAACACTGGTGGCTCGCAGTTCTTTATCTGCCACAATCGTATGAACACCCAGCACCTCGACGGCGTACACACCTGCTTTGGCAAGGTTATCGAGGGCTTGGATGTTATCGACGATATCCGCCCCGGCGACTTGATTTTGTCGGTAACGATTACTGAGGAGTAAAAGAGCAAAGATCAAAGAGGAAAGAGCAAAGAGTGTTGCAGGCGCTCCAACGGAGCGCAACTCTAACAACCAAAAGCTAAAAACTACGGTTATGCCTTGCTTTAAGCCCATATTCGATGGCATAGATTGCCACCATCTCTATATCGCTGGTCCGTGTAGCGCCGAGAGCCGAGAGCAGGTTCTCGAGGCGGCGCGTGGTGTGAAGGATGCAGGTATCGGCATTTTGCGTGCTGGTGTCTGGAAGCCCCGTACCCGCCCCGGCTCTTTCGAGGGTCGTGGCGCTGTGGCTTTGGAGTGGCTTCACGAGGCAAAGCGTGACTATGGCTTGCGCGTTATCACCGAGGTTGCTACGCCCGAACATATCGAGGCGGCGTTGCGTGCCGATATCGATGGCGTGTGGATTGGTGCTCGCACCACGACCAACCCCTTTGCTGTGCAGGAGATGGCAGATGCCCTCAAAGGTGTCGATATCGCTGTGTTGGTCAAGAACCCCGTGAGCCCCGATGTAGACTTATGGTCGGGCTCTATCGAGCGCATCTACAATGCGGGTATTCGTCGCTTGGCGGCTGTGCATCGTGGCTTTGCCACCTACGACAACTCCGCCTACCGCAACCCACCTCATTGGTCGGCACCTATCGAGCTACACCGCCGACTACCCGAGCTTTCGCTCCTCTGCGACCCCAGCCATATCGGCGGTCGTCGTGATATTGTTGCCCGCATCTCGCAGGAGGCGCTCGATTTGGGCTTCGATGGCCTGATGATAGAGTGCCATCCCAACCCCGATGTGGCGTTGAGCGATGCACAGCAGCAACTTACGCCCGAGGCACTTAAGGTGTTGGTTGATAGCCTTGTATGGCGTCGTACGCCCGATATTGATGGCTCGTTGCACGACTTCCGCTTGCAGATTGATGCCCTCGACAACCACATCCTCGAACTGCTCTCGGAGCGTATGGGTGTGGCACGCGAGATTGGCGCTTATAAACTCAAGCACTCGATGGCTGTTGTTCAGCGCGATAGGTTTAACGAGCTGCTAAATGCCGCCTCGGGTAAGGCACAGGCGATGGGTATGTCGCGCGAGTTTGTCCACGCCATATTTAGCGCCATCCATGAGGAGTCGGTGCGCCAACAGCTTGAGTTGGAGAAGATGAAAAAATAGCCCTACTGCCTTGCGCAGTCGGCAACCAATTTGATACTAACCATTTAAAACTTAGATGTTATGAAGAAATCTCTACTTTTCTCACTCTCTATCTTTGTTTTAGGGCTCTGCGTGGCACCGCGTGCCGAGGCTCAAAACATCCAGCTCTACTACGATGCTGGTCGTAACTGTGCTACCTCGACCGTCGAGATGTTCCGCCCCGACTCGTTCGGTAGCACATTCTTCTTCACCGACTTCGACTATGCGCCAAAGTCTATCGGCGCTTATTGGGAGATTGCCCGTGAGCTCAACTTCTGGCAGGAAAGCAAGGCCGACTGGCTCTCGGTGCATGTTGAGTATAATGGTGGTCTTAATACCGCTGCTGGCTCGTTCAACAACGCTTGGTTGGCGGGTCTTACCTACTCGGGACACTCAAAGGATTTCAGCAAGACATGGTCTATCTCGGCGATGTATAAGTTGATTCCTGGCACAAAGGATGCTCTCGGTCATGGTCAGGCGCACAACTTCCAGATTACGGGTGTCTGGGGTATCAACTTCGCTAAGGGTTGGTGTTCGTTTAGTGGTTTTGCCGATTTTTGGCGCGAGATTCGCGTATGGCAAGATACCGAGTTTATCTTTATTGCCGAGCCTCAGTTCTGGGTAAACCTCAACAAGATTAAGGGTTGGGATAAGGTGAACCTTAGCGTAGGTTGCGAGATTGAGCTCTCAAACAACTTCGTTGATAGGGGCTTTGCTTGCAACCCCTGCGTAGGTCTTAAGTGGACATTCAATTAGTCACACCTATATATAAATGAATAGAGGATATCCCAAAAAGGATATCCTCTATTACTTTTGTAATCGGTTGATTACTTCTTGATAGCGTCAACGAGCTTCTCTGCGCCTGCCTCAACAGCCTCAACAGCCTTCTCCTCAGCAGCCTCAACAGCAGCGTCAGCAGCCTCAACAACTGCCTCCTCAATTGTCTTCTTCTCGCAGTCACCGCAGCACTCCTCAGCAGCGCACTCAGCTGCAGCCTCGCACTCTGTGCACTCCTCAGCGCAGCACTCTGTGCAAGCCTCCTCAGCGCAAGCCTCGTCAGCGTTCTTCTTCTGCTCGCCGCAGCAAGCAACCATAGAAGCGGCAGCAAACAAAACTGCCAACAAATACATCTTCTTCATAGCTATAAAGTTTTAGTTAAAAGTTTTTGACCTCACAAATTTATAAAACGATTTTTTTTCAAGCAACAATTTTACTACTTTTTTCGCCAATAAGTATGATTTTCTATGATAAACGGGCATTTTTATTCCCTAAAAATGCAGTGACCTACTATAAAATGACAACGCCCACCGTTTTTTCGTGGTGGGCATTGAGTATCAGTCGAGTAGTTTTTACTCAATCTTTTTCCAGTAGCGCGAGAGGCTGATGGGGCCAAGCGAACCCTTTACGCGCAGGGTCTTGGCGTCGTCAAACGATACCTCCACCTTGTAGGTCTTGCCGTTGGTGGGCTTGTATACCTTGCCCCCATCCCAGCACTTGTCGGCAGCATTGTAGCGAATGCCGTATACCACAACAATCTGGTCCGAAGGGGTGTTGCGCTTCTTGGGGTCGGGATTTTTGAGGTCCTTGCGGCGTGTGCCATCGGGGTTGTTGGGCTGCGAGAGCCAGATAATCTGTCCCTGATATGTGCCATCAGCGCACTTCGTAAAGCGCACCTTAGATTTGTGGCCATCCTCTTCAACCTGGTAGACACCCAAAATCTTGTCGGCAGGGCTCTGGGCGTAGGTTGTCGCTGCGCCAAACAAGAAGGCTACAGCGAGCATAATTTTAAGAATTCTTTTCATTTCTTTTTTTTGTTCGTAGCAAAGGTAACGAAAAAAGTGAGAAATCCAAAAAGCACTTCAACGAAGCACACCTCTAAAAACTGACAACTAACAACTAACAACCACAAAAAAAGACCACCCGAAGGTGGTCTTTTCCATAATCGCTAATGCTATATTACCAGATTGTTACACGCTCCTCAACAGGCATAAACATCGCATCGCCCTCCGAGATGCCAAAGGCATCGTAGAACGACTGGATGTTACGCAAAGTAGCATTCACACGGTTGCGGCCGAGTGAGTGTACATCAACCTTGGTAAGGCGCTCCTTCTCCTGGTCGGTGATGTTCTGTGCCCAGAGGGTTGCATAACCGATGTAGAAGCGTTGCTCACCAGTGAAGCCGTCGATATCCTCGGGACGACCCTCTGCCCAAGCATAGTCGGTAAGACCGGTGAATGCAAGACGCAAGCCACCGTGGTCAGCGATATTCTCGCCAAGCGAGTACTTACCATCAGCGAACAAGCCAGGAAGAATCTCGATAGCGTTGAACTGGTCAACCAAGACCTGAGTCTTAGACTCGAATGCTGCGCGGTCCTCGGCTGTCCACCAGTCGTTCATATTACCCTCCTTGTCGAACTGTGAGCCCTGGTCGTCAAAGCCGTGTGTCATCTCGTGTGCGATAACCACGCCGATAGCGCCATAGTTTACAGCGTCGTCAGCGTTGGGGTTGTAGAAGGGAGGCTGGAGAATAGCTGCGGGGAAGCAAATCTCGTTGGTGGTAGGCATATAGTATGCGTTAACCATCTGGGGAGGCATCATCCACTTCTCGCGGTCTACGGGCTTGCCTACCTCCGACATAGAGTCGGCAGTGTACCAGCGGTTAGCCTCAACAACATTTGCCCAGTATGACTTTGCGGGGTCTACGGTGAGTGTAGAGTAGTCCTTCCACTTGTTGGGGTAGCCAATCTTCACGGTGAAGGCTGCCAACTTCTCCTGTGCCTTAGCCTTTGTTGCATCGCTCATCCAGTCGAGAGCCTCGATATGCTTAGAGAATGCCTTCTGGATGTTAGATACCATAAGCTCAACACGAGCCTTCTCGCTCTCGGGGAAGTACTTCGAAACATAGATCTGACCTACGGCCTCCGAGAGGATAGAGTTGGGCACACCCATAGCGCGCTTCCAGCGGGGACGAATCTCCTGAGTACCCGACATTGTCTTGCCAAAGAACTCGAACGATGCCAACGCAAACTCCTCGCTGAGGTAGCTAGCAGCAGCGTCGATGTAGTGAGCAGCAACATAGTGGCGGAGAGCCTCTACGGGAGTTGTTGCGATAACCTCCATGATGTTTGCAAACGATGAGGGCTGGCTCACAACGAGCTTCTCGATACCCTCAACGCCCATAGCCTTGAAGTAAGCATCCCAGTCAACTGCGCTGTACTGCTCCTTAACCTCGGCGAAGGTGCGGGGGTTGTAGCCCTTCTGAATATCACGGCACTCAACATTCGACCAGTGCTTTGCGGCGATAGCATCCTCAACAACGAGAACATCGTTTACCATAGCCTCAACATCGCCCTCAACACCTGCAAGGGTGAAAATCTTGCGGAGGTAGTCGCGGTAAGCAGCCTTAATCTCGGCGTTCTGCTCGTCGATGTAGTAGTCGCGGTTGCCCATACCAAGACCGCCCTGCTCCAAGTAGAGGATAGTCATATTGCTATCTGCAAGGTCGGCAGCGGGGTATGCAGCGAAGAATACGCCGATACCGTCGGTGTGAAGCTGGGGGATAGATGCCACCAATGCCTCACGGTCAGCAGTAGCGAGGATAGTGTTGAGAGCCTCACGGATAGGCTCAGCACCCTCATTGTTAAGACGCTCCTCGTCGAGGCCCATCTTGTAGAGGTCAGAAATCTTCTGCTCTACGGTACCTACCTCGGCCTTAGCCTCAGCCATCTCCGAGAAGAGCTCGTTGATACGAATCTCGTTGTTCTCACGAAGAACATCGAAAGAGCCGTAGCGCGAGAACTCAGGCTTTAGGGGGTTGTTCTTCTGCCAGCCACCGGTAGCCCACTGGTAGAAGTCGGCCTTAAGGTCGATGGCCTCATCGAAGTTGTTGATGTCGATAGCGGGCACCTCTGCCTGCTTCTCAACAGTTGTTGCGCAAGCTGTCATCATAAGTGCAGTTGCAAGAATAAATGTAAGCTTTTTCATTATTGTTTAGTTAGTTGTATTTAGCGGTAAAAACTACTTGCGGATAGCAGCCACGCCGGGGAGCTCCTTGCCCTCCATATACTCCAAGAGAGCGCCACCACCGGTCGATACATACGATACCTTGTCGGCCAAACCAAACTTGTTGACACAAGCAACCGAGTCGCCACCACCGATAAGCGAGTAAGCGCCATTCTTCTCGGTAGCCTCAGCAATAGCCTCAGCCACAGCGCGTGAGCCTGTCGAGAACTTGTTAATCTCGAATACGCCTACGGGACCATTCCAAAGGATAGTCTTGCAGCCAAGGATGTGCTCGCGGAACTTAGCCTTGCCCTGTGATGCGATGTCGACACCCTCCCACTCGTCGGGAATGTTGTTTGCGGGAGCCTCCTGAGTGTTAGCTGTCTCGGCGAAGTCGTCGCAGATAAGAGCATCGGGCGAACGGAGGATGGTGATACCCTTCTCCTCTGCCTTCTTCAATATCTCAAGAGCTACGGGGAACATATCGGGCTCGCAGATAGACTTACCCTCCTTACCACCCTCAGCACCTGCGAAGGTGTAGGTCATACCGCCACCGATGATGATAGAGTCTACCTTCTCCATAAGCTTCTCGATGATGGTAATCTTTGTCGATACCTTCGAACCACCGATGATTGCGCAGAAGGGGCGTGCAGGGTTCTCCATAACGCCGTCGATAGCCTTAAGCTCGTTCTCCATCACATAGCCGAACATCTTGTCCTGGGGGAAGTAGTCGGCGATAAGTGCGGTAGAGGCGTGTGCACGGTGTGCAGTGCCAAATGCGTCGTTGATATAGCAGTCAGCATACGAAGCGAGGCGCTTAACGAACTCCTTCTGTGACTCCTTAACTGCCTTCTTTGCTGCTGCCTTCTCCTCGTCGGTAGCATCCTCTGCCAAGCCACGGGGCTTACCCTCCTCCTCGGCATAGAAACGCAAGTTCTCGAGCAACATCACCTCGCCGGGCTTGAGGTTAGCAGCCATCTCAGCCGCCTTCTCACCCATGCAGTCGCCAGCAAACTGAACCTTCACGCCAAGGCGCTCCTCGATAGCATAGATAATCTGCTCGAGCGAGTACTTGGGCTCTGGATTCTTCTTGGGACGACCGAGGTGCGACATAAGGATTACAGAGCCACCCTTCTCCAATACCTTCTTGATAGTGGGGATAGCGGCACGAATACGAGTGTCGTCAGTTACCTTGCCCTCAGAGTTAAGGGGCACATTGAAGTCTACGCGGATAATCGCGCGCTTGCCAGTAAAATCGTAATTGTCGATTGCAAACATAGCTGTATAATTTTTAGTTGTTAGTTTTTAGTTATTAGTTGTTAGAGTTGCGCTTCTTGAAGCGCTCTCTTTGCTCTTTGAACTTTCCTCTTCTCTTGACCTTTGCGTTGCAAAGGTAGCGTTTTTTTTGAAATATTGTTCTTCTGGCGATGCATTACACCTTAATTTATCCATATTGTTTATATTTTGTCTATTATATTTGGTCCTTTTGCGCTACCATTCAATTATTTTTGCTACCTTTGTTCTATGATTTGTAGGGTGGCAAATATTTTTCAGCGCGTTGCTGAGAGCTTTGTAATGGTGGTGGCAAGGGTTGCTGTCGTCGTGGTTGTTGCGCTCTCTGTTGCGGGCTGTGGCCGTGCCGAACTTTTAGAGGATGTCCTTGAGGCTGAGGCTATTGCGCAGGAGTATCCCGACAAGGCGCTTGCCATTATGCAGAGTGTCGACCCCGACGACCTCTCTACATCGAAGTTGCGTGGTCACTATGCTCTGTCGTATATCATCACCCAATATTACAATGAGCTTATCCCTGCTAGCGACTCATTGAGTAGCCAGGCTGTAGAGTTTTTTGCTAAATCTGATGACCACAATCGCCGTGCTCGCGCCTACTTCCACAATGGCCTCATCAATCGTGCCGAAGGTCGTGTTCCCGAAGCAATGCTCTCATTTATGGAGGCTGAGAAATCTGTTAAGATGGTTGATCAGCCCCGCTTGGAGGGTCTCATCCTTCGTGCTATGGCCGATATCTATATGGTCAATATGCTGATGCCTAATGCTTTGGAGACATATCATCGTTCGCGCGCCTCTTTCGAAAGAGCTGGTCTTAAGCATCACGCCATGTACGGCACCTACAATATAGCATGCGTTGAGGCGCGAATGCGTAATTTTGAGGCAGCCGAAAAGCTATTTGTTGAGGTTAGAGATTATGCCCTCCAGACTGATAGCCGAGACTTCCTCTATATGACTCTCTACGAGCTTGGCAACCTCTATATGCAGCTCAATCGTGTTGAGGAGTGTGAGGCTACGCTTATGCTTATGGAGGAGCTTGACCTTGAGATTTTCGACATTTCGCAAGAGTTGTGTATGAGGGCAATTATCGCTTCAGAAAGGGGCGATAAGCGTAGAGCCCTTAACCTTATAGATGAGGCTGAGCGTCAGGAAAATAGCGACCAAACAATCACCGAGTATACTCGCTATCGTGTTCACCGCAAGTACAACGAGTCGGATATGGCACTCCTCTATTGCGAGTCCTCAATCGCTCGTCAGGATAGCATGACTTTGCGTGGCTTGGAGCACCCCGTGCTTAACCACCAAATATCGCAACTTAAGCTCACCATCGAGAGCAAGGAGCGTGAGGCATCGTTGCGCCAACAGCGTAATATCGCAATCTTCGTCTCGGCAATCGTGCTCTTGGTTGTCGTTATTGTATATGTAGTATCTCGCCTACGACAGAAGAACCGCGATATTGCCAACTATATGGCAACTATCAACGAGCTTCAGCTTATGCGCCACGACGATAGCGATAAGGCGAATCGCTCGGCAGCACTCACCGAAGCCGTTGACCGTTTGTATAACGACCGCTTTGTAGACCTTAACCGCCTGTGTGAGGCTTACTACGACCACGACAACACCTCGCGCCAACCTGCCAAGGTCTTCGAGCAGGTGCAGCAGACTATCGCTCAGCTCAAGAGCGACGAGGTGCGTATCGCCAAGTTGGAGCAGATTGTCAATAGCTGCCGAGGCGACATAATGGCCAAACTGAGGGAGCAGTGTCCGAAGCTCAACGAGCGCGAATTGCGAGTCTCGCTCTACACCTATGCAGGTCTTTCAACCCGTGCAATTTGCCTCTTTATGGATAGCAATCCCATTGCAATTTCGAAAGTTAAGTATCGAATCAAGTCAAAAATCAAGGAGAGCAACGCCACCGATATGGAGTTGCTGATTTCGGGTATTTCCGATAAATAGTCTTGATTATCAATGTTTTACACTACTTTTCCACTGCCCCTATTTTATACCCTTGTAACTCGCTGATTATCAGGTAGATGAAAAATTGGCTAAAATTATTTTTTCAACTCACTGATTATCAATTACTTAAAAATCGCTTGGGGAAATCTTTTTGCCCAAAAAATTTGGTGTTCGCCTATTGTGGCGGTATCTTTGCAGTGTGAAAAGTTAGTAATTGTGGTGGGCAATATAAAGTATTACTCACCAACTTCCCAGGGAAGATATTTGGTTTTTGAGATAAATTCGAGTTGCGTTGCTAAGGAGTCCCTCAGACGAGGGACTCCTTAGTTTTTGTATGCGACATTTTGACCTTTCTCGTGAAAAGGCAGCATCTGCTACCGCTAACAAAAGAAAATAGGAATGGGTAGTACGCACAAGTACTACCCATTCCTATTTTCTTTGCCGAGCGTTGCATCTACTACCTTTTGACAAGAAATTAGGTCTTACTGACTGGGAGGTAGTAATTATAGGATTCAATAGGGATAGGGTTCGGAAGCGCACTAATATCGCTTCGCCCTATTAAATCCTATAGAACCCTAGAAAATCCTATCCGACTGCGCCTCCTCATTGGGCAGATATTCCTCTTGTTTGGTGGCATATTCCCAGAAATCTACCGATATATTGTGCAATTATTCCTAATTTCGTACTTTTGCCTAAAAGATTGTCACTATGATGCAGGATATCGAACTACTCGAGAACGAGAGCATAATACGAGGTTTGCGTTTTCCGCACAAGATAGAGCGAGTAACGCAGATTGTTATCACCGCCGGGCGTTTTTCGTGCCTTGTCGACTTTCGATGCTATACGCTGCAAGCCCCTGCGATGGCGCTGTTTCTGCCTGGTCAGGTGATTGAGTCGTTGGATATAGATGACGATTTTGCAGGTTTTGGTATGGTTATGAGTTCGGAGTTTACCGACTCGATGAACCTGCCAGTTAGTCTGCAAGAGCGTCTTTTTCTGAAGAATACCCAATTTCATACCCTATCCGATGAGATGCTCGATGCCTATATGTCGTGCTATAAGCAGGTGTCAAGTGTCATAAAGCAGGAGGATAACCCCTATCGTGAGCAGATTGTAAAACACCTCTTCTCGGCATACTACTACGGCTTGGGCTACTATGTGCATAGCACGCAGACTATGCCTTCTGCGATGACCTCACAGGAGGAGATTTGCGATAGGTATATAGCCCTTGTTGCCGAGCACTTCAAGCGACAACGCGATATAGGCTTCTATGCCGATAAGCTCTGTATATCAAACAAATATCTCTCAACACTCCTCAAGCAGAACACGGGAATGACCGCCTTGGAGTGGATTGAGAGATATGTTGTGTTGTATGCCAAAACTTGCCTATCATCTACCACGATGACCATTCAGCAGATTAGCGACGAGCTGGACTTTCCGTCGCAGTCAGTCTTTGGCAAATACTTTAAGCGTGTCGAGGGCGTTTCGCCAAAGGCATATCGTCAGTCGCTGATGGATAACGAGTAACTCGCTCAATGGCGATTATGCTATCTCGGCGATAAGTTTGCCACCCTTACTCTCTACGACCTTTCCATCTTCGATTGTGGTCTCGGTAAAGGGGTAGCGCAGGGCGATGTAGTTTGTGGTTAGTGCCTCTGCAAACTCCTTGATACTCTCCTCGGAGCAATAATCCCGATACTCGATTGTCGCCCTCTCGCGCCAGTATGATAGCTCAACAAGTGGGTTTTGTAGGTTTACGAAGGCCCTCGCCTTGGGTTTTTTGAGCATCGGTGGCGGAGATACGAAGTTATCTACAATGGTGCTTCTGCCAGCCACCTCAACAACTCGACGGTTGAGGTGGGGCATAGCACTAAATGTCTGCTTTAAGCCATACATTAGGCAGGTATGGTGCAGAGGCTCTACGAAGGTTATAGTTATACTCTTCATCACTATTGTGATGTCTTTGCTCTATTGATTCTCTCTTCGGCAGCCTCCTGGCGAGCCTTGGCATCAGCCATCTGCTTGCGATACTCCTCCTTCTGCATAGCCTTGCGAGCCTTGGGGTTGCTCAATGCCTTCTGCTCCTCGTAGAATGCCCTGGTCTCCATCTTCTGAGCCTTGAAGTTGGCTCTATCAATCTCGCGCTGCTGCTTTGCGCTCTCTCTCATATCGCGGAATGCCTGCTTGAAGAAACCACCCTTCTCGGGTTCTGTCGTAACCTCCTCGGCAATGGCAACGGTTGCAACGGTTGCCATTATGGCAACGATGCCTAATGCTCTCAAATACTTTTTCATAGTCCTATTATTTAAAAGGTATAACCCAAACCAAACTTAACAGAGTGGAAGTGCTCGCCCTTGCCAGCACCCCAGAAGCCGAGCTGATACTCATAGCCCACCTTAATCGAGAAACGCGCGATGTCTACGCCGACTGCAGGGTTTGCAAAAGTGCGGATGCCCGAGTTGGTGATATCTGCCGAAGCACCACCCTTCATACTCACAAAGGGCGCTGCAAGGCTCTTCATAAATGAGTATTTGATGTCGGCAAACACCGGAACGAGATATGTAGGCTCTGCTTTTAGGTTGGGTGTGAACTCTGCGCCAAAGCCTACGCCACCACCAACATAGAGACCATTGCCAAAGCTAAAGCCGTGCGATGTTGTGATGTCAAACTTGCGGTCGAGTGATGCGCCAAGCTCGATGTCGGCACGATAAGCTCGCTTATAGCCCATATTTGTCATATAGGTTGTAGGCTTAATCTTGTCTGAGATGTGGTGTACGGTTTGTGTCTCGGTCATCTCCTGTGCCGAGAGTGCTGCGCTCGAAAGCAGCATTGCACTCAATAGTGTGAAAACTCTCTTCATAGTATTAAATTTCTTCTGTTGTTTTGCGGTGGCAAAGGTATGTCGAAGAATTTTTGTGGACTACGCACATTAGCCGACGATTTGGTCAGATACTCTCTTTTTGCCCAAAAACAGCACAGCCCACCTTTTGGGCGGGCTGTGGTGATTAGCTGAAAAGTGGTCTATTCCCAGCGGAATCGGACAAACTTATCCTTATGCGAGGTGAAGTCAAGACCCTCGATTGCGTCGCTTGGCGTGTCGTAGATTAGCGAGTCGAGCAACGAGTAATCCGATGCCGAGAGGGCGTAGTAGCGGCGCGAAACATCGTCACGCACCGTAACGGTCCAGTCGAACATATTACCCATAATAAGCAAAGTCTCCTCGTTGGGGTCGATGGCGGGGAGTCCCGTCTTCACGACATCGTACGAGGGGCGATTTACCACCCAGAAGCCACCCTCGGTGTCGATAACAAAGGCGAGCATCGTGCGTGCGGTGAACTCTGTAATATATAGGTATTCGGGTGTCATACCCTCGGGCAACGCAATAGCACGACAATAGGGGCGACCCTTGGTCATCTTCACATGGAAGAGCTTGCGGTCGGCATCAAGCATCACATATCCCTCATCGTACTCCTTACGGTCGGTGGGGTTGCCCGCGATGCGGTGAGCAGGGAAGCGGAAGCCCTTCGAGAGCATCATATCGGTAAATGCCTTGCTCTTCTTCTCGTTTACGCTATTTGTCGCCATATCGATAAACTCGATACCCGTATCCGTTAGGCGGAATACATCATCGGGAAGCACCAAATCCACACGACCCGACATCGTCTCGAGCATCTGATAAAGACCGATTTGTGGCTTATTCAACTCCGCGGGCTCGATGCGGTAGTTGAAGTTCGAAATCTGTATCTGGCGGGGTGTGACGCTCACGCCACAGATAGTCTCGGGGAAGCGACCATCCGTTACAAGCTGGTGGTAGTAGAACATCGGAAGGATGCTGTCGAACTGCTCCTCGGTGTACTCTCTGCCTGTGCGGTCGCTATACGAAAACTTCTTGTCGTTGTGGTCGAGCATCGCAAACTCACCCACCACAGAGCTATATAGCGTGAAGGGTACCGAGGGGCTACCACCCGTGAAGAAGAAGTTGTAGCACCAGGGTAGCTCCCATAAGGCGAGCATCGCAACAAGTGCCCAAAATATGATTTTTATGATTCGTAACATTTTGTTTTCGGTTATAGGGTTCTAAAACTAATCCTGGCGACCATCGCGGAATCGCGTTAGCGAGATAAGCGATAGTGGCGCAAAGAGTGCGGTGAGTATTGCCAACTCGGGCAAGAAGCCGTTGTACGACTCGGGTGTTGCCGAGAGGAAGTAGATGCGTATCAACAGAAGTGCGATAACACCATCTACGATGCGCATACGCCAAGTGGGTTCCATAGCCACCCACGCCGTAAGCAGATAGGCAGCCAAACCTGCCATATACCACGGAATGGTCGTAAAGATGATATGTTGCCAAAGCTCCGTAGGCAATACCGACTGTAAGTAGCCCCACATAAGAGCGAGTGCAGGCAAGAAGATTACCAACAGCGCCACAACGCCATAGAGGAGCATAGCGCCCACGGCGTGTGATGCACGGATAGGCAGATGTAGCGTGAGCTTGAACGACTTGCGCTGCAACTCGGGCACAAACTGCACAATGGCAAAGCCAAGACCGATAATCATAGGCACGAACTTGAGCATATCGACAAAGATTACATCGCGCTGAAGCATCACAATCCATATATGCTCGGGGCCCTGCAACGACAATGCACGCGACACGCGCAGCATCATATAGCCAGCAAAGCCTACCGAGACAATGAGTGCAAGGAGGGCATACCAAATGGTCTTAACACGCTCCTTATAGAATATTGCTCTAAACATAGATTTTCCAAATTTTAATATTTACCAGTAAGACCGATAAAGGCATCCTCCAACGATACTCGCTCCGATACGATGTTCTTAACACCCTGAGCGCCAAGCTGCTTGATGACAGCCTCCTCGGGCTCCATCGAGAAAGCCTCGAGCGACGAGCGCAACACCGAGGGGTTGAGGATTGTCGAGTCGAACTTCTGTTCGAAGCCCTCCGAAACATTGCCCGTATAGCGGCGGAACTTGCCCAAAAGCTCATCTACGGGCATCTGGATAAGGATGCGACCATAGTCCATAATGATACAGTCGTCAATAAGGCGCTCCATATCCTGAATGATATGCGAGGTGAGGAATACGGTCTTGTTCTCTGCTTTGGCGTACTCTCTAAGGTAGTCGACAAAGAGGCGACGATAGCCCGGATCGAGACCCAACGAGAAGTCGTCGAGCACCAAGACCTCGGGGTCTTGTGCGAGGATAAGTCCGAGGGCTACCTGCGAGCGCTGACCGCACGACATACGGTTGATGCGCTGCTTGGGTGCCACCTTCAGACGGCTCATAAGCTCGTAGTATGCCTCGCGCTTCCAGTTGGGGTAGAACGACGAGTAGAAGCGCTCAATCTGCTCGATGGTCATAAACTGATACTGCACATGACCCTCGATAAGCAGACCTATGCGCTGGCGTGTGAGGGGATTCATCTCGCCAATCTTCTCACCCAAAATATAGCACTCGCCAGAGCGGGGCTGAAGGAAGCCACTGAGGATATTTATGGTCGTGGTCTTGCCCGTACCATTCTTGCCAAGAAGTCCCAAAATACGACCCTTTGGCACATCAAAACTTAGGTTTTGGTATATAAGTCTCTTACCGTAATAGTGTGTCAAATTACGGCATTCAATAACATTCTGCATTGTGAACTATTCTAACTCAATAGGATAAATAGGATAGGAATGGCAATTCCAATGAGTAACTCTATGCCGCCACGACCCCATAGTCCCTTGTTGCCTTTGAGCATAAAGAGTCCTGTGAGGGTGATGGTGATAAGTGCTACGGCGAAGATATCCGCAAACCAGGTCCACCACTTGCCAGGGTTGTAGTGCAGGTTGGTCATATGACCGATAAGCGGACGGCGCTTTATCGACTCATATACCGCATTGCCCGAGGTGATATCTACCTCCAACAACGAGCCACCCTTAAGGAAAACCTTGAGCTGGTTCTCCTTCGGAAAGTAGTGCTTGGTGTATGCCTCCTCTATCGCCATCTCACTCATAATAGCCTCGACCGTCTCGCGTGTGAAAGCCTCCTTTGCAGGTAGGTCGCTGAGTGTCTGCTCGGTGCGTGTAATGGTGTAGCGAGGGTTGATTTGGTCGCGGTGGTTCATAAAGATACCAGATAGGGCGTAGATAAAGACCATACCGGCAAATATGAACGATAGGTCGCGGTGTAGCAATCGGCACCAACGGCGTAGGTCGTTACTCGACAACTTCATAAGCGGTAGCCAAAACAAAGTAGAACGATAGATACTCCTTGCCCTCCGAAGCCTTGCGCTCGGCGATGCGTGCACGGAAGCCTGCGATGCGCTCCTCTACGGTGTTGCCAGTCTCGCCACGAGCAGCCTTCTCGGTGCTGCAGCCACCCTCACCGTCGCCGTGCTCCTCGGCAGCATTGGCAGCGTTGAGTGCCTCCCACTGCTTGAGGTATGCCTCGTCGATACGCTCCTCGTTGAGGATACCCTTAACCTTGACGATGCTGTTTACGCACTTCTGGTCGAAGGCGCCAAGCTCACCAGCCTCGATACGGATAGTCTTCGTGTCGTCAGAGCCCATAAGGAAGATTTTGCGACCGCCGTGTGAGCAGATGTGGGTGCAGATACCCTCAATCTCTACCTCCTTGCCAGCCAACTCCTCTGCCGATGACAAGAGGGCGTCGATGTCCATAGCGGTAGCAGTAGCGGCAACAGCCTCTGCCTCCTCGTTGTTTGACTTGTTCGATGTGTTACCACCGCAAGCAACCATTACCAATGCGGTTGCAAGAATTAGAAATGACTTGATTTTCATACTTTTAATTTTTATTATTTTATTTTTACTTATTCTATTTTGGGATTTACAATCCCACAAATATACAAATTTTTTTGGTTAAAAGCGACACCCAACGCTCAATTCTACTAAATGGCGGTAGGGTTTTTTGATAATTTCGCAACCGAAGGCTTGGCGATAGGTGTAGCCGAGGGTTAGATAGCCCACCGTGCCTCGCACGCCAAAGTGTCTGCCGTAGCCCAACTCGATGCCTCCACGCACCTGCGGCGAGGTGAGGTATTCGGTTTCGAGGCGTGCCACATCGTCTAAACGGCGGGCTAGGCTCTGACTTGAGCCCGACTCCACAAAGCTACCATCTACGAAGGGCTCGCCCCACCCTGCACCATAGCCAGCACCGAGAGCTATCGTGAAGATGTTGCGTAGGTGCTGGATATTGCGCTTGGCATTGGCATCGGCACGCCACCAGCTGATATCTTGGTGGCGGTAGTCGGGGAAGCTATTGGCTAAAGAGTTGCGAGAGTTTAGCTCTATCGCTGCCCCAACCTGCCACTTTGATATTGCTCGCTCCTCGTCGATGCGCACTGTGTAGTCTGCCTTGATGCTCTGGTCGGTGCGATTGCCCGTCTCGACCTCGCCGAGGTAGTTTACATAGTTTAATCCACCCTCCTCGGTGCGGTATTCGTAGAGGTTTTCGCGGTTGCTAACCTCGCTACGCTGCCACTCAACGCCTATGGTGTGGCGTGTGCGACCACCCTTGATGGTGAGCGCACCTATGTAGTGCAACTCTCTGCCATCGTGGTTGGCGTAGACCACCGTGTATGGCGAGTAGTCGCCGTAGTGACCCTTGCGTGTGCGGTAGCCCACCTCGTTAAACCACTCGATATTTGGCGTTATCTGCCACGAAAGCTGAACGGCGCCACCGTGGTAGCTGTCGAAGAGGGGCTTTGTCTCGTTCTTTCGGGTGTAGCCGTTGTCGGAGAAGAACTCCATCTTGCCGAACATCGCACCATAGTTGATAAGCGACTGGTAGGTCTTGTCTGTTGTGCCGTACATACTGAGAAGCAGGCTCTCGTTGCGACGACGATAGGTGTAGTTAGCACCTATCTGCACCTTACGACCGATGCGGAACTTCAAACCCGCCGTGGCATTTAGGTTCATCATCGAGTTGGTGTGGCGCAAATCCCTGCGCTTCGAGTAGTTGGCAGCCTCGTAGTCGAAGCGAACACCTGCCGAAAGCCACTCGACGATGCGGAATGCCACCGAGCCCTCGACCTCGTAGCGTTCAAGCTGTTTGCGACCACGATTTTCGTCGGTAAGCTCCAAGATGTCAAAGGGTGCAGAAGCGGGGTCGATAAGATACGATCCCGCCATATTGTTGCCCAAAAAGTTGAGGTAACCCACTCTGCCATAGAGCGCTACACGCTCCGAGAGGCGCACCAACGACTCGGCACGAAACTCGGCTTCGTACTGGTTGTACGAGCCGTTGTGGTCGATAAACTCGCCCTGCTCTGTTGCACCACAAATCTCCGCCATAGATGTACGCACATCACCCACCACATCTATCGACGCACCATTCTCGGAGCGTAGCCAGCCGTGGTTGAGGCGCACATCGGCGATACTCTCTCTAAAGAGGGTGTCGCGCCCATCAGCCGTAGCAGGGGTAGCCGTCGCTACTCCCACTATGACCGAAAGTATGAAAATCAAGATTTGTTGGCGCATACTGAAGGTATGTTCTATAAATTAGTAAACAAGTTTTTGCTGTTGATAGATTCTATTTCGGTCGCTTTTGGATTTATTTCGGGCTCTTTCTCATTTTTGCTCGGTTACAATGCTCGCATTGCTCCCTTCGTTAATAAATGAGAAATATCCTCGAAATACTCTCCAAAATCGCCTCGAACTAATTTATAGAACCTACCTTTTTGGGGGTGCAGACCTCTTAGTCACGGAGTGCTGCGTTAGCACGCTGGTGGAAGTCGTTGGTTGAGTTGTTTGTATCCAAGTAGATAATCTTCGCACCTGCTGCAATCGAAGCCTCGGCATCGATACCGCTATTGTCGGTCGACGATGCACCATTGGCATCTACTGTACCCTTGGCGTAGCCATAAACGAGTTTGCCCTCATTCTCGGCGATAGCCTCGGTAGCCTCCTTATCGACATTGCGGTAGCTTGTGTATCCCAACTTGTTGGTAAGCACGGTGTAGCCAGCCTCAAGAGTGTTGCTAAAGCGGGGCAACGACTCATCGAGGTGCTCTGCGCTGAAGATGTCCACAACATCCAAGATTGCCTCGTTAGGAATCTTCACGCAAGCATAAACTGCATTGCCCTCATTGCCAGCAGGATAGTAGATATTCTCCTCTGCCTGACCATATGCCAAGGGGTCGATGGTCTCGTCGAGGTTGAAGATAAAGACACCGGGGCAGATTGCGCTGAATGCCCAAGCGTTGCCAAGACCGATGAAGCAAACCTTCATATAGTCCTCCACGGCGATGGTCTCCGAGGGTGCAGGGTAGTAGCTTGTGTTAGCCAATACCTCGGGGTCGTACATACAGTAGTCGGCATTGCTCAAATCCACTGAATTCGAGTAGGTTGTGGTGTGGTTGATAGCACCGTTGACGGCAATCACCTTCTCCTCGAAGGGCTGCAAAGTGATGGGGTGCTGCATAAACCAAATACCGTTTGCCGAGGGTGTGAAGCCCTGGTCGGCATACGACAAAACGCCATCTACATAGTTGCCGTTCGAGGCGTGTGCATTGAAGGGGTTGGCCATACCAACGCCAAAGTTGTTGAGTGTAGCCACCTGGTCAGAGTTGTTGTAGATGGTGATATACTTATCGAACTGATATACGCCCGAGCCATCATCTTTCTGGCAACCACCTGCATAGATCTCCTTGATAAGAATCTGTCCCGAACGGCTACCTGTCATCTCAAGCTGGATTGTTGTGCTCTCCGAAATCACTAAATTCGATACCATTGCGTTGAATGTGTAGCTGTAGCCATCGAGCGCACGCTTGTCGCTTGCCGAGAACTCATACTTACCCTCAGGCAACTGGAACGATGCCTTACCCTCTGAGTCGGTCGATGCGGTGGTCGTTGTGCCGTTGCTGTTCTTCGCCACAATCTCGATACCCTCTGTGGGGGCGAACTCTGCGGGGTAGACAAGCTCTGCCACAACATCGTAGAGCGTGATAGAGGGCTCTTTACTATTTTCGATGGGGTCTGTCTGGCACGCTGCGAACATCATCACAGCCATTGCAATCATTAGAAATTTTTTCATAGTTGTAGTTATTAGTTAGTTAAAATTTAAGTTTCAGCGATAGTCCATAGTAAAATTTGGGTATAAGTCCGCTGTCGAACAACGACGACTCCAACCCTGTCTGCGATGAGCGCACCTTGCCCATATGGTAGAAGAAGTTGCGCGCATAGAACGATATCGAGGCAAAACGACCAATCTCCTTCGTAAGGTTGAAGTTGGCAGCGACATATGCCGAGGTGCGATTTGAGTTAAAGTAGTAGTTGGTGTTTGTCTTCTCGACCAATCGCGCCAAGTCGTTGTAGAGTTGTGGGTCGTTCTCCTTTGCCCAGAGGAACTTCTCGGCAAAGGGTATCAGCTCGTTGGGGTTCTCCCAAGTGGAGTAGTACTCGGGGTAGACAGCCACATATTTGCCCTCGTTGTAGAGGTTGCCTTCCGAGCCTATGTAGTCGCCCGACTCCTCAAGTCGATAGCCTCGTGGTGTGCCGTCGGCATACTCGCTAAGGTTTTGGCTATAATTGTATAGCGAGCTCTCGAGGCGCACCGAGAAAATCATCCTTACCTTGGGTATATGCGTGATAATCGTGAGGTTGGCATTTACCTCGCGTGAGAGGCGACCATTTGATACCGACGATGTGCCTGCAAAGTAACCGATATATTTGTAGGCATCGCCATTCGACATCGTGGCATTGCCGAGCGTTGTCGCCGTAAGGTGCTGATTAGTACCCTTATAATAGTAGTAGTTACCATCGAAACGGATGCGTGTGCGTATGGCGTGTATCTCGGCAAAATCGACGATAAGGTTTACTCCTCGGCGCTCGATGGGCGAGCCATTGGTGTAGTTGGTTTGACCTACGAATGTTCGGCGCTCCTTGTAGCCTATGGTTTGGGGCTGTTGTGCGCCAGTGATATCCCTTACGGTCACGATACCCGTCTTCTGGTCGATAAGATATTCGCGATTTGCCGAGGGTATGGTGCAGTCCGCTTCGAGGTTGGCCTGTGTGGTTAGCTTGTAGCTAAAAGGCGTATATATCGTCTGCGTGATATAGGGGTTTATGGTCTTGTTCCTAAATAGCGACAACGAGATGCGTGTGCCTGCTATCGTTGCCTCGATGCCTATCTCGCTCTGGTTGGTGTGTTGCCACTTTAGGTCGGGGTTGTAAAGAGGCGTTGTAGGCTGGGTGTAGTAGGCATAAAATGTTGTGCCATCGGCAGTTGTGCCAGGGGCAAATGCCAACGAGTCGCTATACGAGGGGCGTGGGTTAAGCACAGCAAACGATGGCTGCTTAACCGACTTACCCCAACCGCCATAGATAACGAGCGAACTAACGGTTTGCGGTGCATCCTCCCAGATGGCGTAGCGTGCGCTAACACGGGGTGAGAGCGTTGCCACAGTGCCGTAGGGGGTGTTCTTGACCATCGTCATATCTGCGCGCACACCCGCCGTAATGCCGAGCGACGAATGTTCGCTAAAGCCCAATTTAAGGTCATCCTCGACGAAGAGGGCGGCGTTGTTCATAAAGGGCTGCTCACGGTAGCTATACTCGCGCCAAGTGGGGGCATAGCGCATATCTTCGTAGTAGAGTCCACGACCCAGATTTCCGCTACCCGTAAGCTCTGCACCAATCATCGCCATATTGTAGCTATGACCCCACTTTGTGCGGTGGTCAGCCTTCGCCTTGAGCGAGTAAGCAACTGGTTTAGTGTCGACTACCGAGTGCAGATACCAGTAGCCCGTGGGGCTGAGGATGATATTTGCATCGGGATTTTTGTCGTATATCTCGCCCACGAAGTAGCCCTGCTCCGTAGAGTGAATAAAGGGCTGTGTCGAGGCGCTATTCTTGTTCTCGGATTGTGTCGTTGTGCGGTCGCTGTACGATGCTGTCGCTTGTAGGGTGAGGTTCGTAATCCAACTGCGGTTGATAAGCCAGTTGAGCTTCACATTGCCACGCAGGGCATAGTCACGCATCTTGGTGTAGGTATCCTTAAACTGGTCGGGGTCTGCCTTCGAGTTGTAACCACCGAAGTTACCCGCAATGCCAAAGCTAAAGTGCAGAGGCTGGTCACGGTGGTCCTTGAAGGTGTTTGAGTAGTTGATGTTGAGGTTGTTACGCTCGTAGGCCGTGTATGGCGACGATAGGTTTGTAATCGAGCGTGTGCGCTCGGCATTGAGGTTGATAGTTCCCGCCTTCTTCGATAGTTTAAAACCTTTGCTCAAGGCTATCTGCTTGGTCTTGGGCTCAAACATAATATCGATAATAAAGGGCGAGCGACCCTTGCGTGTGTTAATCTTGACGATGCCGTTCGACAGGTCGCCATACTCCACCGAGGGTATACCCGTAACAATCTCCACCGACTCGATGTTCGATACGCCGACATTGCGGAGGTCGACACCCTTGAGCTCGTCGGCTGCGGCATTGTTGCCAAGGCGCATGCCGTCGATGTCGATAGCCGTGCCAAACGAGGCGTTGCCCATCTCGCTACCGCTACCCGTGTTGAGGGCTATGCGGTTGGCTCCCGATGCAAGGTTCTGGTCGCCAGTGGTCTTACCGCCAGGGAGCAGGGTGGTGATATTGCTCACATTGACCATCTGCGAGTGGTCGAGCGTAGTTCGGTCAACGACAAACGATGTGGCATTGCTCTCTGTTCGGCGCTGTGCTGTGACGACCACCTCGTCGATGGCGAGGTTGCTCTCCGCAAGCTTTATAATATAAGGTATAGGTGCTTTGGTGAGGTCTATCTCGAACTTTTGAGCCACATATCCGAGCGACGATACCTCGACAGTGACAACGGGCGATGCGATGTTGTGAATAGAGAAGTTGCCCCCGCCATCGGTGATTGCCCAGAGCGCTCCGCCATCGATAACTACGGCAGCACCCACCACACTTTTATCATCACTAAAAGTGGTTACCCGACCCGAGAAGGTATAGCCTTTTTGTGCCTGTGCTACGAACGCCACAGCCACAAACATAAGAGTGCAAATGATTGATTTTAAACTATTTGCCATTGGGTCGGTCTACCTTTTTTGCTATATACAAAGGTAGTCAGCCGATGCCCAAACATCAATCCCCAAAAATAGTGAATTCTGGTTTTTTGTAAGATAGAATAGGGTGGATATTTATAGCGCTCAATCCTATTCAATCCTGTCCTACTGCGCCCTCTAAAAACAACTAACAAAAAAAGACCACCTAACTGGTGGTCTTTCTCGCCTTTCAAGAATCTATCTCTCAGGCTTTAAATCCTTAACTCTCAACTGCTTCGTTACCTTGCCACGATAGTGGTTCTCCACAATCTGGTAGCATACCGAGATAGGCTTGCCAGCGCGCACCCACTCATAGTGTGTGGGCTGCTGGAAGGCAATCGCAGGAATCGTCGTGTGGGGCTTCTGACGCTGGATAAGGTCCATACGCAGATGGTCGCACTCCACGCCAACAAGCTTTGCATCGCCACGGTTGCAAGCGCCGCGTGTCATAAAGACAGGAGCAGAATTACCGGGGCCGAAGGGCTGGAAGCTGTTGAGCTGACGGTGGAACTCATCGGTAATCTCCGAGAAGAGCAACTCGCTGTCGATATCGACCTGGGGCTGCAAAATCTGGGGATCGATGTTCTTCTCGACATAGTCGTTGAAGCGCTTGGTGAATGCCTCGACATTCTCCTCCTTCATCGTGAGTCCAGCAGCGTACATATGTCCGCCGAAGTTCTCCAACAAGTCCGAGCACGACTCCACAGCCTGATAGAGGTCGAAACCTGCCACCGAGCGTGCCGAACCCGTAACAAAGCCATTCGACTTCGTAAGCACCACCGTGGGGCGGTAGTAGGTCTCGATAAGGCGTGATGCCACGATACCCACGATGCCCTTCATCCACTTGGGATTGTAGATGACGGTGCTCTTCTTAGCCTTAAGCTCAGGATTCGACTCCACATAGTCGTGAGCCTCCTGCGTTACATTGCGGTCAATGCTCTTGCGGTCCTGATTGAACGAGTCAATCACCTCGCCGAACTTCTCCGCCTCCTTCTCGTTACCCTCAATCAAGAGGCTCACAGCGGCGTGACCTCCCGAGGGTGCAGCATTCTCGTCGTCCTCGTCCATACGCATACGGCCAGCGGCGTTGATGCGAGGGCCAATCTTGAAGACGATGTCGTCGATGGTGATGTTGTGTCCCTCCAAACCACAAATCTTGATGATGGAGAGCAGACCCTTCGACGGCTGAGTGTTGAGCTTGCGCAATCCGTAGTGTGCCAAGATACGATTTTCATCGACCAGAGGCACGATGTCCGAGGCGATGCTCACAACCAACAAGTCGAGCAGATGCTCAATCTCCGAGAAGGGGATGTGGTTGCGGCGTGCATACGCCTCAACGAGTTTAAATCCCACGCCACAGCCCGACAACTCGTCGAACGGGTAGGTGCAGTCTGTGCGTTTGGGATCCAGAACGGCTACTGCCTGAGGAATCTCCTCGGCAGCTAAATGGTGGTCGCAGATGATGAAATCTACGCCCTTTTCCTTGGCATAGGCCACCTTTTCTACGGCTTTGATGCCGCAATCCAAGGCAATGACCAACTTAACGCCCTTGCGGACGGCGTGGTCGATGCTTCGAATCGATATGCCATATCCATCAACATATCGGTCGGGAATGTAGAACAACAAATTTTTGTGTCCTATCTGGCTCAAAAACTTGTAAACCAGCGCCACGGCAGTGGTTCCGTCGACATCGTAGTCGCCATAAATCATTACCGTTTCTTTCTCGTTTACCGCCTTCTCGATGCGCTCCACAGCCTTGTCCATATCCTTCATCAGGAAGGGATCGTGCAAGTCGCGAAGTGATGGAGAGAAGAATTTTCTTGCCTTCTCCACGGTGTCTATGCCCCTCTGAACTAGCAGGTTGGTAAGCACCGGCGACATTTGTAGGCTCGAAGACAATGCCTCCACAGCCTGGCGGTCGCCCTGTGGCTTTACAACCCATCTCTTTTCTATGGGCATAATTTGTACTATTTATATATTTTAACATTTAAATTTTTCGTTAGGTAGTCTACAAACTTGGGCTTTACCTCTTCCATCGTAACACTTCTGCCCGTAAGGGTAGTGAGCGAGCATACGCCACGGTCGATAAAACCACAAGGGTTGATGTTGTGGAACCACTGCAAGTCGGTCGAGACATTCATCGCCAAGCCGTGCATCGTAACGCCGTGTGAGGCACGCACGCCGATGGCGCATAACTTCTCGAGACGGTTGCCTGGACGGGTAATCCATACGCCCGAAGCACCCTCCGAACGGTGTGCCTCGATGCCATACTCCGCAGCAAGGTCGATTACCGACTGTTCTAAAGCATCAATATAACGCCTAATGCCCAAACCTATTGCATCGAGGTCGATGATAGGGTAGCATACAAGCTGTCCGGGGCCGTGGAAGGTGATATCGCCACCACGGTCGATATGATAAAACTCGGCACCGAGCGACTTGAGGTACTCCTCGCTAACGAGCATATTCGACTCGTTGCCACTCTTGCCTAAGGTATATACTGCGGGATGCTCGACCAGAAGAATTGTGCCTGAGGGGTCGTCGGGCGAGATAGTTTTTGACGCCTTCTTCGCGCACAACGCATCGAAGAGCGAACGCTGTAAATCCCAACATTCGCTGTACGCCATTTGCTGTAAATCTCTTAGCTCTACTTTTTGCATACCTCTCTTACGGCTTCAAGTGCGGCATCTGCCAAGTATGACGAACGCACCAAGGGTGCACTCGCGCAATAGGCGAAACCCATCTCGAGAGCTTTCAGACGGTACTCTTCAAACTTTTGGGGAGTGATGTATGCCCTGACGGGATAGTGCTCCTTAGTGGGTTGAAGGTACTGACCGAGGGTAACAATCTTCACGCCCGCCTCGCGCAGGTCGCGTAGTGTTGTTAGCACCTCCTCTTCGCTCTCGCCCAGACCGACCATAAGGCCACTCTTTGCCACTGCTCCACTATCGGCAATATGCTTCAGAGTTTGAAGCGATGTGCGATACTTGGCGCGAGAACGCACCTCGGGAGTCAGTCGCTCGACGGTTTCGATGTTGTGTCCCACGATGTCGGGACGCGATGCCAACACCACATCGATAAGCTCGGGGCGGGCATCCATATCGGAAATAAGGAGTTCTATCGTTGCATCGGGCACCTCACGACGGATAGCCTCGACTGTGCGCGCCCAGATTGCTGCGCCGTGATCGTCGAGATCGTCGCGTGTAACAGATGTAACAACTACATGCTTCAGACCCATGAGCCTTACTGACTCGGCAACCTTCTGTGGCTCCTCCTCGTCGGGTGGTAGCGGACGACCAGTTGCTGTGGCGCAGAATCGGCAGTTACGGGTACAGATGTCGCCAAGAATCATAAAGGTCGCTGTACGCCTACTCCAGCACTCCGCCTTGTTGGGACACATACCGCTACTGCAAATAGTATGCAGGCAGCGCCCCTCGACGATGTGCTCGACCTCGGCAGTATCGGCGGTGCTTCGTAGGCTGATTTTCAGCCACTCAGGCTTCCTCAGATACTCGTATCTCTCACGAATCTATCTCTCACGAATCTTCGGCATTTCTAAGTTCACTTTTTTCCAATTGATGCAAAAGTACAAAAAAAATCAATTTTTGCAAAATTTTCTCGCTTTTTTTTCGAGTGCGTGCAGGAAAAGCGAGAGCAAAGAGAAGAAAGATTTCTATAAGACGATAGGACTTTAAGACGAAAAGAAAGAGTCATATGGTCTTTCGGTCTTAATGGTCTTAAATAAAAACTCTTTGCTCTTTGAACTTTGCTCTTTGCTCTCGTTTTGTCATCCTGAGTGTAACGAAGGATCTCAAGGTATGCACAACCATCGCCCTAGTTGCTAACTGCGAGATATTTCGC
>RHMF01000125.1_pt1 | contig 30266 bp, 17 predicted proteins | sample 5365151 | NCBI WGS metagenome assembly RHMF01 (sample SAMN10266501, study PRJNA497801) | feces metagenome | isolation source: feces | host: Bos taurus | place: China: Prairie of Fairy Mountain | collected 2017-08-14 | reverse complement strand
CTTTGAACCAGAAGAAACGGTGAAAGCAACTATGATAAGGGTAAAAGATGCTTATAGTTGCTTTGCTCAGTTGTTGGAAGTTTACAATGCCTATCGTTTGAACAAGAGTGGCGTTTCTTCTTTGGCGTTTATAGATAAGCAAGCAGAACTTGGCGAGAATGTTTACGTTGGAGAATTTGCCGTTGTGAGCAATGGAAGCAAGGTAGGCAAGGATTCGAAGATATATCCTCACGTTTACATAGGCGATAACGTGCAGATAGGGGAGAATGTAACCATTTTCTCAGGTGTAAAGATTTATCATGATACGGTGATAGGAAATAACTGCGTGATACATGCAGGAGCTGTATTGGGAGCAGATGGATTTGGATTTGCACCTTTGGCAGACGGAACATTCAAAAAGATACCTCAAATCGGTAATGTGGTGATTGAAGACGATGTAGAGATAGGTGCGAATGCTACAATAGACAGAGCAACTATGGGATCGACAAGAGTGATGAGAGGAACTAAGATTGACAACCTTTGTCAGTTAGGTCATAATGTTGTTATAGGAAAATCAACCGTTATGGCGGCACAAGGCGGCGTTGCAGGCAGCACTAAGATTGGTGATAATTGCTTTATAGGCGGTCAAGTAGGCTTTGCCGGACATATAACGGTGGGTAACAGATGTTCAATAGGGGCTCAATCTGGTATAATCTCAGATGTGAAAGACGAATCAAAGCTTTTGGGAGCTCCGGCGATAGATGCGAAAAGCTATATGAAGAGTTTTGTTTACTTCCGCAAGTTAGATAAAATGCAAGCGAAGATTGACGCTTTGGAAAAGAACCTCAAAGAATTGGAAAAATAAAAAAAGAGAAAGTCTGTGTCAAGATATATTTTTGGTACAGACTTTTTTGTTCTATTCAATAGGGCTAAAAACAAAAAAGGTTCCAACATTCGTTGAAACCTTTTCTTCTTTCTCAGCGGTCCGGACGAGACTCGAACTCGCGACCCCATGCGTGACAGGCATGTATTCTAACCAACTGAACTACCGGACCAAGTTTTGATTTTTCAATCCCTCAACCCCTCAAATCACTTTGCAAAGATACAACCTTTTTTCAAACTACCAAAGAAAAATAACAAAAAAATAATTTTTTTAATTAAAATTTTGTCTAATCGCTTGATTGTTGTATCTTTGCAAACGCAAAAAAAATGGGCCTGGGTTGGTTTTGACAGCAAGGATAATGGTCATGTAAGCATGCAGGCTAAGGTAACACAAGCCTTGAACAGGGTTACAAAACAATAATTGGCGAAAATAACTACGCTCTTGCCGCTTAATCGAAGCACAGTAGATTGAAGCTAATCACTGCAAGGTGCAGTGAGCGGGACATCTCTCCGAGACCTTTTCTCCGTGGTTGAAGATATAGAGGTGCAGCAAAACGGGGATAGCTTGAAATGGGCTTCTGGTTTCAAGCGAACTTGAAAGGAAGATAAGAAATAGTCAGGACGTTTGCCTCTTAGGCTATTTACGAAAAACAATGGCAAAATAAGCATGTAGAAAGCCTGGTTGTTACTTGTTTGGACCAGAGTTCGAATCTCTGCAGGTCCACAAACAGAACAATAAAAAAGGGAAAACAGACATTAAGTGCTGTTTTCCCTCTTTTAATTCTTCGTTTTAAGAAATTAAAATCAAGAATCAATTTTCTGAATTCAAGTTTTAGAATTCTAAAACCAAGACTTATTTCTCCAACATTTTGATTGCCTCTTCTGCAATGCTTTCTGCGTCCATTCTACACAGCTTTTGCAGTTGTGGAACAGAGCCATGTTCTATGAAATTGTCAGGAATACCGATTCGTTTTAAGGAATTAGAAAATCCATTCTCGCACGCATATTCTGCAATCGCAGAACCAAATCCTCCATCTATGCAACCGTCTTCCACAGTCAAGATATACTTATAGCTACTCAAAGCCTCAGCAGCCAAATCCTTATCCAAAGGTTTCAAGAACTTAAAGTCGTACAAAGCCACATCAAAACCTTTTTCACTCAATTGTTCTATTGCTTTTTTAGCAGTGTGAATCATTGTACCGATAGAAAGAATCGCAATATCCTTACCTGATTTCACCCTTACACCTTTTCCGATAGGAATCTCAGTCATTGGATTTCTCCAATCGATTAGATAACCGTTTCCTCTCGGATAGCGAATCACAAACGGCTTTTGTTGAATTACAGCGGTAAACATCATATTCCTTAAATCGTGTTCGTCAGATGGAACAGCGATAGTAAGATTTGGAACACACCTTAGGTAAGCCAAATCGAAAGCTCCGTGATGCGTTGCACCATCTTCCCCAACCAATCCGCTACGATCAAGACACAAGATGACAGGAAGCTGTTGCAAAGCAATGTCATGAACAATCTGATCGTAGGCTCTTTGCATAAAGGAAGAGTAAACGTTACAAAACGGAATTGTATTGCGAACAGCCATTCCTGCAGCAAAGCAAACAGCATGTTGTTCGGCTATTCCTACATCGAAAGTCCTATTTGGGAATACCTCTTGCAGCTTTGTCATCGAGCAACCGCTCAACATAGCAGGCGTAATTCCGACAATATTATCGTATTTCTTCGCAAGTTCGACCAAAGTCTCGCCAAAGACATCTTGAAACTTCAATATAGTGTTCTCAGTCTTGACTTTCTTAGGCAATTCTCCCGTTTGAGGATCGAAAATCCCCGGTGCGTGATATTTAGTCGGGTTATTCTCAGCCGCATCTAAGCCTTTACCTTTCTTAGTTATGATATGGAGAAGCTTAGGTCCCTTTATGTTTTTCAAATCCGAGATAGTCTTAACCAGAGTCTTGACATCATTGCCGTCAATCGGTCCAAAGTAACGTATATTCAAGGCTTCGAAGAAATTACTCTTGCCAGAAAACAAACTCTTTGCAGCAAATGAAACCTTCTTAAAAAGAGTAGTTCTCTTGGTATAAGCACCTGCATTGCCACCCATAAGATTCCAAATCTTGTTCTTAAGTCTGTTGTAAGTAGCAGAAGTAGTTATTTTGGTAAGATATTGACTCAATGCACCAACTTGCTTATCTATGGAAATACCATTGTCATTCAATACAACCAAAAGGTCAGCGTCGGTACTGCCTGCGTGATTCAATGCCTCAAAAGCCATACCCCCCGTCATAGAACCGTCACCTATAACAGCTATATGGTGATTCGACTTACCGTTAATCTTATCTGCAACCGCCATTGCCAAAGCTGCCGAAATCGAAGTGGAGGAATGCCCCGTTCCAAAGGAGTCGTACGTGCTCTCTTTCATACGTGGGAATCCGCTAAGCCCGTTTAGCTTTCTTATATTCTCGAATGCGTCCCTTCTTCCAGTCAATACCTTATGCGAATAGGCTTGATGGCCCACGTCCCACACGAGTGAATCTTTTGGAACCTCGTATAAGTGATGTAAAGCGACAGTTAGCTCCACTGTACCGAGACTTGAAGCCAAGTGTCCGGGGTTTTCCGACAGTACACCGATGATATATTCCCTTAATTCATTACACAGTTGCGTCAGTTTTTCGATAGAAAAACCCTTTATGTCCTCAGGGCTGTTTATTCTCCTAAGTAACTCTCCTTGATTTATATTTTGCATATCTGTGTCTTAATTACATATTATTCCAAATGCAAAGATACAAAATTAGCTTAAAAAAAGAACAAAATGAAATCAAGAACGAGCGAAATGAAATCAAGTTTTAGAAAATTAGAATCAAGTTTCAGAAAATTAAAACTTGATTTTACGAAAATCAATCAAAATATTGCGAAATGCAAGCTTGGAAGTATTGTTTTTCAAAAAAAAGATATATCTTTGTCCCTTGATAATAGATGTTTAATTAACAAATAAGCTTTATGAGAAAGTTAGTAGTATCAATTTTTAGCTTGCTTGCAGGATTTTCTGTAGCAGCTCAAACGCCGCAATTTGTTTCAACAGAGCCGGCAAATAGAAATGTTATTTTGGAGGAATACACAGGTATCAACTGTGGATATTGCCCTGACGGACACAGAATCGTGAAAGAATATGAGCAAGCGAACCCTGGACGTGTCTTTGGTATCAATATACACCAAGGAGGTTTCTCTGCAAATACCTATACCACACAATGGGGAAATGCTTTGGCTAACCAAGCAGAAGTCAATTCCTATCCTTCAGGTACTGTAAACAGAGAATATTTTACTTATTATGATGATTACGCTGGACAAACAGTTACTTCGATGTCTTTAGGAAGAGGTCATTTTGTTTCATTCGGAAATCAAATTTTGGCACAACCATCATTTGTAAACGTTGCAGCACAAGCAACAATAGATGCAACAACAAGATTATTGACAGTAAACGTTGAGGCATATTACACAGGCGATGCAGAAACTGCATCAAACAAATTGAACGTTGTATTGTTGCAAGACAGCATCATAGGACCTCAATCAGGAGCATCATCAAACCCTTCTCAAGTTACAGCAGACGGACAATACATTCACATGAATATGTTGCGTGATATGCTTACAGGACAATGGGGAGATGCAATAACAGCAGCTGAAGGTGATACAGTGATTACAGCAGGTACATTGGTACAACGTACATACACTTACACAATTCCAGGAAGCATCAGCAACGAATTGGTAAAATTAGGAAACTTAAAGTTGGTTGTGTTCATCGCAAGAGACAATCAAGAAATCTATACTGGTACAGAATTCAGACCAACTGTTTCAAACTATCCAGAGCTTTCAGCAATGGGACTTTCAGTTTCAGCAAAGGCTTTGACAGGTTGCAATGACCAAGTTGCACCTTCCTTTAAGGTTTACAACAATGGAGCAACCACAATAACAAGTATGCAAATTGAGTACAGCTCTGCAATATCTGGAAACCTAACATACGATTGGACAGGTTCAATAGCAACAGAGGGAGAAGTAAACGTTGAACTACCAAGTGTGCCTGTTACACTTGGACAAAACACAGCAATAACTGCAAAATTGTTAAGCATAAACGGAACAGCAATAGCAAGTGATGCACAATCAACAACAATAAAGAAAGCAGCATCTAAGGAAGGTAATGGAGACAAAGTTAAAGTTATCATCAAGACTGACAAATACGCTTACGAATGTAGCTGGAAACTATCAGACCCTTCAGGAAACGTTATATCAGAAAAGCAATATAGCGGACAAAGTATAAAGAAAGACACAGTAGAAGTTGCATTGACAGACGTAGGTTGCTATGTTTTCGAAATCTTTGACGAATATGGCGACGGCGGTTCTACATACAAAGTAGTAGATGGCACAGGTAAACAATTGATAAGCGGAACTGCAACATCTTATGACGACTACAAAGCAGTTGACTTCAAGATTTTGTCATTGGTAGGCTTGGAAGACGCAGAGGGAGTTATCCTTCAAACATTGGCATATCCAAATCCAGCAAAAGACATCGTGAACTTGGAAATCTCAATGCTACAATCAACAACAGCAAACATTGCAGTAGTTGATATGTTAGGAAGAGAAGTAATAAAGCTTGGCGATGTTAATTTAGCAAACGGAAAGAACGTTTTGGAAATCAACACATCTGCTTTGACAAACGGAGCATACTTCGTTAAGATTATCTCAAACGACGGAATCACATCAAAGAAAATTTCAATCAACAGATAATCGTAACTAAACGATAAAAAGAAAAACCAAGGGCGTTGTCTTCTTAGGCAACGCCCTTTCTTTATCTTGTCTCAGCCAAATCAAGTTTCAACAAACTGAAATCAAGTTTCCGTTCACTAAAACGCCGTTTTAGAAATTTCAAACGGCGTTTTGCTTTTTCTGACTCTTTGTTCTATCGTTTTTTTTCTTTAATTTTGCAAAACGTATCTTTTTTCAAGATGATTAAAAGCGAAGATATAAGCAAGATTTTGGACGCTGCACGCATCGAAGATGTTGTAGGGGTGTTCGTTCCTTTGAAGAAAAGGGGCTCAAACTACATTGGGCTTTGTCCGTTCCACGATGAAAAGACGCCTTCGTTCAATGTGAATCCTGCAAGAGGGATTTTCAAGTGTTTCGGTTGCGGAGAGGGTGGCGACAGTGTTGCTTTCCTTATGAAGCATCAGCATTATACCTATCCCGAAGCTCTTCGTTGGTTGGCTGAACGCTACCATATTCATATTGAAGAGACGGAAGCAACGGCTGAAGAGAAGCAAGCTCAAAGCGAAAAGGATAGGTTGTTTCACATAAACGAGTTTGCACAAAAGTATTTTCAAGATTTGCTGTTCAATGATGAGGAGGGCAAGAGTATAGGTCTTTCTTATTTTGAGGAGAGATGTCTTAGCAAGGATACGATTCGCCGTTGGGGTTTGGGTTATTGTAAGGATTCGTGGGACGATTTCTGCAATGCGGCTCGCAAGGAGGGATATACTGATGAGGAATTAGTGAAAGCGGGTGTTGCGATAAGGAATGAGAATACGGGTTCGATTTATGATCGTTTCAGAGCAAGGGTTACGTTTCCTATATTCAATATTGGTGGCAGGGTATTAGGCTTTTCGGCTCGCATTCTTTCGTCTGACAAAAGCAAGGCGAAGTATGTGAATTCTCCGGAGAGCATTATCTATTCTAAAAGCAATGTTCTCTTTGGTCTTCACTTGGCTAAGGATAAGATTATCAAGGAAGATTTGTGCTATTTGGTGGAAGGGAATATGGATGCGGTGATGTTGAATCAGAATGGGGTGTTTAATGTTGTCGCAACTTCGGGTACGGCTCTCACTACGCAACAAATAAATCTTATAAAGAGATATACTCGCAATGTAACGGTGCTTTATGATGGCGATAGTGCGGGTATAAAGGCTACGTTCAAGGCTGTGAATTTGTTTTTGGAGCAAGGATTGAATGTAAGAACGGTTTTGTTCCCTGATGGTGAAGATCCAGATTCGTTTGCTCGCAAAAGAACTTCTGATGAGTTCAAAGCGTTCCTTGTGGAGCAGTCTCAGAATTTCATAATCTATAAGACTAATTTTCTAAAACAGCAGGCTGCTGACGATCCTGTTAAAAAGGCTCAAATGCTTCAAGATATTGTTCATACGATCTCTCTTGTTCCTGATTTGTTGGAAAGAAGTACGTATTTGCAACAGTGTAGCAGTATATTGGAATTTGATGAGGCGACTTTGAGCAATGCTTTGAAGAAACAATTGCATCAAAATGCTCTTAACAAAGCAAAGCAGGAGACGGCAAAGTCTGATATTGTTGTAGAGAAGTCTATAATTGATGTGCCGATTCCTACACAAAAGCAAATAATTCAAGGGGATAATAATTCAGATTATGAACAGGAGAAGGGTGTAATAAAGCTTTTGTTGGCTCATGGTGAGAGATATACTCGTCAAGAAGTATATGATGAGAGTGGAAGTTTGACAAGGCAAGAGGTTCTCGTATCTTTGTTTATTGTATGTGACATTGTGAACGATGGAATAAAGTTTAACGATAAGGTATTTGCTAAGATATTTAAGTTGTTCAAAGAAAGCATTTGCGATAGGGAAGAATTGCCTTATATGAATGATTTTATTGCAAATGAAGATACAGAGATAAAAAATCTGACTGCTGAGATTCTTGTGGGGGATAGGGAGTTGAGTCCTTTGTGGATAGAGAAAAATATCCCTGTTGCTTCGTTGGAAGATGATGAGGTTTTTGATAAATATGTCATAGAGACTCTTTTAAGGTTCAAATTACAAAAGATAAATGCTACAATTAGAGATATAAAAGAACAATTGAAAGAGATAAAGGACCCGCAAGAAAGTTCTATTTTGCTCTATGAATACAAGAAAATAACAGATAGAAGGAATTTCATATCCAAAAAGTTGAATCAGGTATGTATGAATTGATTTTTGGATAATGGGTTCAAAGAGTGATTTGTTTGAAGAAAAGATTTAGTTTCTCGAATAAATTCCGTAACTTTGCCAATTCAATTTTGAAGTTTAATAAAATAATATATTGAGAGATGGATTTTAAGGAAGCAATTATTGAAGGTATTCCTGATTATTTGCCAGAAGTGCAAGAATACGATTTAAGCGTGAGTCACGCTCCTAAACGCAAAGAGATACTTACTCAAGATCAAAAGAAACTTGCGTTGAAAAATGCTTTGAGATATTTTGATCCAAAATTCCATGCTGTTTTAGCAAAAGAATTTGCAGAGGAATTGGAAAAGTACGGACGTATTTATATGTATCGTTTCCGTCCTACTTACAAAATGTATGCTAGACCAATAGAAGAATATCCTGCAAAGTGTGAACAAGCTGCTGCAATCATGCTTATGATTCAAAATAATCTTGACCCTGCGGTAGCACAACACCCTCATGAATTGATAACATACGGTGGTAACGGAGCAGTATTTCAAAACTGGGCACAATATCGCCTTGCTATGAAATACCTTTCTGAAATGACTGACGAGCAAACGCTTGTTATGTACTCAGGTCACCCAATGGGATTATTCCCTTCTCATAAGGATGCTCCAAGAGTTGTAGTTACTAACGGTATGGTTATTCCTAATTACTCAAAACCTGATGACTGGGAACGCTTTAATGCTTTGGGCGTAAGCCAATACGGACAGATGACAGCAGGAAGCTATATGTATATCGGCCCTCAAGGAATCGTTCACGGGACTACAATAACTGTGTTGAACGCTGGAAGAAAGCTTAGCAAGAATTCAGATTTGGGCGGACGCTTATTTGTAACTGCCGGATTGGGAGGAATGAGTGGTGCTCAGCCTAAGGCAGGTAATATTGCAGGAGTTGTTTCTATCACAGCAGAAATAAACCCTGCAGCAACAAATAAAAGACATGCTCAAGGCTGGGTTGATGAGGTTTACTCAGATCTTGATTTGTTGATGGCAAGAGTTCAAAAGGCAAGAGAAAATAAAGAAGTTGTTTCTTTCGCTTACCAAGGAAACGTTGTTGATTTGTGGGAATACATGGTTGAACACAATATTCAAGTTGATTTAGGTTCAGACCAAACTTCTCTTCACAACCCTTGGGCTGGTGGATACTATCCTGTGGGATTGACATTCGAGGAATCTCAAAAGATGATGGCAGAAGACCCTGAGCAATTCAAAGAAAAAGTTCAGGAATCTTTGAGACGTCATGTTGCAGCGGTGAATAAATTGTCTGAAAGAGGAATGTACTTCTTCGATTACGGAAATGCGTTCTTGTTAGAGTCGTCTCGTGCCGGTGCAGACATAATGAAAGCTGACGGAACTTTCCGTTACCCTTCTTATGTGCAGGATATAATGGGTCCTATGTGCTTTGACTATGGCTTTGGGCCGTTCCGTTGGGTTTGTACTTCAGGTAAGGCAGAGGATTTGGACACTTCAGACCGTATTGCAATGGAAGTGTTGGAGGAAATCGCAAATAACTCTCCTGAAGAGATACAACAACAAATGCATGACAACATTACATGGATTAAAGGTGCGAAAGAAAATCAGCTTGTCGTAGGTTCTCAAGCTCGTATCTTGTATGCAGATGCTGAAGGAAGAACAAAGATTGCTGCAGCTTTCAATCAAGCAATCAAAGAAGGCAGAATATCAGCACCAATCGTGTTAGGAAGAGACCACCACGACGTTTCAGGAACAGACTCTCCGTTTAGAGAAACATCAAACATTTATGACGGAAGTTCGTTTACAGCAGATATGGCAGTACACAACTGTATAGGAGATAGCTTCCGAGGAGCTACATGGGTATCTATTCACAACGGTGGCGGTGTTGGCTGGGGTGAAGTAATCAATGGAGGATTCGGAATGGTAATCGACGGAAGCGACGATGCAGACAGACGTTTGAGAAGTATGTTATTCTGGGATGTGAACAACGGAATCAGCAGACGTTCTTGGGCAAGAAACGAAGGAGCTATGTTTGCGATAAAACGCGCAATGGAAGTTGAACCTAAGTTAAAGGTAACAATGCCTAACATTGCCGAAGACTCGTTAATAGACAGCTTATTCTAAGAATAGATTTTTCTAAACAATAAATCATAAAAAGGAGGTAAAGTATCGATACAATTCGTTCTTTCCCTCCTTTATTTTTTAATTGAAAAAAGAAAAACCAATGAAACAATTTTTCAAACAAATCTTTGCTTCGTGTCTTGGAGTATTGATTGCAGGATTTCTTCTTTTGTTTATATTTTTCGGAATCATAGGTTCGTTGATACCTTCCGAAGAACCCACAGTAGAGGTCAAAGATAACTCGGTTTTATTGATAAAGTTAGACAAACCAATCTACGATAGAGAGGTAAATGACTTATCTATGTTTGGCGATATTGTCAATGGAGAAGTCGGTTCCTCCATAGGACTGACCGAATTTCTTCAAGTTATGAAAAGAGCAAAAGGAGACGACAACATAAAAGCAGTAATGCTGGATTTATCTCTTTTGCAGGCTAATGGCTGGGCAACGATTGAGGAAATGCGTCAAAGCATAGAAGACTTCAAACGCTCAGGCAAGAAAGTCTATGCTTATAGTGATATGCTCACACAAAGCGCCTACTACCTTGCAACGGCGGCAGACGAAATTATAATGAACCCTAACGGAATGCTAACCTTGACAGGACTTGGTGCAGAGGTTATGTACTATAAGGATTTGTTAAATAAATTTGACATAGACGTAGAGTTGATTCGTCCAAAGAACAATTCATACAAGAGTGCCGGCGAAACATACATCAGCAACAAAATGTCAGAAGAGAATCGTGAGCAGATAAAAGCCTATCTTGCAGCAATATGGGATTATGTTTCTGATAAAATGGTGCGAGACAGGAAATTGGATAAAGCAATGTTTGAACAGCAAGTTTCAAATCTCGAAACATGTCTGCCAAACGATGCTTTGAAAAACAAACTCATCGACAAAGTATCCTTCCGTTCAGATGTTGAAGATCTAATTTGCAGTGAGATACGCACAAAACACAAATTGAGCAAATCCACTCAAATAGATTTCGTAAAGTATTCAAAATACAGAAAAAGCATACCTATTATCAACGAGGTAAAGCAAGAAAACATAGCAGTCATTTACGCCTACGGAGATGTAAATCAAGGCAAAGGCTCATCACTCTCAATAGGCAGTGAAACCTTAGTAAGAGCTATAAGAAAAGCCACTGAAAACAAAACAGTTAAAGCAATAGTTCTGAGAGTAAACTCGCCAGGAGGTGACGCCATAGCTTCGGAATTGATAACCAATGAAGTGATACGAGCAAAGAAAGTAAAGCCCGTAATCGTATCAATGGGCGATGTGGCAGCTTCAGCCGGCTATGAGATGAGTTCAAACGCCACAAAGATAGTTGCAATGCCCGTTACGATAACCGGTTCTATAGGAGTATTTGGAGTAATGCCTAATTTCGCACGCACACTCAAAACAAACCTTGGAATCACTTTTGACACCGTTAAAACACATCAAAATTCTGTTTTGCTGTCAGTTACAACCCCACCGTCAAAAGATGTAATGATGTTGATGCAACGAAATGTCGAAAACTGCTATGCAAACTTTATCAACAGAGTATCAGAAGGCAGAAACAAAGATAAAGCATACATCGACTCCATTGCAAGAGGCAGAGTTTGGGTTGGCTCACAAGCGAAGACTCTTGGCTTGGTTGATGAATTCGGAGGCTTGAATAAAGCAATCGAAGTGGCTGCAAACGAGAGCAGTATCAAGGATTACGGCATTATAACCTATCCTAAGATGAAGGATATAGCAACACAACTTGTCGAAACCTTGTCGGGAGAAAGCGAGATGAAACTTTTTGCTGACGAACTCGGTAAACCTTATTCCTTCTTCTTAGAATTGAAATCTATATGCGAAATGCAGGGAGTACAAGCAAGGATTCCTTATCTGATAAGCATAAAATAGAAAATACTAAAACAGGAATCCAATCATCAAAACCGGATTCCTGTTTTCTTTTATCCCATTTGACCAAAACAACTCTTTGTTTTAATTTTCTGAAACTTGAATTCGTTCACACTGAAACGAAGTTTCATAAAAACAAAACGAGCGTTCGCAAATGCAAAAGCAAGTCGAACGCTCGTTTTTGTTTGTTTTATGTTTCTAAAAGCAATCAAAGCTCATTGCTAACGCCTTGAAATTTTTCATTTCCATACTCTAAAGTAACATAATACCTCATCCTTCCGTCAAAACTCTCTGATTTATCACAAGCAACCACAATATATCTACCATCTTTCGTACGACCTCCGGATTTCTTATAAAGATTTTCATCTTCTATCGGACGTTCTGCTACATTATACTTTGAAGCTACATTTGCCAAAACACTTTCATAACCTTCTAAGGCTGTTTCTTTATTTTCTGTAGTTTCGTTAAAATTGATAGCCCAAAACTTACCGTTAGATAAAAAAACATTAACACACCCCCAACTCATTCCTCCGAAACTGAAATACCTACCGTAAGGTAAAAATTGAAGAAAATCGTTAGTGGAGAATCTTTTGTCTAAATGTAAACCTTGCTTTTGAAATGCATCTATTACTTCTTCTCTGCTTGCTCCGAACTTTACGCCATAGAAAGTGTCTTGGATGTCATTGTTAAGGGCAATTTCTTTTTTAGGCTCTTTCTTTTCTTGTGTTTTTTCTTCTTTTACCTTATCGCAAGAGAGCATACATAAACTTAAAGTCAACAATAAAAACAACTTTTTTATTATTTCGATTTTTTAAATTTGGTTTCGATTTAATTAATCAGTGAAAGCAACTAATCAAAGTACTCAATAAAAGTTACAATCAACGCAACAAGAATTCCGACTGCTAAATATAAAAAACAGCCATAGCCAAAAAGTTTCAATAGTCTTGTAATCGTCTTTATCAAATCTTCCATACTAAAAACTATCTTTTAATATCTATTGGTGGTACAAAGATATAAAAACTTTCGCAACATTTATATTCTTTTACTGTTCTTTGTTTTTTTGATTTTTATCTTTCCAACGAATATATAATATGATTAAAGCAGGAGATAATAAGAACAAAAGCATGATAATGGAAGATAATGATGATGAACCGCTATTTTCTATATAGCGATCTTTTAATACAGAATGGAAACTATTTTCATAATTTTCTTCAAGCTCCATTATCGAATCTTGTGCAAATGAAATTATTGTAAAGAACAATAAACTTGCAAATGCAAATAATCTTTTCATTATTTCGATTTTTTAAATTTGGTTTCGATTTCCAACCACAAATATATAAAACTTTCTGATACCGACAAAATGATTCTCTTGTAAAGTTTCACGAAGTGAGTAACGAACTTTGAGCCTTGAGTTGTGAGCTTTGAGCAACGAGCAATGAGTTTTGAGGATTTTTTAAGCAACTTTCGGCTCACCACTCACTGCTCATAGCTCATTGCAAGCAAGGTTTCCGAATGCTTTAACTTGCTTTTGGAATTTTCCACTTACTGATAATGGCACTACCGGTTAGTGATAATTGTATTATCAGTTAATGATAATGGTATTATCAGTAAGTGATAATGGTGTTATCAGTTAATGATAATAGTACTATCACGCCGTGATAATCGGATTATCAAGTCGTGGAAAATTTTTGATAGTAAGTTTGGGGATTTGTTTGCCTTACTTCGGCAGTTGGCAATCGGCTTTTGACAAAAATAAAACCTCATCAGCCGAAAGCCAAAGTAAAAAAGAATTTCTACACTCTTATTTGCAGTGATATTCTAAAAGCATTTCCAATTCTCTTGTGCAGACAGGGCAGAATGGTTTGTCGCTTCTCATCAGACAGTCTTGATATGGGCGATACATTCCTTTGGTTTGGTATGCTGCTCCTTCGAATACGCCTACGGATTCTTTGTATTGTTTTGTGCAAGGTGTAGGAATAGGGGTGTCTTTCTTTATCATATCGCCCCATTTTGAAGAGAAATCTTTCATTGATGTTATATTTCTTTCCCAAGGTTCAACTTCCATTGAGACCAATCCTGCATCGCTATCGTTGGAAGAGTATTCGTCTGCAAGTGCTCCAAAGCTGTGTCCGAATTCATGCACCAATACGAATGGGTTTTCTTTATCTAAGTAGGTTGAAGCGTAGAAATTGTAAATTCCTCCGCCACCATAGACTTCTGAATTGCAGATTATGACTATTTGATCGTACTCTACGCCCAATATTGCGTCGTGAAGATTCCACAACTGCTCAGTCATAAGATACCTTTCGGAGCCAAAAGTGTTGTAATGCATGCCTAAATCGTTGAAATCGGCAGTTGAGTTTTTCAATCCGGGTATTCCGCTTTGTGAGTCGAAACGTTCTACTCCCCAAATGTTGATTTTGTCTTTTGCTTCGGAGAATGGTTTCTTTGCAAAGAAGTGTGAGGTGTATAATTTCAAGTCTGCATACATCTTTTCTTTTTCATGTTCTGCGTATCCTGCGGGTACGAAAACCACATCGAGACATTTGTTGCTTTCTCCTGCCTTATGTAATGCTATCTTCTTGGCATAGTCTTTTTCTTCAATGTATTCTACTTCTGTTTTGTCGAAAGCACTGCTGCTTACTTTGCGATAGATGTTCTTTTCGTCTCTTGTGTAGAATATTATTTCGACTTCTGTTTTTGGAAAGGGCATAAGGATTACTTCTTGGAAGTTTCCGCATGAGTTTTTGGCTTCTGGCATCGTCAACCACTCTTCCATGAGTGAGCAATAGCCTTTTGAGAATAGCAATTTGCCGCTTGATTTTTCTCTCATCTCAACTTTGTGAACTCCAAGCCCGAGTGTGTCTATCAGATTTTGTTTGCTGCCTGCCCAATTCGGAATTTTGATGAATCGTTCTACGTTAAAATATTCTATTCCTACTCTTCCGGAATGTGAATAGTCAATTCGTAGTGTTGCTTGTTCGAAATATTTGTCAAATTGTGCGAAACACAAAATCGGTAACAATGAAATAATCAGAAGAATTGCTTTTTTCATATCTTTATTTTTTTTGATTTAAGAAACTGCAAAGGTATTATAATCTTGTGAATACGACAAGTCGGCAGCTCGTTATGAAGTTTAAGGCTTTTGTTTTGGGGGTATAAAAATTCGATGTTTTTACTTATATTTGCAGAACAATATTGTTTGTCGGTTTTTTGACAAATTGTGTGAGTGATTTACTTATAAAATACAGACATTTATGGAAGTAGAATTGACAGAACAAACAAATGAAGTGATAAAGCCTGCTTTTACTCACTTACATGTGCATACGCAATACTCTATTCTTGATGGTGCTGCGGAGATTGGAAAATTGATTGACCGCACTAAAGAATTGGGTATGTCATCTATTGCTATTACTGACCACGGTAATATGTTCGGTGTTCTGGATTTTTACAATACTTGTCTGAAAAAAGGAGTAAAGCCGATATTAGGCTGTGAGATGTATGTGGCAAAGGGAAGTCGATTTGTTAAAGACGGAATTAACTTTAGCGGATACCACCTTCTGCTTCTTGCAAAGAACGAACAAGGATACAAAAACTTGATTAAGTTGAATTCTTTGTCCTATGCAAAAGAGGCAAAGTACAGAAGACCGAGAATAGACGAAGAGTTGTTGTTCCAATATGCCGAAGGCTTGATTTGTTGTTCGGCTTGCCTTGGTGGATTGTTGCCTAAGTTGATTGCTTCTGGGGATATAGCAAAGGCAGAGGAGACTGCGATGAGGTATAAGTCAGTTTTCGGAGACGATTACTACGTAGAATTGCAGAATCATAACACTCCGGATCAGTTAAAGGTGCTTCCGGAATTGGTAAGGATTGCTCGAAAGTTCGATATTAAAATTGTGGCGAGCAATGACGTGCATTTCGTAAACAAAGAAGACTTTGAGGCTCACACAATCTTGATTTGCTTAAATACAGGCAATACAATAAGTACGTATAAAAAGGAAGGGGAGAAGGGAAAGGAAAGTCAGATGTCATATACTGGCGAAGAGTATCTGAAATCTCCCGAAGAAATGGCAGAAATCTTCAAGGAGTATCCCGAAGCTATTGAAAACAGTATGGAGATTGCCGATAAGGTTGAGGTGTATAAAATGGAGAGAGATCCAATCTTGCCTATGTTCGACATACCTTCAAGTTTTGGTAGCTTTGAAGATTATTTGGAGAAATTCCCATTGGAGAAGATTGAGTCGGATCTTTATTCTGAAATAATAAATAACCCAAAGACTAAGGAGGAAGACAAACAAGAGGAACGCAAAAGAGAGGTTATCGATAATGCTTTGAAGAGTAAGGGTGGGTATAAGAAGATTGTGCGTACTAAATTTGAGGCTGACTATTTGCGACATCTTACTTTTGAGGGTGCAAATCAAAAATATCCGCAACCATTGGCTGATAACGTAGTTCAAAGGATTGAAAGCGAGTTGAGAACTATTGAATGGATGGGATTCCCTGGCTATTTCCTCATTGTGCAAGACTTTATCAATCATTCAAGAGAAAAACTTGGAGTGATAGTTGGGCCAGGTAGAGGTTCAGCTGCAGGAAGTGTTGTTGCATATTGTCTTGGTATCACAGCAATAGAGCCATTGAAATACGGCTTACTTTTTGAGCGTTTCTTAAATCCTGATAGAATTTCATTGCCTGATATAGATGTCGATTTCGATGACGAAGGTAGAGCAAAGACTTTAGCTTACGTTAGAGAGAAATATGGAGCTGATCATGTAGCTCAAATAACTACTTTCGGTTCTATGGCAGCTAAGATGGCGATTAAAGATGTTGCTCGTGTGTTAGAGCTTCCTATCAGCGAGAGTAACCGATTGGCAGGATTGGTTCCTGCAAAACCAGGAACTACTCTTAAGAAAGCCATGAGCGAATCTCCGGAATTGGCACACGAACTCAACGAAGGAACTGCACTTGTTCAAAGAGTGTTGCAGATGGCTATGAAATTGGAAGGCTCAATCAGGAGTACAGGAATCCATGCTTGCGGAGTGATTATCGGACCTGACGATATATCAAACTATGTTCCTGTTGCAGATAGTAAAGATTCCGATATGATGGCAACGCAGTTTGAAGGCAAACTGATAGAAAGCGTAGGTATGATTAAGATGGACTTTTTGGGATTGAGCAACTTGTCGATTATCAAGGACGCTTGTGCCAATATAAAGAAGAGCCACAACATAGAAGTGAATCCAGAAGAAATTCCATTGGATGACAAACTTACTTTGGAGTTGTTCCAAAACGGTTTGACTATGGGAACATTTCAGTTTGAATCTGATGGAATGAAGCAACACCTTCAGAATTTGAAACCTGATAAGTTTGAAGACTTGATTGCGATGAACGCATTGTATCGTCCGGGTCCAATGCAATACATACCTAACTTCATAGCACGAAAACATGGTAGAGAGGAAATTGTGTATGAGTTTCCTATAATGGAAAAATATCTTGCCGAAACTTACGGAATTACGGTCTATCAAGAGCAGGTGATGCAGCTTTCTCAGGCATTGGCTGGCTTTACTCCTGGACAGGCAGATAAATTGCGAAAAGCTATGGGAAAGAAACAAATAGCCGTTATGGAGGAACTTAGAGAGAAGTTCATAAAGGGCTGTTTGGATAACAATTATGATAGAACCGTTGTAGAGAAAGTTTGGGACGATTGGAAGAAATTTGCAGAGTACGCATTCAATAAGTCTCACTCAACTTGCTATGCTTATGTTGCTTTTCAGACTGCTTATTTGAAGGCACACTATCCTGCAGAGTACATGTCATCTGTGCTAACCCATAACCTATCTAACCCAAAGAATATAACCTTATACACAGAGGAGTGTAGGAAACTAAATTTGAGCGTATTGGGTCCAAATATCAATGAATCCAATATGGACTTTATGGTTAATAAAAAGTCGGAAATACTTTTCGGATTGGCTGCAATAAAAGGAGTAGGTGCCAATGCCGCAGAGGAAATCATCAAGGAAAGAGAAACAAATGGCTTATTTACAAGCCCTTTTGACTTTATAAAAAGAGTCAATCCTCGAACTATCAATCGCAAATGTATAGAGGCTTTGGTAAAATCAGGAGCATTCGATTGTTTTACAAGCACTCACAGAGCTCAATACTTCTTTGCAGAAAAGGGAACAGAGGGTTCACAATTTTTAGATAAACTTATAAAATACGGAGTTCAGTATCGTGAAAATCAAATGGCTGCACAGGTATCTCTTTTCGATATGGGAGATGGTCAAAGTGCCTTAGAAGATCCACAAATTCCTGATTGTGAACCATGGAGTCAAATGGAGTGTTTGAAATTTGAAAAAGAAATGATAGGATTCTGGCTTTCAGGACACCCATTGGATATGTTCAGAGAAACGATAAAAACATTCGTCAATTTCGAAATAAAAGATTTCAAATCACTTGAAGAACATATCGATAAGGAAATCTGTTTTGCAGGAGTGATAGTAAGTATCAAGAAAGGCGTTAATAAAAACGGAAATCCATATTCAAGTTTCGTAATAGAAGATGCGAGCGGTTCGTATGAGTTTTATTTGAATGGCAAGAAGTATGTGGCTTATGGCGACTTTTGTAAGGAGAATATCTTTGTTCTAATCAAGGCTGTGATAAAGCCAGCTTGGAAAGACAACACCAAATTGGAAGTTCAAATCGAGAAAATGGAACTTTTGGAAGATGTTGTCGAGAAATACATGGATTCTATCTCGCTTAGTATGTCTATAAACAAGATTACAGAAGACAGTGTTAAGACTTTGACTAAGGTTTGCAAAAAAGCCAAAGGCAAAACCAAATTGAATATCACCGTTATAGACGATGAAGATAGCGAAATCGCACTTAGCATGAAGAGCAAGAAGGTTAAAGTAAATGCAGAGAAGTTTGTAGAAGAGTTAAAGAAAGAAACAAGCCTAAGCAACTGCATTTCATACAGATTCAACAAAATTCCGTTTTGATGAATAGGTATATCTCTTTAAGCTTTGTAAAAGAAGAGGCACTGAAACTTGGTTTTCAAGATTGCGGAGCAGCAAAAGCAGGAGCGTGTGAGCATTCTGCGTTTGACTATTGGCTTGAAAACAAATTCAATGCAGATATGGACTATATGTCTGCAAACTATGAAAAACGCATTGACGTAACCAAATTATTCGAAGGAGCAAAGAGTGTTTTCTCTTTTTTGATTTCCTATAATACAACCTCAGAATATTCTGATAACAAGCTGATTGCCGCCTACGCACTTGGAAATGATTACCATAAAGTCATAAAACAAAAACTCTTTACTTTGTTGCAAACCATACAATTAAGCTATCCTGACTTTGAGGCGAAGGTTTGTGTCGATACAGTCCCTATTTTAGAACGTCAATGGGCAGTTGAAGCAGGTTTAGGTTGGATTGGCAAGAACTCATGTTTGATAAGCAAGCGATATGGCAACAAAGTATTTCTTGCAGAGTTGATTTGCAATTACGAAAGCGATTACTCTGAAAAACAGAACAATGCTTGCGGAAATTGTAATAAATGTATAGAAAGCTGTCCCAATAAAGCAATTGTTTCAAATGGTTTGATAGATTGCAATAAGTGCATTTCCTATCAAACCATTGAAAACAAGAACAATATACCTTCAAATATCAATTTGTCCAATTACGTTTACGGCTGTGATATTTGCTTGAATGCTTGCATCTGGAACAACAAAGCCGAAAAGGTAAGCTGCGAAGAATTTGCTCCAAGCGAAGCAATGCTGAATTTGATTAGAAAAATAGAAGACGGAAGCTTGGAAAAATCAGACTTTAATCAAGCAAGAAAACATAGTCCTATCGAAAGGATAAAATACGATAAGCTTTTAGCTAATATAGAATTTGCAAAGAGTCAATCCTTTGAAAAATAGATAATTCCCAAATCTTTATTTCCCTTTTAACGAAACTTTGTTTTAATTTTTTCTTTCTTCGTTTTAGAAAAATAAAACGCCGTTTCGCTAATACTGAAACGGCGTTTTGATTTTTTGTTGTTTACTCTTGACTGATTATATCGAAGTTATCTACAACCTCAGTGTCTGTTATAATTTCCCCATTTGAGTTCATGTAATAGTAATACTTAGGTTTACCTTGTGTTTTTAGCCAAACATATCTGTTAATTAGGAAGTTGAAAAAGTATCTGCTACATAATGCTGCATTTGAATGAGCCAATAGATAGGCATCATTAGGATTTATTTTGGTGATTGAGTAGTTGGCGTAATCAACTCCGTTTTCTTTTTTGATATATCCTAACAATTCATCTGTTGTTTCTTCGTCTGCAAAAAATATTTGTTTGCTTTCGGGGTCTGAATCGTTGTATTTCAACCATGTATTAAACCTTAATCCATTGACAAGTTTGCTTAGATAAACCTCATCATTAGATTCGTAATTGCGAATTGTGTCATAGCTAACGAATTCTTCTAATTCTATTTGTGCCACAACAAGTGTGTGCTCATTTTCTTTTAGTTGTGTTGGGAAGTTTTCAACAGCTGTTTCTCTAACATCAAATCCGTATGATTTTAGGCTTGAAATGAATTTTGTCTTAAACTGAGATAGCAAAATACTATCATTAACCTTGCCAATAACTAGGTTATATTTTTCTCTCAATTCAGCTTTCGTTTCATTGTCTAAGTCATCGAATCCGGGCATTGCTGCAATTGTCGAATTGGTATTATAGAAATTGTTCGTGAAACTAAGATAAATCACCTCACATTTTGAAGGCCTTAGTTGGTTTATAAGAAACTTGGTTGCAAAGTCTTGTGCTGTTGATTTATTTGCAAATATTACTGCTATGAATAGGCAAATGACTGAAAACAAACTTCTTTTCATATTATTTATGTTTTTAGAACAAGGAGCCTTGTACGGTTTCCTTATCGTTAAATTCACTTTTGAAGTCATCATCTTCTTCGATGACCTCTTCCTCTTTAATTTCTTCTTCGTAAGGAATTGGTTCCAACCATGTTATTTTTGAATCTTTGTTTTTGGAAACTCGTTTTCCTTTTGCTCTCCACTTGAATATGTCGCACAAAGTAGCAACTTCGTATTCTTTTCCTTCGAGTTCGATTCTTGGAAGCCAATCTGTAGATACATCAACCAAGACTCCGCCGATTTGTTCTTCGAATATGTTGATTTTTTTGTTGCTTGGCTCAACCAAAAAGCGTTTCAAATAGATGCTTTGGCTCTCTTTGTCGATGTAGAATACCGATATAGGTTTCTCAGGGTTGAATTTCTCAATTTTAATCAAGTCGTCGTCGAAGTGATTTGTTAAATCGTAGTTGGTAATACGATAATGTCCTGATGCGTAAATGGTAAGTATTTTGTCATTTGCTCCAAATTCACCCAACAGAACGCCTCTTTGGTCGGTATTTAATCTTTTTACGGCTTGGTCAAACCAAATCTGAATTGCACTTAGGGTTGATACACCTTCTGTTTTTCTGCTTATGTTTGAGATGACTCTTGGGGTTAGGATATTACCTTTTGCACTACGTGATTTGATTGCAAGTTCTGCAAAGTCGTATTCCATACGGTTGCTCTTAACTCTTGGAGCTGGTTTTAGCGATACGTTAATCACCTCAGCCTCTCCGTTAGGGTTTACGCTCAAATAAACAATCTTTGAACCCTTTATTCCTTGTGTTATGTCGTATTCCTTAGAGCGTATTACGCTTGTAATGTTAAATCTTTTGACATAGTATTTGCCAAATGCTCCGTCTTGATATACGGTGTTGAATGTTGTTCTTGAATCGTTTTTGTGGAAGATTCCGACGTACAAAATTTTCTTTCCGACATATTCTTTCTCTTGTACCTTTCTTACTGTGAAGGTTCCGTCTTTACGAATTATCAATATGTCGTCCATATTTGAGCAATCGCAAACGTATTCTTCGTTTTTCAGTTTATAACCTATGAATCCGTCGGCATAATTGCAGTAAAGCTTTTCGTTAGCAATGGCAACAGAGGATTCTTCTATGACATCGAAATTGCGAATTTCTGTTTTCCTTTGTTTCTCTGCTCCGTATTTTTTCTTGATTCTTTCAAAATAGGCGATAGCATAGTCGATTAGGTTGTCTAAATCTTTTTGCGTTGCAGCTATGTCGTCTTTTATTGCAATCAAAGTATCATCTGCTTTGTCGCTATTGTATTTTGATATTCTATCTATAGGAATCTTTCTAAGGCGATGAACATCTTCTATGGTAACTTCACGAATCAGATTCTTTACAAAAGGTTGCAATCCTTTCATAATTGCATCGTCAATTGCTTGATCGGAAGTACATTTTTCCATTTTCTTGTAAACGCCCTCTTGAATGAAGATTCTCTCTAATGAAATCCAATTCCATTTTTCGTTTAGTTCGTTTAGAGCTATTTCAAGTTCTTTTCGAAGTAGTTCAACGGTATGTTCTGTAGATGCTTTCAAGATTTCACTTACCGAAGCAAAGCGTGGTTTGTCGTTTTCGATGACACAAGAGTTTGGAGAAAGGCTTAGCTCGCAGTCAGTGAAAGCATAAAGAGCGTCTATTGTTTGGTCTATTGAAGTATCGTTTGGAATTGATATGTTGATTTCAACTTCTGCCGCAGTATTGTTGTCAATCTTCTTAATCTTTAGCTGACCCTTGTCGCAGGCTTTTATTATTGAGTCAATCAAACTATCAGCTGTTGTGCCGAAAGGAATTTCCGTAATGGAGATTGTTCGTTGGTCCACTTGCTTTATTCGAGCTCTGACTCTAAGTCTTCCTCCGCGTAAACCATCATTATATTTCGACACCTCCATTAAGCCACCTGTTGGAAAGTCTGGGTAAATGCAGAAATCCTCTCCTCGTAATATCGCAATCGATGCGTCAATCAGTTCATTGAAATTATGAGGGAATATTTCGCAAGCTAAACCCACCGCGATACCTTTTGCTCCCTGTGCAAGCAAAAGAGGATATTTTATCGGCAAAGTGTCAGGCTCCATATTCCTTCCGTCATACGATGGGTGGAATGTTGTAGTTTTAGGATTGAATACAACTTCCAATGCAAAAGGAGAAAGACGTGCCTCTATATAACGGGGAGCTGCTGCACCATCTCCTGTCAATATATTTCCCCAGTTACCTTGACAATCTATCAATAAGTCTTTTTGCCCCATTGTTACTAAGGCTCCAGCTATTGAAGCATCACCATGAGGGTGGTATTTCATAGTATTTCCGACTATATTGGCGACTTTGTTATATCTTCCGTCCTCTAGCTCTCGCATAGAGTGGAGAATGCGTCGTTGAACAGGCTTTAGACCATCGTTAATGTGCGGAACAGCTCTCTCAAGTATGACATAAGATGCGTAATCCAAGAACCAATCCTGGAACATTCCCCTTATAGAGGTTGTTTTGTGGATAGTACCGTCGTTATTTGTTGTTTTGTTTTCTTCCATATTAGATTTGTCCTATTAGAACTCTACTTGTGGAGCAACTTCAGCTCCTTTTTGTGCTTCGAAATAAGGTTTGCGTTCAAAGCCTAAAAGAGATGCGAATATGTTTTTAGGGAATCGTCTCATGCTTGTATTGTAATCGTTCACCATATCTGCATATCGCTGTCTTTCTACCGCAATTCTGTTCTCTGTACCTTCCAATTGAGATTGTAGTTGCAAGAAATTTTGATTTGCTTTCAAATCTGGATAACGTTCAATCACCACATTTAAGCCTCTCAAAGCAGAACTTAATGCGTCTTGTGTTTGTTGGAATTGCTCCATTTGTTCACTTGTAAGATTGTTTGCATCGATTTGCACTTGCGTAGCATTATTTCGAGCCTCTATAACTTTGATAAGAGTTTCTTCTTCGTGTTTTGCGTAACCTTTAACAGTGCTTACAATATTTGGAATCAAATCTAAACGTCTTTGATATTGGCTTTCAACTTTTGACCATTGCTTTAGACAAGCCTCATCTTTGCTTGCAAGAGAATTATACGTAGTTATAAAAAGCAAAGCCAAGATTGCAACAACTGCAACTGTGATAATGATTACAAGATTCTTTCTTTTCATAGTCTGAATTATTATTATAAAGTATGCTTTCTAAAATTCCAAAATCAGAAACGAACACCTCCGCCTCCGCCACCAGAGAATCCGCCTCCCCAACCGCCAGAAAAGCCACCGCCACCACGACTTCCGCCCATTCCACCCACGATAACGACAGGCTGTTCCTTAGGAATAATTTTCATTTTCTCCTCTCTATGTTTGCAATTCTTACATTCGAAAACCGTTTTCATCAATCCCTCACTTCGAACAGAAGGTTCACGCACCACAGAGTCGTATTTCTTTTTGTATGTCTTAGCTCCACATGACGGACATTTGCTATAGGCAGAAAATATCTTGTCATAAGGATAGATAATCGTGTTATTACATTTCTTACACAGCCAAACATCATAATCCCTACTGCCGAGTGATTCCTCCAATTGCTTAACTGTATCGAGGAATTTATCTTCTTGAGCTTCGGAAAGACGTTCCATTTTGCTGCCACAATGACATACTATATTTTGTCTTCGTATTCTTTTAATCTTTATTCGATACAACCAAATCAACAAAAGAAGCAATGCAGGCAAAAAAACTATCCCTACACACAACCAAGCTATTGCACTTTTCTTAACAACATTGATTTTCTCCAATTTATTGTTTGATTCAACCTTTGCTGCTTTGCAACTTATGAAAATAATAGCAACAACAAAGAAAACCACACATAAATTCAGATAAACCAAGATAAGAGGAAACAAATCGATGTGTTCTTCTTTAGGTTCCCCGTTTTCGCTATATTCTTCGTATAAAACGCCACATACAACTTCAACTCCTTTCAACAAACCTTGCCCCCAATCACCTTTCTTAAAGTAAGGAAGCATGTATTCGCTGCATATCGTTGTTGCAAGAGCGTCTGGCAAAGCTCCTTCCAAACCATAGCCCGTTCTTATGAAGACTTCGCTTGAGTTTACGCACAAAAGAATAATCAAACCATTGTCTGCACCTTTCTTTCCAACGCCCCAACTATCGAAAAGCACCATTGAAAGTTCTCTTGCCGAAGTATTGCTCTCGCCATTCAAGGCAACAACTGCCACTTCTGCTGATGTAGTATTTTGAAGCGTGCTTAGCAACTGATTTATTTCAGATTCAATTTCCGAACTCAACAAATTGTCTTGGTCAGACACGAAACAATTTCCGCAAATCGTCTTAGGGTTGACTACATCTTTTGCATTAAGACTTTGAGCCTTTATATCAGATGCAAAAAGAAAAAAGACAGCCGACAGAATCGAGATACAGATATATCGGATATTTATTCCCATTCTTCAAAAATTGAATCTAAAACTAAAGGAGGCAAAGTTAGAATTTTTTTCTGAAATACTTATTGGAATCAAGAAAAAAACCGCTTTTGTCATTTCTTTAACAAAAATTTTATAGTTTTGCAAAAGTAAAACTGAAATCAAAAAACAAAAGATATGAACGCAGAAAGAATAAAATGCCTTATCGTAGGCTCAGGTCCTGCTGGCTTTACAGCAGCCATTTACGCCGCAAGAGCAGACTTAAAACCCGTTGTATTAGAGGGAATGCAATCAGGAGGACAATTAACCATTACAACAGAAATCGAAAACTTCCCTGGATACCCTCAAGGAGTTGCAGGTACTGAAATGATGTCTCAAATCAGAGAACAAGCAGAACGTTTCGGAACAGAAGTTCGAGCAGATAGCGTAGTAAAAGCAGATTTAAGCCATCGTCCATTTAGTATTGAAACAGAATCAGGAGCAAAGATTGAAGCAGAAAGCTTAATCATTGCAACAGGAGCAAGTGCGAGATGGTTAGGATTAGAAAGCGAACGTGAGTTTATGGGACAAGGCGTTTCTGCATGTGCAACTTGTGACGGTTTCTTCTACAAAAATGAAGTTGTAGCGGTGATTGGTGGCGGTGATACAGCCTGTGAAGAAGCCGATTACTTGTCTAAGATTTGTAAAAAGGTATATCTTGTTGTTAGACGCAACGAATTGAGAGCTTCAAAGGCAATGCAAGAAAGAGTGTTGAGCAATGAGAAAATTGAAGTTTTGTGGAACAGCAAGCCAAACGAAATCTTGGGAGACATAAACGGAGTAAATGCTTTGCGTTTGGAAGATTCAGTAACTGGATTAACAAGAGACGTAGAATTGACAGGAGTATTCCTTGCAATAGGACACAATCCTAACACCGATTTATTCAAAGGACAAATCGATTTAGACTCACATGGATACATCGAAACCCAAGGAAAGACTTCCAAAACAAACATTCCTGGAGTTTTTGCAGCGGGAGACGTTATGGATCCTTTGTATAGACAAGCTATTGTTGCGGCTGGAAGCGGCTGTAGAGCAGCAATGGATTGCGAAAGATTCCTATCAGAAAATCCAATAGCAGAATAATAGAATTGAAACTTAGAAACATCTCTTTGTTTCTTGCATTCGCTACCTTGATTCTTTGTTTTGGAAAAGCGAATGCTCAAACCAACAAAACGGACTCAATAGAAGATAAATCGAAAGTTTATCTATTGAGTTCGTATTGTGGTTTTATCCTTGTTGATACAGCATTTGAAAATACTTTGACGAATGTTCATCGTGTCGATAAGGCAAGACAAATCGACGGGGGCTTTTATCAACAACTCTCAACCCCTGGAAGCCCGGGACAAAATTTGATATTCTCATTTGAAAATCAGAACTCCCGAACCTATCTTCCCAATCTGTTCGCACCATACACCTATACAGCAGAAAATATCAAGTATTACCAAGTAAGCAAACCCCATAGCAATCTTAGGTATTCAAATGACATAAACTCCTCTCAATATTTTACAATCTTCCATACTCAAAACATTGTTCGCAAATGGAACATCGGACTTACCTATGACGTGAATTACGCCGACGGAACCTTTGCTAAATCCAATGTAATGAACCAATACTTCAACATAACAAGCAATTATGAAAGTGAAAACGGACGTTACAAAGCAGCAGCTTCCTTTATAAGAAACAGAGCCTACGTTTTGGAAAACGGAGGTTTGGAATCGGATTCTTTATTCATCAATCAGCTGTTTTCAAAGCCTGAAACATATCCGATAAACCTTTATAACGCTTATTCGAAATATAAAACAGCCGATTATTCTCTTTATCAAAGATTCGACTTTAACAAAACCCAAGAAGAGCGAACAAAGACCTTTAACAAAGGAGTTTTGTCATACAAAATCGACCTCAAACAATCGGCACGCCTTTACAAAGATGAGTTTCTCACAACGGCGGATTCTTTTGCTACACGCTTGTTAGAAAATACTCTTTCTTGGACAAATGATGTCTTAGGTAAGAATCTGTTGCCTTTACACATAGGTTTGAAACATGAACTCTTGAAATTCTCCGACAGTACCTTTGCTGCAAATTACTCAATCCTCACTCCATACATCGGAATAGGCTTTCAGTCAAAGCAACTCCACCTATCAATCTATGCAAATGAAAGTTTCAGAACTGAAATCGACGAAAAAGGAGAAAATACACAAGCTCAATCCTATTCATTCTTGGAAACAGAATATGAATTAGGAGCATCAGCCGATTTATTCTTAGGAAAAAGCAATTTGATGTTGAATTTGTCAAATCAAAAGCAAAACAACCTATACTTTTTCACCCGTTTTGCAAACTCAAATATCGCTTGGGATAAATCATCAGAACAAACAAAGCAATCATCTTTGAATATAGCTTATCGATATGACGATATAATTCAACTGAACTTGAATTACTTCCAACAAAACTACCGTCCGAAAATAGACAGTCGTGATTTGAAAATATCGTATAGCGATATAATAAACATCTATCAAGCAAAACTTATCTTGAAAAAAGAATGGAAACACTTCGGACTTGAAAGCAATTACGTATTTCAGCATAACGACAACCAAGAATACCTACATCTGCCTGCCTTTTTGGCGAAACAAAGTATCTATTTCAAGTTTGCCTTGTTCAGCGGTAAGTTAGAATCCGTTGTAGGCTTGGATTTGAGATACAACAGCTCATATTATGCCGATGTTTACCTGCCTCAGTTGGGCGTTTTCGCCTATCAGAATGATAAAAAGTACGGAAACTATCCCTATTGCGACCTTTTCGTAAACGCACGTATCGACAAATGCAACGTATTCTTAGCCTTGACACACCCATACGCAGGATTGTTCGGCTATAACTACATTTCCACACCGCTTTACCCTAACGAAGGACTCTCATTCCGCTGGGGATTAAGTTGGAACTTCGTAAACTAAAAATAAAACCAAGTTTTAATTTTCTGAATCTTCGTTTTGCTTTACTGAATCTTTGTTTTAATTTTCTAAAACGAAGAGTTAATTTTGTGAAAGCTTAATTCGCCAAAGATGAAAGCAAGAGTGTTTATTTTGTAATGCTGCTTAAATTTTGTATTTTTGCTTTTTGTAATTTTATAATAAGACTTTATTTCAATGGAAAAAAGAAAACTGTTTCTGATTGATGCTATGGCTTTGATATATCGTTCATTCTATGCGATGAATAAAAGTCCGAGGATAAACAGCAAGGGGTTAGACACCTCTGCTGCTTTTGGTTTTTTCACTACTCTTTTGAGTTTGTTGAAGCAATACAAGCCTACTCATCTTGGAATTGCGTTTGACTTGCACGGACCGACCTTTCGACATGAGCAGTTTTCAGATTACAAAGCTAATCGCCAATCTACTCCAGATGAAATCAGGCAAATGGAACCATATATCAGGGAAATAATAAAGGCAATGCGTATTCCGATTTTGTCAAGTGAGGGTTACGAGGCTGATGATGTGATTGGGACTTTGGCAAAACAAGCTGCAAAACAAGGATTTGAGGTTTACATGGTTACGCCTGACAAAGATTATGCTCAATTGGTTGAAGAGAATATCAAAATGCTAAAACTTGGAAGAATGGGATTTGCTGCTGAGGTGTGGGGAGTTGATGAGGTTTTGCAGAGGTTTGAAGTCAAGAATCCGAAACAAGTGATAGATATATTGGGACTTTGGGGCGACAGTTCGGATAACATTCCGGGCGTGCCGGGTGTTGGTGAGAAGAAAGCGAAAGCTCTTTTGCAGCAGTTCAATTCAATTGAGGAGGCGATAGAACGTTGTGATGAGATTGAATCTAAGTCTTTGCGTTCGGCAATATCTGAGAATAAGGATATAGCTCTGCAATCTAAGTTTTTAGCAACAATAGCTCTTGATGTGCCTATTGAGTTTGATGAGGCGGAATTTGTTGTTGAGACACCGGATTTTGAAAGCTGCAAACGCTTGTTTGAAGAGTTGGAGTTTAAGAGCTTTTCTAAAAAGTTCTTTGAGCACTTCGGCTTAGATGAAAGCGAAAGTCAGCAAGCGATAACTAAGACTCAATTTACTCAAAGTGTTCAACCTGACTTGTTTTCAGGCTTTTTGGCTTCTTCTTCCGTTGAAACATGTTCGCATGATTATGTTTTAATTGATTCCTTAGAAGAGTTAGAGTCTCTTGTTAAAGATCTGCAAACTAAGGAGAAAGTAGCGTTTTTCTCAAATAAGGTTCAAGAAAAGCCAATCGGTTTGTCATTGTCGGCAGATAAGGAAAAGGCATGGTTTATCCCTCTTTGGAAAGGTGCGGGGGATTGTTCTGCGAAGTTGAATCTTTTGAAGGCTTTGTTTGAAAGAGAGAATATTACAAAGATTGTTTATGATCTTAAAGCGGAACGTCATTTCTTGTCTGAGTATGGCTGTTTTGTGAGTGGGAATTGCTTTGATGTTCAATTGGCTCATTATTTGCTTGATTCCGAAACTTCGCATAAGTTGGATTTTTTGAGCGAGAAATATCTTGAATACAGAATGTTAGACGACAGCTCTTTGGTTAAGAGAATGGAGAAGGTGTTGCTAACTAATTCTTTTGCAGTTGAGTCTGATTTTGTTTTGAATTACTCTTGCGAATGTGTCGATGTGTTGTTCAGATTGAAAGATGTGTTGGAAGCAGAGTTGAAAAACAATGACTTATACTCTCTTTTTGCTGATATGGAAATGCCTTTATCGGAGGTGCTTTTTGTTATGGAGAAGAATGGAGTGAGGATTGATGTGGCTGAGTTGCAGAACTTTTCGAAGCAATTGGCGGAACAAAAAGTTAGATTGGAGGAGCGGATATACGAATTGGCAGGTGAGAGATTCAATATTTCGTCTCCGAAACAGCTTGGGGAGATTCTGTTCACTCGTTTGCAGATTGCCGGAGACGGAAAGGCGAAAAAAACTACTACTAAGCAGTTTTCGACTGCCGAAGACGTATTGCAGAAACTTATAAACTCGCATCCGATAATTCCTTTGATACTTGAGTATAGGAAATTGACGAAACTGAAGAGTACATACATAGATGCGTTGCCTAATTTGGTGAATGGAAA
>RHMF01000124.1_pt1 | contig 30266 bp, 25 predicted proteins | sample 5365151 | NCBI WGS metagenome assembly RHMF01 (sample SAMN10266501, study PRJNA497801) | feces metagenome | isolation source: feces | host: Bos taurus | place: China: Prairie of Fairy Mountain | collected 2017-08-14 | reverse complement strand
CCAAGAAAGACTATGTTTTCACAAAGGATTAATGAAATGAAACTTTATTTTCAAATTGGTTTTTCTTTGTGAAAATCTATTTTCTCTTTAAGAAAATGGATTATCTCTTTAAGAAAACGGATTGTCTCTTTGAAAAAATGATGCGATTCTTTGAAAAAGAAAGAGGCTATTTAAGAATTAATTTTAAATAGCCTCTTTTATCATTTTTGAAACAAGTATTATAATTTGTCTATTATCTCGCCATATAGGTCAAACTCTACTGCATCGGTGATGTTTACTTGGAAAAATTCACCAATCTTGGCTTTTTGTTCTTTTGGTATAAGGACTTCGTTATCTACCTCAGGGGAATCGTGTTGTGTTCTGCCTATCCAATATTCTCCCTCTTTTCTATCTATTAAGACTGTGAAGTTTTTGCCAATTTTATTTCTATTTAATTGAAGTGAAATTCCCTCTTGTGCTTGTGTGAGTTCGTCTAAACGTTCGTCTTTTTCTTCTTGGCTGACATCATCTTTCAGTTTAAACGAAGGTGTATTCTCTTCAGGGGAGTAGGTGAAAGCTCCCATTCTGTCAAACTTTGTTTGCTCTACAAAGGTTTTTAATTCTTCAAATTCTTCTCTCATTTCGCTTGGGTAACCTACTATAAAGGTTGTGCGAAGGCAGATGTTAGGGATTTTTGTCTTGATTTTATTGAGTAAGGTGTTGATTTCCTCTCCTGTAATCTTGCGATTCATAGATTTAAGCAAACGATTGTTGATGTGTTGCAAAGGCATGTCAATGTATTTGCACATCTTTGGCTCTTTTGCTATGAAGTCAATCAATTCATCGTTGAAATCATTAGGGTAGGAGTATTGAAGTCTTAGCCATTTTATTTGTTCTATCTTTGCAAGCTCTTGTAATAAATCTACAAGTCTTACTTTGCCGTAAAGGTCTTTACCATAGTTGCAAGTGTCTTGTGCAATTATGATGAGTTCTTTTACGCCTTGCTTTGCTAATTGTGTGGCTTCTTCTACTAATTCTTCGATTGGAATAGAGGTGTGATGTCCTCTTATGTCGGGAATGGCACAGAAGGAACATCTTCTGTCGCATCCTTCTGAAATTTTTAAGTAAGCGTAATGTTTTGGTGTGCTTGCAAATCTTTGAAGATAGTGTTTTTCTTCTATCTTTGCGTTTAGGTAAGTTGCTATTTCGGTATAGTCTTTTACTCCAAAGAAGGCATCTACTTCTGCGATTTCTTCTTCAAGGGTTTCTTTGTAGCGCTCTACTAAACAGCCAAATACTATTAGTGTGTTTATCTTTTTCTTGTTTTTTAGCTCGGCATATTCAAGTATTGTGTCTATTGATTCTTCTTTTGCATCACCAATAAATCCACAAGTGTTGATTATTACGGCATCAAACTTTGTTTTAGAAGAGTCAAAGGCTATTTCATGTCCTTCTCCTCTTAATATGCCTGCTAAATGTTCGCTATCTACAAGGTTTTTTGAGCAACCAAGTGTGATGATATTTATTTTCAAGATAGTGGGGTTTTATAGTTTGATAACTACTCCAAGTTTTACGTTAAGTCTGCTTAGGTTTTCAGGAGTTTCTGATATATCTATTTCTTCTTCTCCTGATTTGAATGTATTAACCTGTCCTCCTAGGTATTCAACTCCAAGGTTTATGCCGATATGGTCTGAAATTATATAGTCAGCTCCTATTTCTAATCCATAGCCTAAGCAATTTCCGCTGAAAATGTTTGAAACCTCTGTTTTGTCTGTTATTCTTGTGTTCATATATCCAAGAGTTGCTCTTGTCCAAAGGTCAACTTTTTCTGCTATTGTTGGTAATTGTGCTTTGAATGTAGGTCCTACATAGAAGATGTTAATATCGTCTGAATAAAGTTTTATTGTTGTTCCGTTTTGTGATGCAACTTCTTTTTCAAAACTATGAAAGCCCATAAGCATAGAGGCATTCAATCCCGCAGAGAAATATTTTGAAAATCTGTAATCGTAAGTGAAAGCAAAGTTAAGGCAGTGTTTCATTCTGTTTACTTGGTCAGGATTGTCTATTGTGTTAGTTAGTTGTTGTGGGTGGCTATCTGCAAATTTGAATGCGTAACCTGTGTTCATTGAAAATATGTGTCTGTCATAGTTTTCTTGTGCAGATAGGTTTGTGCCTATGAAAAGGATTGCTAATGCTAATATAAGTTTTTTCATGTCTTTTATTCTATGATTATTCAAATAAACTATCTACGAATGCTTTACGATTGAAGATTTGTAAGTCTTCCATTTGTTCTCCTAATCCTATGTAACGTACAGGGATTTTAAATTGTTCTGATATTCCTATAACGACTCCTCCTTTTGCAGTGCCGTCAAGTTTTGTTAAGGCTAAGGCATTAACATCTGTTGCAGCAGTAAATTGTCTTGCTTGTTCAATTGCGTTTTGTCCTGTTGAGGCATCAAGCACTAAAAGTACTTCATTAGGTGCAGTAGGAACTACTTTCTTCATGACATTACGAATTTTAGATAATTCGTCCATTAGTCCTTTCTTATTATGTAAACGTCCTGCTGTGTCAATGATTACAATATCTGCTTTTTTTGCTACTGCTGATTGCAAAGTATCGTATGCAACTGAAGCAGGATCAGCTCCCATTCCTTGTGTAACAATATCTACATCTACTCTTTCTGCCCAAATCTTTAATTGATCAACAGCTGCTGCACGGAATGTGTCAGATGCTCCAAGGATTACTTTTTTGCCTGCTTTTTTAAATTGATATGCAAGTTTGCCTATGGTAGTAGTTTTTCCCACTCCATTAACTCCAACTACCATTATTACATATGGTGCATCGCCTGTTGGAATGTCGAAACTTTCTCTTTCTTCTGTTTCATTCTCATTTAGAAGAAACATTATTTCTTCCTTTAAGATAGTGTTGAGTTCTGATGTGCCTAAGTATTTGTCGCGAGCTACTCTTTTTTCTATTCTATCTATTATCTTCAATGTTGTTTCAACTCCAACATCTGATTCAATCAATATTTGCTCAAGGTTGTCAAGAACTTCTTCATCTACTTTGGATTTGCCAATTATAGCTTTGGAAATTTTGCTAAAAACACTCTCTTTGGTTTTTGAAAGACCTGTGTCAAGAGTTTCCTTGTTCTTTTTTGTAAAGAAAGAAAAAAATCCCATAAGATTAAATGTGTTAATTATACAAAAAGGGCGTTGTTATCTTCTCGCTTTGAGATAACAACTCCCTCTAACTAAAAATCAATAACCTAAAATAACTGTGGAAAATCCACATTAACTTAATGTCAAGTCTTATTTCTTCGCAAGATAATCTTTTACACTATCAGAAGGAACAATTTCTTCTTTGAAAGTGTAAGCACCTGTCTTTTCTGAACGAACTGTTCTGATTACTTTTGCAAAATCCTTACCAGATGAGGTTTTAAGGGTTGCAACTACTTTCTTTGCCATGTTCTTATACTCCTATTTTTTTATTTTATTTCTTTGTGTACGGTCATCCTTTTTAATATAGGATTGTATTTCTTTAATTCTAAACGCTCAGGAGTGTTCTTTTTTGATTTTGTTGTAACATAACGAGATGTTCCAGGCATTCCTGAAGCTTTGTGCTCTGTGCACTCAAGTATAACTTGTACTCTTACATCTTTGGTTTTCTTTGCCATCTTAATTCGTTTTTTGGGTGTGCAAAATTACACACTTTTTTCTTCTTAACCTAATATTATATCAAAAAATTTATTCTTTTTCTGCAATTGCTTGTTTAACTCTCTCTATTCCAGAGATTTCATTAGTTAAATCGCCATAGTAAAATGCTCTATTGAATTTTGTTTTTGTGTAATCTCTTATAAAGCCATGTACACTTGTGTCGCCTTTTTCAAAGGAGTGAGAGATGTATGCTGAGTATCCATCTCTGCAATCTATTTTCATAGAAAGGAAGTAAATATTTCCATCTTCTCCTCTTATGACATCAAATTCATTAAAGCGTATTGATGTGTATTTTAGTATGTTTTGTCTAATTTCAAATAACTCTTTGTCTGTTGTCTTTGCACTTACACCTACTACTACATAGTCTTTACCTACATAATATGGGTATGGAGATTTTTGTTCTTCTTGCGCAAAAGAGCAAACAAAACTTATTGTTAATAAAATTAATGTAAAAATTCTTTTTCTCATACTTTAAAAATACGAACAATTGAGTTTGCAAAGATATAAAAAAAAATCAACTTACCTAAACTTTTGTTTATGAAAATAATCTCTAAAGGGAAAAAAACTCTTTCTTTGCTTTAATTTTTTAATTCTTTGATTTAATTTTCTCTTTCTTTGTTTTATTTTTTTAATTCTTTGTTTTATTTATCTTTTATAAAGATTGTTAGTTTGAATAAAAAGTTCTACCTTTGCACTTTCAAAGCTTATGGAAAGACAAACTACAATAAAAAACAAAATAACAATAAAAGGTAAAGGTCTTCATACAGGTAAACTTGTTGAAGTAAATATTTTACCTTCAACTGCTGATAGTGGTATTGTTTTTAAAAGAGTTGATTTAGGAGAAGAAGCGATTGTAAAAGCTCTTGCAGAGGCTGTTACAGAAACTTCAAGAGGTACAACTATTGAAAACAAAGGAGCTAAGGTTGCTACTATAGAACACTTGATGGCAGCTTTGTATTCTCAGCAAATAGATAATGTTTTAATTGAAATAGACGGAGAGGAAGTTCCTATTCTTGACGGAAGCTCAAAGTATTGGTTACAAGCAATAGAAAATAGCGGAGTTCAAGAATTAGATAAAGCAAGAGAGTATTATTGTCTTAAAGAGGTAGTAACTTATGTTGATGAAGAAAACGACATAGAGTTAGTTGCTCTTCCATACGATGGCTTCAAAGTTGATTTAAACATAGATTTTTCTCCAAGAATCATAGGAAGCCAACAATCAAAGCTAAAAGATTTATCTGAATTTAAGGAAGGATTTTCTAATTGTCGCACATTTGTTTTCCTTGATGAAATAGAACAGTTGTTAAAGCTTAATCTTATCAAAGGTGGTGACTTAGACAATGCTCTTATATTTGTAGATAAGGTATTAGAAAAAGACCAATTAAATCATTTAGCAAATCTTTTTGGAAAGAATCCTGATGAAATAAAAGTTGAAAAGGGATTACTTAATAATGTAAAGCAGAATTTTGATAATGAACCTGCACGTCACAAATTATTAGACTTCATAGGAGATATTGCTCTTGTAGGAAAACCTTTGAAGGCTCGTTTCTTTGTAAGACGTCCGGGACATAAAGTAAATAATATATTAGCAAGAAAAATTAAGACTATCATGGAAGAAAATAAAGGAATACCAGTTTACGACCCAAACAAAGAACCTGTATATGATATAAAAGCAATAAAAGGATTATTGCCTCATAGATTCCCAATGTTACTTATAGATAAAGTAATAGAAATAGGAGAAGACTATGTAATAGGATTAAAAAATGTTACAGGTAATGAAGACTTCTTTAATGGTCACTTCCCAGAAGAACCTGTTATGCCGGGAGTTTTAATCGTAGAAGCATTAGGACAAACAGGTGGAGTATTAGCATTAAAGGATATAGAAGACCCAGAGAATTACAGCACTTACTTTATGAAATTTGAAGAAGTTAAATTTAGAAATAAAGTAGTTCCGGGTGATACTCTATTGTTAAAGCTTACTCTTTCTGAACCAATAAGAAGAGGAATCGTAAAAATGAGAGGTGAAGCATACGTTGGCAATAAATTAGTTGTAGAAGCTCAACTAATGGCACAAGTAGCTAAAACTAAAAAATAAAAAAATGAACAACCAAATGTATTATGTTCATCCTAATGCAAAGATAGGCAAGAACGTAACAATAGAACCTTTTGCTGTCATATATGATGATGTGGAAATAGGTGATGATTGTTGGATAGGACCACACGTTACTATATTTCCAGGTGCAAGAATTGGTAAAAATTGTAAGATATTTCCTTCTGCAAGTATTTCAGCAATTCCTCAAGATTTGAAATTTGAAGGAGAATACACAACTGCAGAAATAGGAGATAACAACATAATTAGAGAATTTGTTACTATCAATAGAGGAACAAATGCTAATAAGCGTACAGTTATAGGAAATAACAATCTTATAATGGCTTATGCTCATATTGCTCATGATTGTATAGTAGGAAATAATTGTATCTTAGCAAACTGTGCAACACTTGCAGGTCATGTTGAAGTAGATGATTTTGCAATCATTGGAGGACAAAGTGCTGTTCATCAATTCTGTCGTATAGGAAAACACGTTATTTTAAGTGGAGGTTCTTTAATAGATAAAGATATACCACCTTATGTAAAAGGAGGTAAATATCCTGTTTCTTATTGCGGAGTAAACTCTGTTGGCCTAACAAGAAGAGGTTATTCAAAAGAAACAATCAATAACATACAAAGTATTTATAGAGTTGTATTCCAAAGTGGATTGACTTATACAAATGCTTTGGCAGAAATAAAACAACTTCCTCCTTCTCCAGAAGGCGATGAAATAATAGCATTTATGGAAAAAGCAGAAAGAGGACTTATGAAAGGTTTTACTTCGGTTAGATAAGAAGATATATTTCAAAAAATAAAAGCGTCATAATTCTAAAAATTGTGACGCTTTTTTATTTTAGTTCTTAACACTTATTCTTTCCCAAATAAAATTTGGAATTAACCTCCAAACAAAAACAACTAATCGGAATTTCCAATCAATTATTAATATTCTTTTCTTTCGTTTTAATCCTTTGATAATGCTTTTTGCAGCTTTCTCTTTTTTCATCATCAAAGGATAATGCTTTTCTTTGTTTAGTAAATCTGTTTCTACAAATCCTGGGCGAATATCTGTGAATTTTATATTAGCTTTTCTTATTTTAGATAGCTGACAAAGAGATTGTATGTAGGTGTTTTGCATAGCCTTTGTAGCAGAATAAGCAGGAGAGACTCCAAGTCCTTTTGTGCCAGCAATAGATGAAATTACTGCAATATGTCCTTTCTTATTATTGTTGTTGCAAAACCAATTAAAAGCATAAGTCACTAAACGAACAAACCCTTCGGAATTAGTTTTTGTTATGTCAATCTCTACTTCAGGAATTAAATCTACGTTTTGAAAACCAATTCCTGAAGCATGGAAATATAAATCCATTCCTCCTAAATCAAGAATTAATTTCTCTAAATTTGAAGTAGCATCTTGTCTTTTAACATCTAATTCAATGATTTTTACTCTATCTTCTCCAAATCTATCTTGAATGTTTTTCAAACGTTCAAGTCTTCTTGCTGCAATACCAACTGCCCAACCTTCTTGAAGAAGTAATTTTACTACTTCTTCTCCAATACCAGAGCTTGCTCCAATAACAATAGCTTTTTTCATGCTAATAAATTAGTAGTCTGAACGAGGTTGAATGATAGTACCCCATTCTCTTTTAGTGAAAGTCTTTCCTACAAGTTTAATATGCTCAATAGCATATCTTTCATTAGGGTGTATTCCTATAATATCAACAACTCCATCATGTAATTTTAAAACGGTTTTGTTTAAGTTATAACCATTTTTTCTTTTCCATTGATGAGTAAACATTTCATCTTGTTTTGAAGCCTTGTAGTTAGGACAATCATATTCATGAACTTGAACACAGAATAATTCTTTCCATTTATTACCAGTGTAAGTCCAAATTCTAAAATAATTTAAGTTAGAGAAATCACGATAAACTGTCATAAAAGAGATTTCATCTCCACCATCTCCATCTAAATCTCCTTCATTTACTAAGAAATAAACTCCTAAATCTCCATCTAATTTTAATGGAGTTAGTTCATCATTATCTGAAAAGATAGAAGTTGCAGTTTCGTATAAGTTTTCTGAAAATCCATCTCCATCAAAATCTCCTCTGATGCTAAAGCGAGAAGAATTGTTTTTGTTCCAAGTCCAAAGAGAAGGGTCTCTATTATCAATAATTACATCTGTCCAAGGTTTCACATCATCATTTTGTGCAAAAACTTCAACTTGTCCTAAACAAATAAAAGCCAAAATAAGATAAAATGCTGTTTTTTTCATATTCTTAAATCTAAAATTATCTTTATTGTACATCTTCATAACGTAAGTTTTCTATAATATAGTTTTGTCTTTCAGGAGTATTTTTACCCATAAAGAAATCCAAAATAGAGCTTACACCAGATTCTTTATTCAAAATAATAGGGTCTAATCTCATATCCTTTCCAATGAAATTACGAAATTCATCAGGTGATATTTCCCCTAAACCTTTAAAACGTGTAATCTCAACATCTCCTCTTAAAGTCTTTGTAGCTTCATCTCTTTCTTGTTCACTATAGCAATATAAGGTTTCTTTCTTATTTCTTACTCTGAACAAAGGAGTTTGAAGAATATAGATATGTCCTGCTTTTACCAAGTCAGGAAAGAACTTTAAGAAGAATGTCATCAATAACATTCTAATGTGCATACCATCAACATCAGCATCGGTTGCAATCACAATATTATTATATCTCAAGTTATCCATATCTTCATCAATATTCAAAGCATTATGAAGAAGATTGAATTCCTCATTCTTATAAACAACCTCTTTGCTATCTCCGTATGTGTTAAGAGGCTTTCCTCTTAAAGAAAAGACCGCTTGAGTATTAACATCTCTACTCTTAGTGATAGAACCAGATGCTGAATCTCCCTCAGTGATAAATAGGGTAGATTCTAAACGTCTTGGGTCTTTGCTATTGTAATGTATTCTACAATCTCTAAGTTTTCTATTAGTCAAGCTTACTTTCTTTGCACTTTCTTTCGCAAGTTTTTTTACATTTTGCATTCCCTTGCGCTCTTTCTCATTGCGAATTATTTTTTGTAACAACAATTCTGCAACATCAGAGTTTATGTGCAAATAGTCATCAAGAGTGCTTTTTACAGCATCTAAAATAAATGTTCTAACAGCTTGACCACTGCCATCAGGCATCATATTTGTAGAACCTAATTTAGTCTTTGTTTGAGATTCAAAGACAGGTTCATTAATTCTTAAACTAATAGAAGCAACCAATCCTGAACGAATATCAGATGGGTCATAGTCTTTCTTAAAGAAATCTTTTAAAACCTTAACTAATGCTTCACGAAAGGCAGATTGGTGAGTTCCTCCTTGAGTTGTGTGTTGTCCATTCACAAAAGAATAATGCTCTTCGGTGAATACCTTATCAGAATGAGTGAAAGCGAATTCAAAATTTCCTGCTGAAAGATGAATTATAGGGTAAAGAGATTCATTTTCTTGAAGGTTGTTGTTTAACAAATCAAACAAACCTTTCTTTGATTGAATCTTTTTGCCATTATAAATTAAAGAAAGACCTTTGTTGAGGTAGGCATAGTTCCAAACCATTTTCTCAACATATTCATCTAAATAGTTGTAATTACCAAAAATCTTTGGAGCATTATCAGGGATAAATTCAACGCAAGTACCATTCTTTTCTTCTGTATCTTGAATATCATACTCCGTAGTGATAGTTCCTCCAGAGAATTCAGCAGATTTGATTTTTCCACCTCTAACAGAAGAAATTTTAAAGTAAGAACTTAAAGCATTAACTGCCTTTGTTCCTACACCATTCATACCTACTGATTTTTGGAAGGTTTCAGAGTCATACTTTGCTCCTGTATTCATCTTTGAAACACAATCTATAGTTTTCTCCAATGGAATACCTCTACCATAATCTCTTACTCTAACCTTTTTAGTATGGAAATCTATGTCTATTTCAATGAGATTGCCATAACCTGCAACAAATTCATCAATAGAGTTATCAATAACCTCTTTTAATAACACATAAATACCATCATCTGCAGAGGCTCCATCTCCAAGTTTTCCAATATACATACCTGGACGAAGTCTTATGTGTTCATTCCAATCAAGAGATTTGATGTTATCTTCGGTATAATTACTCTTATTTAATTCTTCGCTATTTATCATAAGTCTGCAAATTTACGAAAAAAAACAAAATAAACTTAATGATTGCGACGTCTTTCTCTTATGAATTGTAGTTGCTCTTCCGAAAAAAAGAGATTTTTATCGGTTTTTTCTAAAAAAATTACTTCTTCTACATTTCTTTCCTCTGGGTTGCAAGCAATAATGTCTGATGCTATCATTTCTCCTTTTTTATTCAAAGTAGCATAACACCAAACTCCTTCAGAATTGCGTAAAAGAGAGTATCCATCTGTAGTTTCTGCCCAACGAATAAATTCATCTCCTTTTAACCAATAAGAAAGCTCTTTTCCATTAGATTGAGTGATAGTTATAAGTTTTCTCTCTGCAGGAACAGCAAATAAGGTGTTGCAAAAACAGAATAAAGTAAGTAATATAAAAATGTGTTTTTTCATAAAAGAATATTTTTTGGCAAAGGTAATAAAAATAAAACAAAGAATTAATTTTTTAACTCTTTGTTTTATTTTACTGAAACTTTGTTTTAATTTCTTAATTCTTTGTTTTATTTTGTGATTAAGCAGACTGCATAAGCTGAAATACCTTCACTCTTTCCTACAAAGCCTAATTTTTCGGTTGTTGTTGCTTTTATGGATATGTCTTCTGTGTCTATGCCTATGATTTCAGCTAAACATTTTTGCATATCAGGAATATATTTTCCTATTTTAGGAGTTTGAAGACATATTGTTGAATCTATGTTGTTTACAGAAAAGCCTTTTGCTTTTATTTTCTCAATAGTGTCTTTTAAAAGTTCTTTAGAGTCTATGCCTTTGTAAGACATATTATTGTCGGGGTATTGATAGCCAATATCTCTTAGATTTGCAGCTCCAAGTAATGCGTCAATAATTGCATGAATTAAGCAGTCTGCATCTGAATGTCCTACTGCTGAAAGTTCAGAAGGTATTTTTATTCCCCCTAAACAAAGATGTTCACCATTTTGTAGTTGGTGAACATCATATCCTATTCCTGTTTTAATTTTCATCTTATTTAGTATTCTTCTTTTCTAAAGCTTGTTGAGGGTCTTTTTGTTTGATTTGTTGTGTTTCTTTTTGAGAATTGTTTTCATAACTACTTTGTTTGTCACTTTGTAAATCAAAACTTAAACCAACTCTTAAAGTATTCTTTAGTGGGTTGTTGTTTAGTTGTCCTGTTGCAATCAAGTAACTAATGTCTAATCCCATTACATTGTATTTTATACCAGCTCCAAGTGTAAGATATTGTCTTGCACCTTTGTTTTTAGCTTCATAAAAATATCCAGCTCTTACTGCTAATACTTTGTTATACCAATATTCTGCTCCAAGTGAAAGAGAGATTTCTTGAATTTCTTCTTTGAATCCATTTGGTGCATCATAGAATGATTGTATTACTCCTTGGAAAACTCCTACATTAGGGTCTAATCCAGCAAAAATATTTCCAATAGAGTCATAAACAGGTGGAGTAGGGACAAGTAGTTTGTTGAAATCTAACATAAGTGAAATTTCATTGAATTGGTCAAATTGAGTAGTGTATCTACCTCCAAGTCTTAAGTTTGCAGGTAAGAATTCACTGTCCATATTATCTGAGTAAGAAATCTTTGAACCAAGGTTTGAAACTTGAGCTCCTAAAGCAAATTGTGTAGGGTGTACAGCCTTGATTGCTTTTTGGTAATAAACACCTAAGTCAGCAGCTCCTGCATTTGCAGCATGTGTTTGAGTTGTTCCTACATTTTGTCCTTGGGTAAGGTCAGAACGAATATATCTTCCTGTTAAAGAGATAGCCAAATTATTGTTAAGTTTCATTGTATAGGCTAAATCAACTGCAAATTCATTAGGTTTATATGTTCCTGTTGCATAACCTTCTTGGTCAAAAAAGTCTATAGCTCCAAGTGAGAAATAAGTTAATGAAGCTCCTAAAGTACTTCTTTCGTTTAATTTGTAATAACTTCCAAGATATAACAACTCAATATCAGAAACTATTTCTCTTAACCATGGAGAGTAAGTGAAAGAAACTCCTGCGTTTTTATCCATGAAAGCTAATTTTGCAGCATTCCAATGAACAGAATTAGCATCAGGAGTACTTGCTACCCCAACATCTCCCATTGCTCCACTTCTTGCATCAGGTGCAATGATTAATAAAGGAACTCCTGTTGAGATTATTCTTGCTCCATCAGTTATTTTACCAGATAGTTCATCTATAGCAAGATTATTATTGTCTAATTGAGCAAAAACGCTGTTTCCAAATATTAGTATTGCTAATAATAAAAGAATTTTTTTCATCTTATTTTTCTATTTGTTTAAATATTTAAAGTTATAAAACGATCTTATTTGTGTTTTATTATTTGTTTCTGTTAAAAATGATTATTTTTTGAGTTGGTGTTGTGATTTTGTCTGTTTGTGTTTTGATTATCATTCTACAAAAATACACACCATTTGAAAGCTTTTCTCCTCCAATAGTAGTTCCTTGCCAATTTATAGGACCTATGCTGTAAGAACCTATATATGGAGTAACATCTTCTGAAGCAATTAGTCTTCCGTCTTGATTATAAATAAATAATTGAGCTTCTTCTATGGTTGAAGGTTGATTGTGTTCTAATATGATTTGGGTTTCATAAGTAAATGGATTAGGATAATTTTTTAGTTTCATTATCTTTCCATTTTCAGATGAGTTTACAACAAATGTAATAGTGGCATCTGAAGAGAAATTAAAGATATTCCAAACTTTTAGACTTAAGGTGTGTTCTCCGTCTGATAAATCATTAAATGGAAATGTGATAGTTCCTTTATTAGGGTTGTTTGCATCAGGCTCAAAGTAGTCATTAAGAACAAAAGTATTAGCTGCATTGTCTAATCTCGCCATAATATCATGACCTAATCCACTTCCAACAGTGTTAATTGCAATTTCATCTGATATAATAGCGAAAAGTTTTGGATTTTCATCTGTTATACCTCCATTGATAAAGTTAGTGTCATTGATAAATAATTGAATGTTTGGACGTGTTTCAGTTATTATTACTGTAGTGTCAATTCCTCCTATAATGAAATCATCACAATATCCTGCTGCATCTGTTGTGGAGGTTTGTGCATAATAACTCAATTTTCCTTTTCCAAAATTGTAAGCAATGTCTTTTGGAATTGTTAATGTGTAAGTGAATTTACCATTTTCTACTTGTGTAGAGCCTTTGTGTAAGATGTTTTTTTGTTGTTCAAACTCTATGTCTGTATCTAAGCCTTCATTATCTAATGTGTAATAATTACTTGCTTTGTCTAAAAGAGTGATTTCTATTTTACCATTGAAGTCTTGTATTACATTATTAGAGTGGTCTGTGATTTCTCCTTCTATAATCATTTGAGAAAGGGCTTTCACAGTGTCTATGCTGTTTTGTGATATTGCTTTGTTGTTTATCTTTGTTGTGCGAATATTATATTCAGGTAAATCTATTCTTAAGGCTGGATCTCCAAACAATCCAAAGCTTCTTTCTTCCACAACAAGTGCAGTTGCATTTTTTGCTTTCATAAACATTTCTCCAAAGGTTAATCCTTTGTTGTTTTCTTTTATTACGGCAAATCTATGTATGTTTGTGTTGATTTCATTTCTTGAAGGTATTTTTCTTGAAGCAGAGATAAGTGCAATACCTCCTCCATTAGCTGATGATAATATAAACTCTCCTGCAGATTGTTTGTCAGACATATCAAATCTTGTAAACTCACAGGTAGAGGTAATTACTATTGGTAATGAGTAATAGTTATCCCAGCTTGTTATATCTGTAATTGTTATTAGTCTTTCACTTGAAAGATGGTCTTCAGAACCATGTCCAACATAGTTAAACAATAGACAACCTTTTTTCATTCTTTGATTAATTGCTTTAGAAGCATCAGGGTAAGTAGCTCCTGAAGAAGAGGAGTATTGTTTGTAGGCATCAGAATAGATTTTCTCTACATTGAGAATAGGGTTTGTTTCTTTGATTTCATAATATATAGTTTCTGCATTGTCAATAAAGTATCTTTCTCCCCAAGTGTCTGCATCATCTGCTGTAAGTGTTATGTTGTTTCTCCAACTGCCAAGCATTCCCTTTGATAAGTCTTCTTTAGAGATATATCTTCTGCATTTTTCAAGAAAAATATTTGCTTCGCTTGCATTGTTTGCTGTTATTCTTCCTATGCCTATCATTAAGGTATCATCAATTCTTCCTTTTGAATATGGCGAAAGGTATGCTATTACATCATCTGTTGTGTATGATGAACCTGCATCAATGATTGAGTTTAGGGATTGATAGGTTGGTATGAAATTATTGTTTAATCCTAAGATGTTTTTATTGTCATAGGTTCCATCTCCAAATAAAAGAAGGTTTTTAGGTGCTTTTCCTTGTGATGAATACTTGTTGTAAAGCATTCTTGCTAATTCTCTTATGGCAAGAATGTCTTTTGTGCCTGATGAAAACTCATTATAAACTTGTGTAGTTGTTGCAACATTTACTGTGATTCCATCATATATTCTATGTAATTGAGCAAGTGAGTCTGCTTGTTCTTTAAATTCTGGAGCTGTAACTATGATAAAATCTGTTGCTTGCCAAGAGTGAATGTTTTGATTTTCAATTTTTCCTTTTAATATAGGAGTAGGGAAGGTAGTATTAGTGAATACATATATTGTTCTTAAAGTATCATTTGGAATAATTAGCTTTAATTCGTTGTTTTCACTTCTTTCAAAGTCTGTTATTGAGCAAACATCATTTTGATTACTTACGTCCCAAATATTAACATTGTCTGTTCTGATGTTTTCTATTATATAACGTGTGCTTTTATTTGTTTCAAGGCTTTTGTTTGAATAGAATTTTAGTGCAGAGTTGTTGTGTCTTAATTTTTTAGTGTAATTGACCAATATAAAGTCTAATTTAGCTTTGTCAATATTGCTATTGCTGTTGAATTGTAAAAGAAGAGTTGGGTATTCATTTGATATGCTTGTTTCAAATTCCTTTGTTGTCATTTGAGCAGCATAATCATTGTGCTTTGCTGCAATATTTATTGTGCCTATATTAGTGTTATTAAGTTTGCAAGTGAAGTTTACTGCAGTGGAACTTTCATTTGCTAAACTAATTGTTATCTTGCTTTGATGTTCTGAGGATAATCCTGGTAATGATAAAGGGAAAGAGTTTTGATTAGACATACTTGAAAAAGACTCTCCTAACCAACATCTGCCTGAACCTAAAAGATTTACTAATTCTCTTTTGTGTAAAAAGAAGTCTTTACTGAATTTAGTTTCTTCTATGTTTTCTGTAATGATTTGATTTCTTGGAGATATTCTTTTCTTTGTGCCTTTTGAGGGGTCAAATGTGATGAAATAAGTTGCTAAATCAGAGTATGGGTGAGGAGAAAAGTAAAAATTTTGATTTGTTTGGTCATAATCATATTTCATTGTAGCTTTTGCATAAAAGAGAACAAAACGTCCTTGAGGGTTTACAAAAATTGCTTTTTCTGTAAGGTCAGATTGTTTGTATAAGCTATTGGTATCACTGATTGCACCTTCACAAGAACCAAAAATTGATAGGTTATCAAAATTTATTTCTTCTGCAGGAACTCCCAATGATATGAAATCATCATAGGTAAGTTTGTAAATATTATCTGTAGGTATATTAATAGTGTACCAATTACCAGAGGCTAAAACAGAAGAATCGGGATAACTTATGTTTTGTGCTTGAGATAAATTTGTGTTAACAAGTAAGAATGTTATTACTAATAAAAAAAATCGTTTCATATATCTATTTATATATATACTATTTAATATAACATTTTTTTTGTGCATTTATTGTAATTTCTTTCTTTGTTTCAGCAAATTAAATCAAAGAATTAAAAAATTAAATCAAAGAATTAATTTTTTAAAACAAAGAATTAATTTGAAATTTCTTGCAAAGATAAAAATACTGCCTGTAATAGTGAAACCAAAACTATATTTTTGAGTATAATAATGTACGTTTAAGGGTATGGGAAATAAAAAAAAACAAAGAAACTTTCGCTATTTGCATTTTTTTTCGTAATATTGCCAACTCAAATTAGACTAAAACTATTAAAAAACGAAGAATAATTTTAATAAATATGAAGAAAATAATATTGTCCTTTGTGGTGTCTTTAGTGTTTGCTTGTTCTTTTGTACAAGCTCAAGATCCACATTTTTCACAATTCTATGCTAATCCTTTATATACTAACCCAGCTTTAGCAGGATCAGCTGTATGTCCAAGATTTTCTTTATCTTACAGGGATCAATGGCCAACTTTAGGAGCATTTAAAACATTCTCTGCAAGCTATGATCAGTATATAGATGCTCTTGCTGGAGGTATAGGAGTAACTGTTATGAGTGATATGCAAAGTGAATTCTATAGAACAAATGTTGCTTCTTTGATTTACTCTTTGCGTTTGAAACTTTCAAGAGATGTTTTCCTTAATTTAGCAGCTCAAGCAAGTGTTACTAATAGAAGTTTAGATTGGGATCAATTATCTTTCCCTGATATGATTGACCCAAGATATGGTTTTATATATTCAACAATGGCTGCTCGTCCTGAGCAACTTTCTCACACATTTCTTGATTTTGGAGCAGCATTTGTGTTATATGGAGAAAATTGGTATGTAGGAGGTGCTGCAAATAACTTAACAAGACCTAATGATGGTTTTATTTCTTACAATAGAATACCTATGCGTTTTACTGCAAATGGAGGAATAAGACTTAATTTAAGTAGAGATAAGAGAAGAACAAATGATTTGTTTGGACAACCTATTATATCACCAAACGTAGTTTATAGCTATCAAGGTGGTTTCCAAATGTTGAATTATGGAATGTATTTAGATTGGAGTCCATTCATTGTTGGTACTTGGTATAGACAATCAATAGGATTTGATAATTCAGATGCTTTAATATTACTTTTCGGAATTCAATATGAAAAGCTTAAAATTGGATATAGCTACGATATAACAGTATCACAATTATCTAATGCATCAGGTGGAGCTCATGAAATTACGTTAGGAATGCAACTTCCTTGCCCTGAAAAACGTAAAAAGATGCAAGCAATTAAGTGTCCATCATTTTAATTAGTATTAATTTAGAAACAAATATAAAATTTAAGATATGAATAAGGCATTAATTAGTAAAGTTGTCCTTTGTTTTGGAATTATTGTTTTGTTTGCTAATTGTAAAGGAGCAGATCAATCTGCAACAACAGGTTGGAACTACAATGATTCAGCATGGGGAGGTTTTGAATCAGCACCTGGTTATGATCAAATGACACCTCCAGGAATGGTATTTATAGAAGGTGGTTCATTTGTTATGGGACAAACTACTGACAACGTAAGATATGAATGGCACAATCAACCAAAGAGAGTTACAGTTTCTTCATTCTATATGGATGAATGTGAGGTAACAAATCAAGACTATAGAGAATATCTTTATTGGTTGAATAGAGTATATGGAAATGATTATCCAGAGGTTTATCAAAGAGCATTGCCTGATACATTAGTTTGGCGTTCAAAATTAAGCTACAATGAACCAATGGTAGATTATTATTTCCGTCATTCTTCTTGGGCTGATTACCCTGTTGTAGGTGTAAGTTGGTTACAAGCTAATGAATATTGCTCATGGAGAACAGATAGAGTTAATGAAAAGATATTAATAGATGCAGGTATATTAGAATTTGACCCTGACCAATCAGGAGAAAATGTATTCACAACAGATGCTTACTATGCAGGACAATATGAAGGCTATGTTTTAGAAGATTTACCTGACTTAGATCCAAATTCTTCTGGTACAAGAAAAGTTAAAATGGAAGATGGATTGTTGTTACCACGTTTCAGACTTCCAACTGAAGCAGAATGGGAATTTGCAGCTTTATCTTTAGTAGGAAATACTGTAGAGGAAAGAATAGTTGAAAGAAGAATATATCCATGGAATGGACATATAGTAAGAACTGCTGAAAAGAAATACTATGGTCAAATGATGGCTAACTTTAAACGTAGTAGAGGTGATGCTATGGGAGTTGCAAGTGCATTAAATGACCACTGGGAATACACAGCACCAGTTATGTTCTACTTCCCTAATGACTATGGTTTATACAATATGGCAGGAAATGTTGCTGAATGGGTAATGGACGTATATAGAGTTAGTACAGGTGTAGATTCAAAAGGAATCAACCCATATAGAGGTAACGTATATATGACAAAAGTTACAGATTCAGATGGTATGATAGCTGAAAAAGACTCATTAGGAAGAATATCTTATAGAGCTGTTACTGTTGAAGAAAATATAAACAGAATGAATTATCGTCAATCTGATAACATTAACTACTTAGATGGAGATTTAGCTTCACAACTTGCAGATGCTTGGAAAGTAGAATCTGATGGTGAAGAAGTTGAAGCATCATCTGAATCTGAAGAAGGAGAAGAAGCAGTAAAAGAAACAAGCAAAATGTATGCTTACGAAGTGTCTTCAATGGTTGATGATAAATCAAGAGTAGTAAAAGGTGGTTCTTGGAAAGATAGAGCATTCTATTTAAGTCCTGGACAAAGAAGATTCTTAGATCAAGCTCAAAGTACAGATTGGATAGGATTCCGTTGTGCAATGGACAGAATGGGAACAAGAGAATTATAAATATTATTCTAAATAGAAATATTTGATTCATTAAATATAGAGAAGTCCCTTCCTTTCTGAGGAAAGGGATTTCTTTTTTCTCTTAAAAACAAATTATGATACTTAAAAAGATAGAAGATATATTAAAACACTTTAAAGAAAAGAGCTTCTCTCCGGTATATTTAATAACAGGGGAGGAGAATTATTATATAGACCTTTTAGTATCAAAATTTGAAGAAGAAGTCTTAGATGAAATGGAAAGAGACTTCAATATGACTACTCTTTATGGCATTGAAACAGATTCAAAAGAGATTTGTTCTTTTGCAAAACAATATCCAATGATGTCAGAAAAGAGATTAGTTATAGTAAAGGAATTTCAACAGCTTAACAAAAAAGAATTAGCTCCACTAAGTGTTTATATTGAGAAACCTTTGCAATCTACAATCTTAATTCTTGCAAATAAAAACAAAACTATAGATAAAAAGTTTTTAGATAAAGTAAATAAGAGTGGGGTTGTATTTGAGAGCAGTAAACTTTATGATAATAAGGTAGTTCCTTGGATAAATGATTATGTAAAACAAATAGGCTTTCAAATAGAAAGTTCTGCTACAAATTTGATTTTTGAATATCTTGGTAATAATCTGCAAAAGATATCTAATGAAATCAATAAGATGTTGATTAATTTACCTGCAGCAAGTGTTATAAAACTTGAAAATGTGGCTAATCACATAGGAGTAAACAAGGATTATAATGTCTTTGAACTACAAAATGCCATAGGTAGATTACAACATAATAAGATAAACAAAATAGTAAAATATCTTTTGTCAAATACAGATGAGAATCCGATACAAATGCTTCTGCCAAATCTGTTTTCTTATTTTACGAAATTAGCAATAGTTGCTCAGTTAAAAGAAAAATCAGATGCTGCTGTAGCGTCTGCTGTTGGAGTCTCTGTATATTTTGCAAAAGATTATCTTTATGCAATACAAGTGTTTCAATTAGAGAAGATTTATCAAAATTTAGAACTAATCAAAGAATATGATTTAAAAACAAAAGGTTTGGGTTCTAATTTTGATAATGGTGAATTATTTAAAGAATTGATATATAAATTAACACATTAAAATAAAAACAATAATGAAAAAAGTACTATTCTTGCTATTTATTACAATTACAATATTAGCTTCTGCACAAACAGGTTCAATTAGAGGATTTGTTTATGACAAACAAACAGGAGAGCCAATGATGCTAACTAATGTTATGTTGGAAAATACTATGATAGGAACAACAACAGATGTTAATGGATACTTTGTTTTGTCAAAAGTAAAAGTTGGTAACTACAATGTGAAAGTAACATCACTTGGTTATGAAACAGAAATTCTTCCAATCAAGGTAGAAAAAAATAAAGTACATGCGTTAAAAATAGATTTATCACCTTCTGCAACAGAGTTAGAAGCAATAGAGATTAGAGGTGTACAAGAAATTGCAAGAACAGAAAGTCAAGTATCAATAGAAAAAATCACTTCACAAGATATTCAACAAATGCCTTCTATAGGAGGACAAGCAGATTTAGCACAATACATACAAGTACTTCCGGGAGTAGTTTTCTCAGGTGACCAAGGAGGACAATTATATATAAGAGGAGGTTCTGCTATTCAAAACAAAGTGTTATTAGATGGAATGGTAGTTTACAATCCTTTTCACTCTATAGGTTTGTTTTCAGTATTTGAAACAGACATCATAAGAAGTGCTGATATTTATACAGGAGGTTTCTCTGCACAATATGGTGGAAGAATATCTTCTGTAATGGATATTACTACAAAAGATGGAAATAAGAAGCACTTTTCAGGAAAACTTTCTGCATCTACTTTTGGAGCTAATCTATTGTTAGAAGGTCCAATAGTTGATAAATCAACATATAATCTTTCATATATATTATCAGCAAAGAACTCTTACCTATCTAAAACCTCTACTTCAATATATTCTTATATGAATAAAGAATTACCATACGATTATTTAGACCTATATGGTAAACTAACCTTATCAACAGACAATGGAAGTAAGATAAATTTCTTTGGGTTAAACTTTACAGATAAGGTAAATCAATATGAAGCAATAGCAAATTTTGATTGGACAAATAGAGCCTTTGGAACAAATTTCCTTTTAATACCAGGAACTTCTTCAGCTTTAGTAGAAGGAGTTATCGCATATTCAGATTACACTATGAATATGCAAGAAACTACTACAAACCAAAATCAAATGAGTAATATAGGTGGCTTTAATGTAGGAATGTCTGTTACAAACTTCTTTGGAGATGACAGATTGAAGTATGGTATGGAAATGGAAGGCAATACTACAAAAACAGCCTATAAAATGAATGATACAACAACAGATTATTCTACAGAAATAGGCTTATATGCTATCTATAAATTGATGTTTAAAAGCATACTTGTAGAGCCAAGTCTTAGATTGAGTTACTATGCTTCATTAGGAGATGCTTTCTTAGAACCACGCTTATCAGCAAAATGGAATGTATCTGATAAATTTAGATTCAAATTAGCAACAGGATTTTATTCTCAAACTTTTATTGACACAAAGAGTGATAGAGATATAGTAAACCTTTTCACAGGCTATTTGACAGTAGGTCCAGACTTAAATATAGTTAATACATTTCAAGGAGAGCCAATCAATTCTTATGTACAAACATCTAAACACTATATATTTGGAGCGGAATACGACATACTAAGAAACCTTAATCTTAATGTAGAGTTATATTACAAGACAATGGATAACTTAGTATCTGCAAACAGAGATAGACTTTATGCAGATGATTTAGAACATGAAGATAAACCTGGTTATATGAAAAAAGAATATACAGTAGAATCAGGTAAAGCATACGGAGCAGATTTCTCATTAAAATATGACGATGGTAGATTATATATTTGGACTATTTATTCATTAGGTAAAGTAGAAAGAGTAGGAGAGGTGCACACCTATGCTCCACACTATGATAGAAGACATAATGTTAATGTTTTAATCAACTATCAAATGGGAAAAAGTCGTGACTTTGAATTAAGTTTGCGTTGGAATTATGGAAGTGGATTCCCTTATTCACCAACAGCTTCAATGGTTGAAATACTTGATTTCTCAAATGGTATAAACTCTGATTTTATTTCTCAGAATGGAACACTTACAACAATCTATGGAGATTTGAACTCAAAAAGATTACCAAACTATCATAGATTAGATCTTTCAGCAAAGAAAAGATTTGAAATAGGCAAACGCTCAATCTTAGAAATCAATTTCAGCTTAACAAACGTATATAATAGAAACAATCTATTCTATTGGAATCGTATAACATCACAAAGAGTGGATCAATTACCTATAATGCCATCACTTGGAGTAACTTATACATTTTAACGAATAAAAATGAAACAAACTTCCAATAATAGAAAAATCTCAGCATATATTGCAATTATTTTCTCCATGATATTTTGGGGAATAAGCTTTGTATGGACAAAAGAACTCCTTAATGCAAACTTCCCAGTATTTCTTATACTTACTATAAGACTTGCAATATCTTCATTGTTGATGTTTGTTAGCTTTTCACTATTACATAAATTAGAAAAAATACAAAAATCAGACATATCAAAATTCCTCTTATTATCTTTCTTTGAACCATTTCTTTACTTTATAGGGGAGAATTTTAGCATGCAATATGTAGATGCAAGTTTTGCAGCAATTATGATAGCCCTTCTTCCAATAGTAAACCCATTAGCACTATATGTCTTCAACAAAGAAAAAATAGGTTGGAACCTTCTTGTAGGAGTAGTAGTATCCATTATAGGAATAACAATAATGAGTATAAACCCTAATGGACAAATACAAATCTCATGGCAAGGAGTCTTATTACTATTATTAGCAGTCTTTGCAGGAGCAGGTTATTCAGTAATACTTTGTAAGCTTATTAATAAATACTCACCAATAACAATAACAACCTATCAAAATATCATAGGAATACTATATTTTCTACCATGCTTATTGATTTTTGATATAGAAAAACTTAATTCAATAAACTTTACAACAAACTCTATTTTGAGTTTAATACTCTTAGCAGTCTTTTGTTCCTCAGGAGCCTTTATGCTATACTCCTATGGAGCAAAAGTAATCTCTGTAATAAAAGTAAGTGTATTTACAAACGCAATACCAGTAGTAACAATAATAGCAGCAGTAATCTTAGGACAAGAAGCATTTACACTACCTAAAATCTTAGGAATAGTGATAGTTGTAATAGGATTACTATTTAGTCAATTTGGTTTTAATAAAAAGAAAAAGATATGAAAGTAAACGTAGGATTGATACAGATGACTTGTCAAAAAGACAAACAATCTAATATAGAAAAGACAATAGAAAAGATAAGAGAATGTGCAGCAAAAGGAGCTAATATAATATGCTTACAAGAACTATTTGCATCATTATATTTTTGTGATGTAGAAGACTACGAAAACTTCAAATTAGCAGAAGAAATACCAGGAACAACAACAGAAAGATTATCAGCCTTAGCAAAAGAATTAGGAGTAGTAATCATAGCCTCTTTATTTGAAAAACGCATGAAAGGACTATACCATAACACAGTAGCAGTTCTTGATGCAGATGGAGAATACTTAGGAAAATATAGAAAAATGCACATACCTGATGACCCAGGATATTATGAAAAATTCTATTTCACACCAGGAGACTTAGGATATAAAGTATTCAACACAAAATTTGGTAACATAGGAGTTCTAATCTGTTGGGATCAATGGTATCCAGAAGCAAGTAGAATAACAGCCTTAAAAGGAGCAGACATATTATTCTATCCAACAGCAATAGGTTGGGATATAAGTCAAGATGAAGCTACAAATACAGAACAATATAATGCTTGGCAAACAATACAACGCTCTCATGCAATAGCAAATGGAGTACACACAGTATCCGTAAATAGAGTAGGACAAGAAGGCAATATGCAATTCTGGGGAGGAAGCTTTGTATCTAATCCATTTGGAACACTATTACATAAATCCTCTCACACAGAAGAAGATATAGCAGTAATAGAAATAGAAACAGAGAAAACAGACCATTATAGAATACATTGGCCTTATTTAAGAGATAGAAGAATAGACTCTTATTCAGAAATAACAAAACGTTGCATAGATTAAAAAGAAATAAATATATGAAAACACCAAAAGACTTAGGATTTATCTTTCCGGCAGAGTGGGAAAAACACGAAAGCACATGGTTGAGTTATCCTCATAATGAAAACTCATGGCCTGATAAAATAGAAACTATATTTCCTTCATACAATCAATTTATTGCAGAACTTTCAAAAGGAGAAAAAGTAAATATAAACATACAAGACCAAGCTACACAAGATCTTGTAACAGCTCAATTACAAGAAATAGGTACTAAAATGGAGAATATATTCTTTCACCATTTTAGAACAAATGATGCTTGGTGTAGAGACCATGGTCCAGCATTTGTATTAAAAGCCAATCAAAAAGCAATAGTTAATTGGGATTACAACGCATGGGGAGGAAAATACCCATGTGATTTAGACAATCAAATACCAATGCAAATAGCCAATCATTTAGGGTTAGAAGTCTTTCATCCACACATAATAATGGAAGGAGGCTCAATAGACGTAAATGGAAAAGGCACACTATTAACAACAACAGCATGTCTATTAAATCCAAATAGAAACCCTAACCTTACACAAGCAGAAATAGAAGAAAAACTTTGCAACTATTACAATGTAGAAAATGTAATATGGTTAGGAGATGGAATAGAAGGAGATGATACAGATGGACATGTTGATGATATAACAAGATTTGTAAACTACGACACAGTAATAACAGCCATAGAAAAAGACAAAAACGACGAAAACTATCAACCACTACAAGATAACTTAAAACTACTTGAAAAAGCACGTCTTGAAAATGGAAAACAACTAAATATAGTTGAATTACCAATGCCAGAAGCAGTAATATGGGAAGACCAAAGATTACCAGCCTCTTATGCAAACTTCTATATAGCAAACAATGCAGTAATAGTACCATTGTATAAATGCAAACAAGACCAAGAAGCAATGGATATACTAAGCAAACTATTTACAGACAGAAAAGTAATAGGCATAGACTCTACAGACATAATTTGGGGATTAGGAAGTTTCCACTGTTTATCACAACAAGAACCATTGTTATAAACCAACAACAATGAAAAAAATAATAATAACAATAGTAGCAATACTAATAAGTAGCATAAGCATTGCACAATCTGTTTACACCCTTGCAGTAGATATAAAATACGACTCAGTTTTCTCATTAGATGGAAGATTCTATGCAGTAAAACAATCAGGCAAATGGGGAGTAGTAAAAGACCGTCAAGAAATAATACCATGTATTTACCAAGGAATAGACGCCTTAGGAGATGGAATAATATCAGTCATAGACAATGATAAAGTAGGATTTGTAGATACCTTAGGAAATCTACTCATAGCACCAAGCTATGTAATAGAAAAGCAAATCTATAGAGAAGACAAATCACAAATCAATGTATTTGACAATGGAGCATCACTTGTAGAAGTAGAAGGAGAATACAAACTAATAGACAAAAACAACAAACAATTAATTTCGCAAGACTATCAAATAGTCTCAAGAATAGGAGATGCAATTTCAATAAAGAAAAACGGTAAATTTGGAATTGCTAACTCAAAAGGAGAAATCCTTCTTCACCCACAATACATAGAAATATCAGTCTTAGTAGAAGGAAAAGTCTATTCCTTCAAACAAATCTCCACATCAGGAATGCCAATGTTTGGATTGATAAACTCAAAAGGAGAAATCATCTGTCCAGCAATCTATGCAGACTTTGGACTCTACAATGGAAAAGATATTACATACATAAAAGCCTATACAGAAGAAGGACAACAAGCCCTATTAGATGAAAATGGAAAAGTAGTATTACCAGCAAGCTATCAAGTATGCCTACCAAGTAAATTACCAAACTATTTTCACATAAGTCAAAATCTTGAACAAGGAATAATAGGAAAAGACAGTGTAATCTATGTACCAACAAGCTATGAAAGAATAGAAATAATGGTAACAAATGATACCTTCTTCCTTGCATACAAAGAAAACCGTACATTTATCTATAACACCCATCAACAAAAAATAGCAGAAATAGAAGGCAATATATTAGACATAGTAAATAATCAAAAAGGAGAAACTTACTTTGTAATAGAAAATCACTTCTCATACGGAATACAAAACACCAAAGGAGAATGGTTGATAGAGCCAATCTATGATGAAATACTATCAATCATTTCAGACAATATCTGCTTTAGAAAAGGCAATACATGGGGAGTAGTAAACATAAACAATCAACCAATAATAGAGTTCAAATACAAAGAAGCAAAACTCTCACCATCTAAGAAATACTTTGTCCTATATGACGGTAAAAAAGACTCAAAACTCCTTAATGACAAAGGAGAAATCTTTAGTTTTCCAAAAGTAGAATCCATAATGTTAGCAGCAGACTATGTAGAATTCAAAGACAAGAAAATAAGAAAAAGACTATATTCTACAGGAGCCTATAAACCAGAAGAAATGCTAAACATTAAGAAATCAGCTAATGGAATACTAACAGTAAAAACTGCTCAAGGTTGGACATTTGTATCAGAAGGAACAAATAAACCATTAACAGATAAATACTATAAAGCAGCAGGCATCTTCCATAAAGACATAGTATTAGTATTAGACAACAACCAAATAAAAATGCTAAACAATAAAATGCAGGAAGAAGGAGTTTTGATATCAGAGGCAATAGACAATACAGAACTTCAATTAAACTACATAGGATTAGCAGCCTATATGGGAGCCAATCACTATATAATAAAAAGTAAAAACAAATACGGAGTAATAAACATAAAACAATAAAATATGAAAAGAACAATAAAACAAACAGCCCTATTCATACTATCAATAATAATAGGACTAACAACAATAGCACAAGACTATCGTTCATTTCCTATGGATAAAATAAACTTCAATTCAACAGGAGTTTATTACACACTACCAAAAACAGAAATCATCTTTAAAGTAAAAGTAGAAAAAATACAAGAAAACAAAGGAGTCTATGCAGACTATGCTTATCTAATAGGAGCAAAAAATATCATAATCAACGATGCAGTAAGATATAAAATAAAAGACATAGAAATTACTACAAGACCAGTAGGAGATAATGAAAACATCTATTTCCTTAACACAAAAAATAATATACAAGTAAATAAAACAAAAGAAGGAGCCTTATTATCAATAGGAGAGGTAAATAAAGAAAGAAAAGAAGGCTGTAATCATAAAGGACATAAAGCACTAATGCCTCCAAAAGAAATAAAAGAAGCTACACAATGTCCAGAAATCTTTGAACAAAAACTACTAATGCAAGGAAGATTAGATGCAATGCCTAACCTTACAGCAGCTAAAGCAGTAGAAAAAATAGAAGATCTAAGAGAAAAACAATTAGACGTATTATCAGGCAATATAGATGGAACATATATGAACAATACAGTAGAATATATGTACAAACAATTAGACCAAATGATAAACGGCTATGTAGCCTTATTTACAGGAGAGACTACAAGTCAAGAATTAGAATACACCTTCACTCTTACACCAGAAAAACCACTAATAGTAGAAGAAGACCTATTATTAGGCATCTTTAAATTCTCAGAAGAAGAAGGAGTAATGAATTTAAACCACAGCAGTTCAGCACCAATAGTAGCAGTAAATATTCACTCATTAAACACAACTAAAGAATACGAAAAAATAGAAGAACAAAAAAAGAAAGACGAAAATCTACAAAAACTAATAGCTAAAAAAGGAGTAGGACTATACTATAGAATACCAGAAATGGTAGAATTAAGCATAGATTTTGATGGAAGACGCTACTTTAAAGCCACTCAACTAACTCAATATGGAGTAGTATCATATATGCTTGACTCTCCAAAGAAAATAAGCTTTAAACCACAAACAGGAGCATTAGAAAGAGTAGAATAACTCCCGCAGATAAAAAGAAAAGGTTTGAAACAAAAGGTTTTCAAGCCTTTTTTTTATTTTTGTAGAAAAAATAACTACCTTTGCAAGCTGAAAAAAATAACAGTAAAAATCAATGAAAAAATATCTTTTAATCGTCTTATTATTAATCTCTTCAGTAAGCCTTTTTGCACAAGACTTATTTTCAAGAAATCTGCTTACTTATCGCATAATAAATTTACAAGACAACTATGTAGAGGTTAAAAAACAAGAACCAGAATTCAATAATGCTAATGTTCAAACCTTAGAAATACCCTCTACAGTTACTTATAATGATGTAGAATACACAGTAACTAAAATAGCAGACTATGGATTCCAAAACTCAAATGATTTAAAAATAGTAAAAATACCTAATACTGTTACAGAAGTAGGAGTAAATGCCTTTCAAAGCTGTGTAATGTTAGAAGAAGTTGATTTGGGAGATGGAGTTAACTCAATAGGAGCTTATGCATTTCAAGGTTGCCATAGATTACACTCAATACTACTACCAGCGGGAATAACAACTATTGAAAACTATACCTTTGAAAATTGCCATGGATTAAATGAAATCATTATACCAGCAGGAGTTACATCAATAGGAGAATTAGCTTTTCATAATGTGCACTCAATAGAAGTAATATTCTTAGGAAGCGGAAACATAAATATAGCAACTAATGCCTTCACTAATTGCAATAATGTGCATATAATATGTATGAATACTCCCCCTTTAACATTCAATGGTACTAATTCAAATGGACAATCTAATGTATCAATCTTTGGAAACAATGCAAGAATACATGCACCATGTGGATGTGCAGATACTTATTATGTATCAACAAACAATGGAACAGTAATAGATGAAACAGACTGTGTAAGAACAACAAGACAAAGTGGATTATTCTGTTTGCCAGAAACATGGGTAGGATATGACTCTTGGAGTTCAAAAACAGCTTATGAAACAGCCTCAAATAAAGAAGCATGGTTAGAAACAAATGGATACCCTAACTTTATGCCAAGAAATCCAAATCATCCATTCTATATAAGAAAAAATCACATAGTAAATTTAACACACAAACGACATATATATCCATTCAACTCAATAAATGAAGGAGTATTAAGAATAGAAATAGGAGGAGAATTAATAGAAAGAGATACACTTATAGTAGATGATGGTTGGAGACCAGATGCAACCTTACTAGAAGGAGTAGATAATACACATGCTACAGGAGCAGACTTAGTTTATATGAATGAAAACTTAGGAGGAGAAATAGAAATAGTAGCACCCGCGCAAAAAGGGAAATGGAACTTCATAGGAGCACCACTAAATGGTTATGACCTATGGGCAGTGAAGATAGGACCAGGAGGAAAAGACGTAACAATAGTAGAATTTGAATATGGAAATGGATTATGGTCTAATAACTACTCTACAATAGACAGTGTAATACAAGCAGGAGAAGGATTTCTCGCATGGCCTTTCTATGATGGAGGAGTAGTATTCTCAACAAAAAGAGACTATGGAGAACAATCAACCTATGTTCAACCAATTATAATGGAAGCAGACTTTGGATTAAACCATGATGATGTAGAACTTACAAAAACAATAATTACCACACAAGGAGATAATACAGGAAATTGGATGGCACTTTCTAATCCATATCCTGCAAAACTATGTGTAAAAGACTTTTTGACAGAAAATAATGATTCCTCACAATCAATACAAGGAGATGGAATATATGTACATAACTCAACTGATAATAGCTTTAGCTTTGTAACAAAAGAAGCAGGCTATGACTTAGGAGTATGTCAAGGATTCTTTGTAAACTTTTCAACACCAGGAACTAAAACAATAAACTTTAGAAAAAATCAACTGCACGAATATAATGAACCACAACATCAAAAAACTACAAGCATCTCACAAAAAGAATATATAAAACTATCATTATTTGAAGGAGAAAAAGAAGCAGAACTATTATTAGCACACAATAGAGAAGCAGAACAAGGATATGACATCTATGATGCAAACAAGTTATTCTCTATGGAAAAAATCACAGAACCTTATTTTCTTACAGATGGAATGGCCTTAGTAAAAGAAGAAATAAAAGAATTGCCTTACTATGCAACAATGAATGTTCGTACTTATAAAGACACTGTGATGAGTTTTGTTATGAAGGACATTCCAAGTGAATTGAAAGTCTTCCTTGTTGATGGAGAAGAAATGATAGAAATGTTAGAGGGAAGTGTTTATACTACTGAATTTTCAAAAGGAGAGAATAACGATAGATTTAAGTTGTTTGTAAGAAAAGCAGATGCTTTAGATTTAGATGGTCAATCAAGTATAAGTATTACAAATTGCAATCGTTTAGTTAATATTCAATCAAAAGAAGATAATCTAACTATAGAGGTATATAATGCCTTAGGACAAAGAGTCTATGAAACAAAAGACTATAACTTTACCCTAAATAAGCTTTCAGCAGGAGCCTATATAGTGAAAGCATTTAATAACACAAAGAGTCAATCATTAAAGATTGTCATTAAATAAGCTTTAGAAAGATAAATTAAATAATCGATATTAAGGCTGAACAAAAGTCAAAGTTCAGCCTTTTTCTATTCTATATTTTGAAT
>RHMF01000123.1_pt1 | contig 30301 bp, 31 predicted proteins | sample 5365151 | NCBI WGS metagenome assembly RHMF01 (sample SAMN10266501, study PRJNA497801) | feces metagenome | isolation source: feces | host: Bos taurus | place: China: Prairie of Fairy Mountain | collected 2017-08-14 | reverse complement strand
CTGGGTCAGAATGCCCACCGTATCAATATTGGAATTGACGCAGTTACTCAAAGGAAAGTCGATGATCCGGTATTTGCCGCCAAAGGGAACTGCAGGCTTTGCGGTGTTCTCGGTGAGAACCTTCAGACGGCTGCCCTGACCACCGGCCAGAAGCATGGCGATGCAGCGTTTTTTCTGGAAATACATAATGACAACTCCTTGTGTGAAGATACAAAAGTTATGCGTGGGGGAATAGAAGCGTGCGCCCCTTTGTAAGGGGTCGGCAAGTGACTATTCCTCCACGCATAGCATACCATATTTTGAAGCATTAAAAAAGGGAAAATATACCTAAATTATGAAGCAAATTACTGTCTATTTTCACAAGGTCCCCGATGGAAAGGGGCAACTGCCGGGGGTAATCCACCCTTTGCAGCGTCTTTTCCAGCCAGGTGACGCCCAAGGCCTTTCCCATTTTAAACCCCTGCCGGGGAAAAACCGCTCGAATTTCGTAGCCAACTGCCTGATGAAACGCCAGGGAGGTTTCATTCTCCGAGGTCACCAAGGTGTAAAGCGTCAGATATCCCTGCCGGGTCAAAATTGCTTCCAGGGCGGTATATAATTTGGAGCCGATGCCCTTCCGGTGGGCATCCTGGCGCAAATACACAGAGGCCTCCGCCACCCAGCTGTAAGCCATTCTGGTAAAGGGCGCGCAGGCATAGGCGTAGCCTAAAATCTCCCCATTCTCTTCCCACACCAGCCAGGGGAATTGATGGGTGTACTTGCAAAACCGCTCTGTAAATTCCTCCATAGTGGGGCAGGTGTATTCAAAGCTGACGGTGGTGGTCTCCACATAGGGGCGGTAAATTTCCAGCATTTGGGAAATGTCTTTTTCTGTGGCAAATCGAATAGGCATGTTATTTTCTCCTTGTGCCGAATAGGGGACGAGCCACTTTCTTATAGAGCAAAACTGTCAGCAGGCTGACCAAAAGCCCTTTTATAAGATTTAGAGGCGCCACCGCGAAAAGAACAAAGCTTTTCACATCGGTAATGGCCGGATTGATGGCGGTTCCCATAGAAATGATATTTTCCAGCGGAATGCCATAAAGCTGGGCAAATTTGGGCAGCAGATAAAAGGCATTGAAGGCGCTGCCCAGGATGGTTGTGCTGCCCGTTCCCAGGAAACAGGCGGTCAGTGCGCCTTTTTTGGTGGAGCGGTGCCGATAGTACATGGAGGCGGGCAGAACCAGCAGGCAGCCAACGGTGAAATTGGCAAATTCTCCCACAAAGGCGGTGGTAGTGCCGTCAAAGATCAGGTTCAGGAAAATTTTCACTGCCTCGCAGGCCACTGCCGCCGCAGGTCCTAAGTAAAAGCCGCACAGCAGCACGGGGACTTCGGAAAAGTCCAGCTTATAAAAGCCCGGCGCCAAAAAGAGCATAGGGATTTCCAAAAGCATCAGCAAAGAAGCCAGTGCGCCGCAGATTGCCACAATGCTCACCCGTCGGGCAGGGGAAACGGCCCGCTTATTTTCGCAGAAATGCTCAAAGATTCGGGCAATGGCATACATGCCCAGCATAACGCCAAAGCAGATAGCCACAAAGCCGGCGTTCTCCAAAAAGGTCTGCCATAATTCTTTCATATGAAACCTCCTAAGTGCAATGATAGCAGCTTCCAAAGGCCCCCTCTGACGAGGGGGCTGGCAGCGAAGCTGACTGGGGGAGAGAACCTTCTCTCCCTCCGGCCCTTCCGGGCCACCTCCCTCATCAGAGGGAGGCTTTACGGGCAACAAAATACGCCCTGGGTATAGACCCAGGGCGCAGAAATAGCAAAATCGCACTTCTTCCATCCAGACTTAAACGGCCTTGCCGTATTCACTGTCGGTATCGGAATTTCACCGATTCAATGCCGAAGCACTCGCGGACTCTACCGCCGGTGGGGAATCGCACCCCGCCCTGAAGTACCTTTTTTATATCATTTAAGAAAGCGGTTGTCAAGGGTATGCAGGTGTGATAAAATGCATGCAGGGGCGATGCAAGAATCGCCCGCAATACCCTCACAACTGTCGGGCGCATCGTGATGCGCCCCTACAAGTGTTAAGCAGGCATTTTGAATGTTCTTACTTGCCCGTTGGGGCAGGTGTCGGTAATATCCCCGCCGATGACCTGATTCTTATGCACCAGCAATGTGGCATATACCGGGTCGGTGGCGCCGGGGAAGTTATTTACCTTATACACATAGCGCATAACCACTTTCCCGGCATATTGGCTCAGGTCATACCCCTGGGTCTTTTGCAGGGCGTTGTAGCGGTCGTACACGGCGGTGGTGGTTTCCGGAATCCGGACCTGCCCGGATTCTATGGGGGATTCCGCCACATCCCAGCCGAAGTTTTTCAAAAATTCCACCCGTGCGCTGTTGTTGGAAATGTCTGTTGCGGCTGTGGGAGCAGCATCCCCGCCGCCAAATAGGAAAATGATCACTATGATCAATCCAACGACGGCCACCAGCGCCAGCAAAGTCTTTTTGATATCCACCTTTGCGGTCATAAACATCATAACGAAATCCCTCCCGAAGATACTTGGCACTATAGCCTATTCTCAAAAAGTGGGGGATAGAACGGAGAATATATGGAACGACTGGACAAATTCCTCTGCGATTGCGGCATCGGCACCCGAAGCCAGGTGAAAGCCATTTTAAAAGCCGGACGGGTAACAGTGGACGGCAAATGGGAAAAGGACGGGGCAAAGAAAATCGATCCCCAAGCCCAAGGGGTTTGCGTGGATGGGGAACGTGTGTCTGCCCTGGGGCAGGTGGTAGTGATGCTCCATAAGCCTGCGGGCTTTGTGACAGCTACGGAAGATGCCAAAGAAAAAACGGTTATGGAGCTTTTGCCTCCTTCTATGAAGCATTGGGATTTAAAGCCCATCGGCAGGCTGGATAAGGAAACGGAAGGATTGCTCCTTTTTACCAACGATGGTGATCTGCTCCATAAACTGATCACCCCCCATAAGGGCGTAAAGAAGGTCTATATCGCCTGCCATGAAGGCACTGCCACCGAAGAGGATGTGGCGGCCTTTGCTGCCGGCATCAACTTAAAAGACGGCACCGCCTGCCGTCCTGCCCTTCTGGAAATTTTAGAGCCGGGCAAATGCCGGGTGACGGTGGAGGAGGGGAAGTACCACCAGGTCCGTCGAATGATGGCAAGCCGGTCTCTGCCGGTTACCTATCTGAAGCGCACCCAAGAGGGTGGATTGTCATTAGGGGACTTACCTCTGGGTGAAACAAGGCAGTTAACGCCGGAAGAAGTGAAATGGACAATGGACAATTGACAATGGACAATGAATGTGACGTCAAGCCGACGATCTCTAATTGGCCCCCTCTGACGAGGGGGCTGGCAAAAATCTCTGATTTTTGACTGGGGGAGAGAAATTCTCTCCCTCCGTCTTTTGCTTTGCAAAATCCACCTCCCTCATCAGAGGGAGGCATTTCGTTCAAAGGGACGATTGAACCCCCAATATTTGGGATTTTGCACAACAGGAGCATATCTTTTTTCAACAAAATCACAAATCCCCCTTGCAAAATGTGCAAAAGGCAGGTATAATGATAGTGCTATTTTGTACATAACGCATTTTTAAGAGATAAGAGGAGGGCTGAAAAATGTCCAACAGTGTATTTCAAAGCGTGATTTTGCAGTTGCGGGAGATCCCCGGCCGGGCCTTTGGCGTGATCGATACAGACGGTCATGTGGTTTCCAGCACCGATGTTTCCCTGCTGGGTGAGCATTGGGCAGATGCAGCGGTGAAGGTTGCTGCTGCCGGCTCCAATGTGGTCAGTTTTGGCCAAAAGACCTTCCGTGCCATTTTGGGCGTCACCGGCTATTTTGAGTATGCGGTGTTCTGCACCGGCGATGATGAGCAGGCCAAGGCCTATTGCTCCATGGCTTACATCTGCCTGAACGATGCCAAGATCTTCTATGAAGAAAAGCACGATCGGGGCACCTTTGTTAAGAACATCATTATGGATAATATCCTTCCCGGTGATATTTACATCCGGGCAAAGGAACTGCATTTTGCTACAGATGCTTCCCGGGCTGTGTACTTGGTGCGTCAGGTGGGTGGCAGCGATGTGGCCGCTGTGGATGTGCTGGGCAATCTGTTCCCCGATAAGCAGCAGGACTTCGTCCTGAGCATCAACGAGACGGACATTGCCATCGTCAAGCAGCTTGCACCCAACTATAAGCCTGCGGAACTGGAAAAGATCGCCGCCAAGGTGGAAAAGACCCTGAAAACAGAACTTTCCCTGAAGTGCGTCATCGGTATCGGTACTGTGGCCGAGCATCTGCGGGAACTGGCAGATGCCTACAAGGAAGCCCAGACCGCCATTGACGTGGGCAAGGTCTTCGACACCGAGCGGAGCATTATCAACTATGAAAACCTGGGCATCGGCCGTCTGATCTATCAGCTGCCCACCACCCTTTGCGATATTTTCCTGTCGGAAGTATTCAAAAAGAGTTCCATTGATGCCCTGGATCAGGAAACCCTGTTTACCATCAATAAGTTCTTTGAGAACAACCTGAACGTTTCCGAAACTTCCCGGAAGCTGTTCGTCCACCGGAATACCCTGGTTTACCGTCTGGAAAAGATCAAGAAGCTCACCGGTCTGGATCTGCGGCAGTTCGACCATGCTATCGTCTTTAAGGTGGCCCTGATGGTCCGCAAGTATCTGTCCAGCAGAGATGCACGTTAAGAAAAAAGGATGTCTGCAACTGCAGGCATCCTTTTTTGCACATTTGCGGAGCAAATATATCGCATTTTGCATGGCAAAATATATCGCAGCAACGCTATATCGCGCCCGGTAGGGCATATCGCGTGAGTGAAGCGAACGCGTTACCTTTTTGTTTTCTATGCCAAGGCATAGAAAAGCGATATTTACCTGCGGTAAGCGATATGTATCTTCGATAAGCGATATTTGCTAACGCAAGCGATATGTTCGCCTGTGGCGAACATTTTTAAGGAAGACAATTTATTCCAAAATCATGAACAAACTGCGAATTTTTATTCCTTTTCGCCCTTTTTCAATGGTTACAGATTGACATAATTTTGCCCTTATGGTACAATTTCAGTATCCTGAGAATGGAGAAGTATGGCTATGATTTTGTTTGAAGATGTCACAAAGTCCTACAATGTCGAAACCCAGGCCCTGAAGGGCGTATCTTTGCAGATCGACGATGGGGAATTTGTCTTTTTGGTGGGTCCTTCCGGCTCCGGTAAGTCCACCATTATTAAGCTGATTACGGGAGAATTGCGGCCCACCACCGGTTCTGTCCATGTAAATGGCTATACGCTGGAGAAGATCCGCAAGCGGGAGCTGCCCTATATGCGCCGCACTGTCGGCGTGGTGTACCAGGATTTCCGCCTGATCGACACCATGACGGTCTATGAAAATGTGGCTTTTGCCATGCGGGTCATCGGTGCAAGCGGCAAGGAAATCCGGGAGAGAGTGCCCTATGTGCTGGAGCTGGTAGGCCTGGAAAGCAAGGGCCATCGGTATCCCAATCAGATCTCCGGCGGTGAGCAGCAGCGTCTTGCCATCGCAAGAGCCCTGGTGAACAATCCCTCCACCATCATTGCAGACGAGCCCACCGGCAACCTGGACCCTGCCCGGGCTATGGAAATTATGACCCTTCTGCAGGAAATCAACAATTTAGGCACCACCGTTCTGGTGGTAACCCACGCCTGGGACCTGGTGGAATCTTTCCAGAAGCGGGTAGTGGCCATTAATGACGGTTTAGTGGTAAGCGACGGAACGGAAGGTATTTTTAAGTATGAAGATCAATAATATCGGCTATCTGCTCAAAGAGGGCGTCCGTGGTATTTTCCAGCACGGATTTATGTCCTTTGCCGCCGTATTTGTAACGGTGGCCTGCCTGCTGATCGTAGGCACCTTCGCCGCAGTGACCCACAACCTGAGCCTGATGGTGGAGCGGCTGAATAAAAACAGCGAAATTCTGGTGTATGTGGATGATACCTACGCCCTTGATAAAGCCAAGCAGGTGGAAACCCGGGTGCGCCTGGTGGATAATGTGAAAGAAGCAAACATCGTAAGTCGGGATCAGGTCCTGGAAGATTTCCGGGATTCTATGACCGACCCCAGCCTGCTGGACACCGTGACTCCGGATACCTTTGAGTATCGGATCCGGGTCAATTTAATGGATAATACCAAGCTGGAGGAAACGGTCCAGCGACTGATGATGATCCCCGGCGTAACGGGCGTAGACTCTCCCGACGGACTGATCGAGGGCTTTACGGATCTGCAGGAAGTGCTGCGGATGGTATCCCTGCTTTTGGTGGCGGTTCTGCTGTTCGTATCCCTGCTGATCATCTCCAATACGGTCAAAATGGCTATGGCCGACCGGAAAAACGAGATTGCTATTATGAAGATGGTGGGCGCTACCAACGGCTTCATCCGTCTTCCTTATGTGGTGCAGGGCTTTACTTTAGGTATGGTGGGCGCGGCTGCAGCCTTCGGCCTGGAATGGCTTGTGTATGATGCCCTGGCCGGGAAGATCAACAGCTACACCTCCCTGGACTTCCTGGGCTTCGTACCCTTCACCGACCTTTTGAGTCTGATGATCCCGGTATTCCTGGGCGCAGGTATGTTCGTAGGCGTGGTTGGTAGCTGGAACTCCATCAGAAAGTATATGAATGTGTAATTTTCCGGCTATTTCGCAATAAAAAAGGATATAGTATATATGAGAAAAAGAGTAAAATGGATATCTGCCATTGCCCTTTTGTTGGTGCTGGCGCTGTGCCTGGGCTTTGTGAATCATATCAACGAAACCCCGGTGCAGGCGGCCACCTCCAGTGAACTGGAGCAGGAACTGGAAGAATTGGAGCGGCAAAAGGCGGAGAAGGATAAGGAAATGGCTGCCTTGCAGGGACAGATCGATGTCAATGCAAGCGAAATGAAAAAGCTGGTTCAGCAGAAAAATGTGCTGGAGCAGGAAATGAATATGATCCGGGATAAACTGGAGCTGACCAACCGACAGATTGCTACATACAGTCTGATGATTGCAGATAAGCAGGAAGAACTGGATGCAGCCCAGGAGCGCCTTGCGAACTTACAGGAAGAGAATAAGCTTCGTATCCGGGCTATGGAAAAGAACAGCCGGGTATCCTTCTGGTCTGTGCTGTTCAGCTCCAGCAGCTTTATGGAATACCTGGACCGGATGAAACTGATTGAGGAGATCCGGGAAGAGGATAACCGCCGCCTGCAGGAAATGAAGGATGTTGCCCAGCAGGTAGAAACTGCCAAGGAAGAATTGGTGGAAAAGCAGGCCGAGCTGGAAGCCAGCCGGAAAGAGCTGGAAGGTATGCAGGAAACCCTGGCAATCAAGAAGATCCAGGCGGATGATATTCTGATCGAACTGAAAAAGGATGCAGATGCCCTGGAAGCCATGATGGCAGAAATGGAAGATGAAGAACAGCGCCTGCTGGAAGAAATGGCCAAGAAGGAAGACGAAATCGATGAGGCTAAGCTCAGAGAGTGGCTGGCCCAGGGCGGTGACGGCTGGCTGATGCCCACCCTTTATAAGGGCGTTTCCAGTTCCTTCGGTATGCGCTGGCACCCCATTGACAAGGTGTATAAGATGCACAACGGTGTGGACCTGCCCGGTACCACCGGCACCCCCGTTATCGCCACCCGTGGCGGCGTGGTCACCACTGCTGTGTTCCACAAAACCTGCGGCAATCACATTTGGATCAATCATGGCAACGGCTACAAGAGCGTATATATGCACCTGGACACGATGATCGTATCCGTGGGCCAGTATGTGCAGGCCGGTCAGCAGATCGGAACCCTGGGCAATACCGGTGGTTCTACCGGTCCCCACCTGCATTTTGGTATTGTAGAAAATGGCGTGTATATCGACCCTATGCCGTTGATCAGAAAATAAGGGAGGATAAGAAATGAAGAAGCAGAAGCAGAAGCAGAAGCTGTTTACAATGATTATGGCCGGCCTTATGGTCGTTTCCCTGGTGGCAGGCCTGGTGTTCATGGCTGTTGCATATCTCGTCTAACAAGCATTTGCCCACAGCGGTTGCTGTGGGCAAAATTATCCGGAGGGACTCAATGGAAAACAAAGCAAGCAAGATTATTGTAAAAGCATTATCCTATATTTTGGTGGCGGCTCTTGCCTGCGTGGTAACCCTTACCATGCTGCCTTCCATGGGCTATAGCTATTCTCCCGTACGCTCCCAGCCTGCCCAGGGCGATGTGGCGCAAAATGCCCAAAAACTGGAGGAGCTGCTGAATATCATTGATGCGGCCTATATCGGCGATGCTGATACTACTTTTATGGCGGATATGGCAGCCCACGCCATGGTGGCAGCCACGGGAGACCGCTGGAGCTACTATATCAGCGCTGCAGAAATGGAATCCTATAATGCCCAAATGGAGAATGCCTATGTGGGCATCGGCATCACCATCAGCACGGAAGATCCCTCCAAGGGGTTCCCCATCACCCAGGTAGAGCCCGGCGGCAGCGCCCAAAAGGCGGGCATTTTGCCGGGAGATATTCTGATCGGCGCGGAAGGCCAGGATCTTGTGGGCGCAGATAGCCAGCTGCCCGCTACCCTGATTCGGGGCGAAGAGGGAACAGAGGTGACCGTCAAGATCCTCCGTGAGGAAACAACCCTGGAGTTCACCATGGAAAGAATGCGGATTCAGGAAGTGGTGGTATCTGCAAAACTTTTGTCCGGGAATGTGGGCTATGTGAAGATCCGCAATTTTAATGACCGCAGCAGCGAAGAAGCCATTGCCTGCATTGAGCAGATGTTGGAGCAGGGGGCAACATCCCTGCTGTTTGATGTGCGCTTCAATGCTGGCGGCTATAAGCGCGAATTGGTGAAAATTCTGGATTATTTGCTGCCGGAAGGAGAACTGTTCCGCAGTGAGGACTATACAGGAGCGGTGAGCATCGATACCTCCAATGCCTCCTGCCTGCGCCTTCCCATGGCAGTGCTGATCAATAGCGAAAGCTACAGCGCCGCAGAATTCTTTGCGGCGGCTCTGGAAGAATACGACTGGGCCTTCACCGTAGGTGAGCAGACGGTGGGTAAGGGCTACTTCCAGTATACCATTCCTCTGTCCGATGGCTCTGCAGTGGGATTGTCTATGGGTAAGTATTATACCCCCAAGGGTGTTAGCCTGGCAGACGTGGGCGGCCTGACCCCCAATTTGCCGGTGGAAGTGGACGAAGCAACCAATGCCCGGATCTATGCAGAGGTGCTGGATCCTATGGAAGATCCCCAGATCCTGGCAGCCCTGGAAGCATTGCAATAAAAAGAGCGGCAGCAGCCGCTCTTTTTATTGCATTCAAAATGGATAATGGTCAATGATTGTCATTCCAAAAGGGGTAAAACGGCATAAAAACACTTGACTATGCCTATATTTTCCTCTATAATGTTATGGACTATGGAAACGATTTCCCCAAGAAAGGAATTTATATTATGGCAAAGGAATTTAAGATTACAAACCACCGCCTGGCGGACCTGGAAAAGGAACTGACTTACCTGAAGACTACCCGTGAGCGGGAAATTGCGGCAATGATCGCTGAAGCCCGTTCCTACGGTGACTTGTCCGAAAACTCTGAATACGATGCTGCCAAGAACGAGCAGGCAAAGCTCTATGGCCGGATCGCAGAAATCGAGGACATTCTTTCTCACGCCGTGATCATCGAGGACGAGAACGAAGCCAACGGTCTGGTAGGCCTGGGCTGCATCGTCACCGTGGAAGATCCTGCCACCGGTGCCCGCACCGATTATCGGATCACCGGCTCCCAGGAAGCTAACCCCATGGAATACAAGCTCTCCGATGACTCTCCCTTCGGCCGCGCTGTTGTTGGCAAGGCCATTGGCGATACCTTCATCGTAAACGCACCTTCCGGCTCTTATGAAATGAAGGTCGTGGACGTAAAGCGCGAGGGCTAAGCTATGGCAAATTTCGTACCGCAGGCTGAACTGCCTGTATCCGAGCAGGCACAGATCCGCCGGGATAAGCTGGAGGCCCTCCGTGCCGAAGGCCGGGACCCTTTTGTGCAGACCAAGTTTGACTTTGATGCAGACTCTGCCGCTATCAAGGCCGATTACGAAGGCTTCGAGGGCAAGACCGTAAAGGTGGCAGGCCGCTTAATGAGCAAGCGTGGTCAGGGAAAGGTAATGTTCTGCGATTTGCAGGATTGCACCGGCCGGATTCAGCTGTTCGTGAAGATCGATGAGCTGGGCGAAGAAGAATATGCCCGCTTTAAGAAGAACGATATCGGTGACATTTTGGGCGTGGAAGGCGAAGTGTTCAAGACCAAGACGGAAGAAATTTCCGTCCGGGCCAAGAATGTGACCCTGCTGAGTAAGTCCCTGCTGCCCCTGCCTGAAAAGTACCACGGCCTGACCGATAAGGAAATGCGTTTCCGTCAGCGCTATGTGGATTTGATGGTGAACCCGGAAGTGAAGCGTAACTTCGTGATCCGCAGCCAGTTCATCAAGTTTATGCGCAACTACCTGGATAGCCGGAACTACATCGAAGTGGAAACCCCGGTGCTGAACACCATCGCCGGCGGCGCATCTGCCCGTCCCTTCATTACCCACCATAACACTCTGGATATTGATATGTATATGCGTATCGCTACCGAGCTGCCCCTGAAGCGGCTGATCATTGGCGGTATGGATAGAGTGTATGAGATCGGCAGAATCTTCCGTAACGAGGGTATGGATCCCAAGCACAATCCGGAATTTACTTCCGTAGAGCTCTACCAGGCCTATGCAGACTTCCACGATATGATGGATGTGGCAGAAGGCATCATCTCCGGTGCTGCCAAGGAAATCCTGGGCACCTACGATGTGGAGTGGATGGGTGAGAAGATCAATCTTGCTCCCGGTTGGCGCAGACTGACCATGGTGGAAGCCGTTAAGGAATATGTGGGTATCGACTTTGGTGCTATCACCGACGATGCAGAGGCTGTTGCTGCTGCCAACGCCAAGGGCGTAGAGCTGGCTGACGCTGCTGAAAAGACCTGGGGCAACGCTCTGTATGCCTGCTTCGATCAGAGAGTGGAAAGCCATCTGATCCAGCCCACCTTCATCACCATGTACCCCGTGGAAGTATCTCCTCTTACCAAGCGCAGCCCGGAAGATCCCCGGCTGACCGAGCGTTTCGAGCTGTTTGTCTGCCACAGCGAATTGGCAAACGCCTATTCCGAACTGAACGATCCCATCGACCAGCGTAACCGCTTTATGAAGCAGGTGGAGCAGAGAGAACGGGGCGACGACGAAACCGAAATGCTGGACGAGGATTTCCTCAACGCCATGGAATACGGTATGCCTCCTACGGGCGGTATGGGCATTGGCATCGACCGCTGCGTTATGCTGCTGACCAATAACGATACCATCCGCGAAGTCATCCTGTTCCCCACAATGAAACCTTTGGATTAAGAAAACCCGCATAAATAAAGGGTTTTTCGAGGTTTTGGATCTCCAAAATCTTACGCCAATACGCCAGACTTAAGCCAATGTATGAAATGATACACGAATTTATGGTTTTAAGTGGGCAGGGCAAGAGTAAAGTTCCAAAATATTTAAGCCAATTACACTTTAAACCTGGTGTAATTGGCTTAATTTTTTGGAGGAATCTCTATGAAAATCAGGCTCATTGGCTTTGCTCTTTTGACCGCATTGAACGGTTACGTTACACATCAACTTTGGGATGCACTTTGTATCAGCAAACTACCTGTGTGCTTTCTTGCACTGTCCTATCTCTGCGGAGTATTGTTTTTGATAAACATTAAAGAAAAGACACAGAGGGTCCTTACCTATAACATTTACGGTGACAATTTTCATCCTCGGGATTATCTATGCCCTTTACTTCCGCAGGCCGTTGGGGTTCTACACCGCATTTTCGTCCGCAGTTTTGTTCGCCAAGAACTTTATCGAAGGTCCCGATCGCAAGGATAAGCCCGTGACGAAAATCATAAACACTGCACTGCTTCTGATTACTGCTGCCACTTTCATCGTAACAACCATCACATTTTCGTCAGCAATCCGCGATCCTCTGGCAAACGGTGCCGGCGTCCTGTGGAGCACCGAAGACGAAAAGGAATTTTCTGAGATTGCTACCGGAACGAGTGCTGAGGAGAAAGTACTTTCTGTGTATACATGGATGACCGAGAATGTTACCTACGATTACGACTACGATTGTTTCTATCAGTATTCCAATATCACTAAAATTCTGCAGAAGCAAACTGGTGTCTGCTACGATGTTTTCTGTCTTTTTGCCGCTATCTGCCGAAGTTAAGGTATACCGTGCTATATTATCGATGGTTACAGCCGTACAAACCGCAGCACGCAACACACCTGGAACAGAGTGTATATTGATAGGATTTGGTATGATGTTGATGTTACCAACGACCTCTCTGATGCAACGCCTTACGGGTTCCATCTTATCGCTGACTACAATTCCAAAGACGAAGATTATGTAATTATGAGGATATACTGAACGGGATGCTTTAGACTTGAAAAACAGACGATAATGTGTTATAATATATACGCATACAAAGTATGTTCCTCTATATGGGTGCAACTCCCATTCTCTCCAACATTTTTCTCACACTCGCCGAAGTAGCTCTGACGGTTTTACTTGAAGAGCTCATAAAGGAAATTCTCTCTTGCGCTATTACATTAAAGGAGTGGGTGATTATGTTCAGTGATTTCCTCGTTATCCTGCTTGGAACTGTGGAGGGGCTCAGTTAGCTAGGGTTGAGTATAACAACCAGCAGGATAACACCAAATACAACGAATCGTATGGATTCTTTTTATGCGAGCATCAGTTGTCTAACTGGTGCTTGTTTTTATATAAAAAACTCTCTGCCGATTATTCAGCAGAGAGTTTACTGTTTTTGGGGGATCATTTGTTTCTTAAAACGATTTTTGTGGTTTTAATGACTTCGGCAAGAGATTTAAGTTCCTCGGGAGAGCAATCTGCAAGGATATCGTCAATCATCCTTATTGACACATGAGAGCTCTTAACTAAACTTCCGTATGCAATTTCGTCAAGTGTCACACCAAGTGCATTTGCGATATTCACCAAAGTAGGCAAACTGAGTTTGGTGGCCGCACGTTCAATATGTGAAATGTTGGACGGCTCTACACCGGACACTTCCGCAAGCCTTGCTTGAGTCCATCCCTTTGCCGTACGAAGTTCCTTTATTCTATTGCCAATTAAAATATAATCAATTCCCATCGTATTCACCTCATTATTTGCGTTAATGTTATTGTATATCCTATTCGGATGTGATAAAATAACGCATATATCCTAATAGGATACAAAATAATATAATGCTGCGTTTTTGGCGTAGATTATGCGTGAGGTGATTGTGGTGAATAATACTTGCTGTGTTTTTGGTCACAGAATCATAAACGAGACAGTCGAACTGAGAACGAAATTAATTAAAACTATTGAGAGGCTGATCACGAAAGAAAATGTAGACACATTTCTGTTCGGCAGCAAGAGCCGCTTTAATAGCCTTTGCTACGAACTTGTGACCAATCTCAAAGAAAAATACCCACACATAAAACGAATCTACGTGCGGTCAGAATTTCCTGTCATCAATGATGACTACAAAGCATATTTGCTGGAATTATACGAGGATACATTTTACCCTGAAAAGATCAAGGGATCGGGTAGGGCAGCATATGTGGAACGCAACTACGAAATGATCAACAAGAGTAAATACTGCATCGTGTACTACGATGAAGCGAATGCTCCCACTACTCGTAAAAGTGGTACAAGAATCGCATTAGACTACGCGGTCAAACAAAAAAGAAATATCTATGTTTACCTCGAAAAAGAATCTAGTAGATATAGTAACCTCATTGAAAAATAGAAAAAGCCGACGAGGATTCGCCGACTTCAAGCAAGTGTATTGGGTCAATTTTGCGTAGAACTATTACTTCTACGAGATTATATCAAGCCCCATTATCTTTGGTATTATAACACTTTTCGACCTTTTCTGTCAATAAACGCGCAGTGTTTTTTCGACAGATTTTGAATTTTTTATGAATTGATCAGCAATAATCCTTTCCAGATGCTATTTGCTATGCATTTTGTCCGTTATATTAGTGGTATGGTAAGGGGTCATGGAACATTTAGATTATATGAAAGGAGCACTTACTATGCCCAGACGAGGAGATAATATCAGAAAAAGGAAAGATGGGAGATGGGAAGCAAGATATGTTAAAGAAGATTGTGTAGGTGCTGCCAAAAAGTACGGATCGGTTTACGGCAGAACTTATCAAGAAGCCAAGGAACGAAGAGATAAGGTAATTAAGGAAGGTCCGATTCACCGTCCGGCACATACCCCACTGTTCTCAGATGTGCTATCTGCATGGCAAGATGCAAACCGGGTTCGCTTAAAGGACAGCTCTGTGTCTCGTTATCAGAATCTAATTGACACGCACATTCTGCCGGAGTTTGGTCACTACTGCGTCAATCATCTGACAACTTCTGCGATCAATCGCTTCCTTGTAGCAAAAATGGAAAGCGGACGGACAGATGGGTGCGGAGGTCTGTCGGCAAACTATGTTCGCAGTATTTCTTTGGTAATTAGCTCTGCAATTAAATTTGGGGTATCCGAAGGACTTTGTTCTCCACTTTTATCACCAGTAACCAAACCTTCTCTTTCAAAAAAAGAATTGTGCATCTTATCTGTTGAGGACCAAAATACACTAGAGTCAGAACTGCTCGAGAATATGCAAGAGGATAAGCTGCTTATCTACATTACTCTATATACCGGACTTCGTATAGGAGAAGCTTGTGCGCTCAGGTGGGAAGATATAGACTTAGACTCAAAACTAATCTATATTCGCCAAACAGTTTCCAGGTCGTGGATGTCAGAAGATGGCACAAAGCATTCTATTCTCTCGGTCGCGCCACCGAAAACAAAATCCTCATTTCGGTGTGTTCCGATCTGTTCTAAGCTCAGCCGAGTAATAGAGAGTTTTCCGCACCGCAAGTTGTGTGGATATGTATCGCCAAGTACTTCCCATGGTTTCATCAGTCCGCGAACATTTGAATACCGCTACAAGAGAACACTGAATAACTCTGGGATTAAGTCCGTGAATTTTCATGCGCTCAGACACACATTTGCCACTCGCTGCATTGAACGAGGCGTAGATGTTAAGTCTCTTTCCGAAATATTGGGTCATGCAGATGTATCAATTACATTAAACACCTATGTCCACTCTTCGATGGAGCTAAAGCGAATACAACTTGAGAAGATTGTCTTGTAGTATTTCTGGTCAAATAAAGGGTCAAAAAGCACCGAATTTCGTTGCAGGTCAACGAGATTCGGTGCTTTTTAAGTAGAAGTAATAGTTCTACGCAATCCCCACGACATTATTTTTTACACGCTGACCAAGCGGGCGCTTGATGAGAAGATCGGCAAAATCGAATATAAAAGCAAGGTGAATGATGATGGAAATTGATCGTAGAAAAGAAGTTATCAATATCTGCCTCGACCTTTTTATTGAAAAAGGCCTGACCGCAACATCTACGAGAGATTTGAGCAGTGCGCTTAAGCTACAAAATGCGGGTTTGTACTATTACTTTGAGAGTAAAGATGAAACTGTGATTGCGTGTGCTGAAGAAGCTGCGCTGAGATTAGAAAACGCTCTAATCCCGTCTGCATTGAGGGAGATACACAATCCCGACGTGATGATGAAGAGATTGCAAAAGCGTGCCGACGAGATGGCATCTACAATGCGCTTTTTGGTAACGGTATGTGCAAGCAGTCAGTATAAAGACAAAATGAAGCCTGCGCTAGATAGGCTAGCCGAAAGATATGATCATTATGCAGAGCAAATTGCAAAAAAGTTGAGTTGTAAGAAGGAAGAGATTGAGCCATACGTATATATGGTTATTACGGCAGTTGCAAACTATATGATTTTTTACGAGGATTCATTGATTTATCCTCAAATTCAAATCGCTAAAGAGGCGATCCGTAAAATTGTAGTTTCTACCAATAATAGTTAAAGGAGACATTCGGTGTAATGATAGTAACAACGATCAGTAAAAGCCATATAAATAGCATTTCATTGCCGGAGAAAGTTAAAGGTCAATTTTGGCTTTATGAAACTTTAGATTCTGGGGATGAGCGCCTTGTAAATATTGAAGGTGTTAGCGATGAGTGGATTATGAAGTCTACTCGTCAAGTTAAGATCTTGGACAGCCATAATAATGCCCTAAAGAATACCGCAATCTCTCCGCAGAGTATTTATGTTCTTGGGAAACCTGATGGAGAAAAGATTTTTGTATTCACTGAGCCAATTACTGAGGATCGTCAGATTTTTACCAAATATCTCGTGAAGGACGATGTTGATCTTACAATCGGTAGAACAGAGCAAAATGATGTCTACTATCCGAATAAAGTTGTTTCTTCAAAACATGCAACACTTTCTTATAGGGGCGGCAAGTGGTTTATCCAAGATACTAACAGTACTAACGGTACATTCGTTAATGGAACTCGTGCAACAAAGATGGAATTGAACGTAGGCGACACTGTTTTTATCATGGGCCTTAAAATTGTCATAGGTAAAAACATAATTGCTTTTAATAACCCTGATGGGCAGGTGCAAATTTCTTCGAAACTGAAGAGATTTGTAAATCAAACCGTTGCTCCCATAGACGAGGAAGATGAATACGAATTAGCAGATAAGGAATATTTTTATCGCTCACCACGATTCAAGAGAGACATTGAAACAGCCACATTCAAGATTGATTCTCCTCCGACCAGCCCAATTTCTGAGGAAATGCCTTGGTTGCTTGTGATGGGTTCCTCTATGGCAATGGGCATGATGTCCTTGGTTACATTGGTTTCAGCAATTGCATCGATGAATATAACCTCAATGGTTATGGGTGGTAGTATGCTTCTCGGTACTGTGCTGCTTCCTACAATTACAAAGAACTATGAAAAGAAGCACCGTCACAAGAAGGAAGCACTCCGTCAGAAGAAATATAGAGAGTATCTTGATCGTGTTACCGTGCAGATCAATGAAGCCTGCCAGTTGCAGGAAGAAATTCTGAATGAAAACCATGTCACTATCCAAGAATGCGAAAAAAGAATTCGAGATACACAACGCAATCTTTGGGAGCGTGGCCTTGGACAAAACGATTTTCTTAGAGTACGTGTTGGTAATGGTGAAGGCGTTCTCGATGCGGAGATTAGTTATTCCGAGCGTAAGTTCTCTCTTGATGATGATAACCTACAGGAAGAGCTTTATACGCTTTGTGAAAAGGAAAAACCTCTTCACAATATTCCAATTACATATTCTTTATTTGAAAATCACATTTCGGGTGTTATCGGTGAAAGAAAACAGGTTGCAGAGTTTGCAAAGGGTTTGATTATTCAGCTCGCAGCGCTGTATAGCTACGACGAAGTTAAGTTTGTATTTTTATTTGACAAAGAGGAAGAAGACAAATTTGGCTTTGTAAAATGGTTACCTCATGTTTGGAGTGATGATAACAAATTCAGATTCATTGCAACGAACGCAAACGAGGTAAAGGAAGTATCAGCATATTTTGAGCGTGTGATCGAGAATCGTGAACAGGTTAACGATGCTGATATGGAAGATGTAAAACCTTATTATATTTTCTTCTCAATGAGCAAGACTCTTGCAGCAAGAGCTGAGATGATGAAAAAGGTTCTTGCAACGAAAGAAAATATACATATGAGTATAGTCACATTCTATGACGAACTCAGAAGCTTGCCTAAGGAATGCTCAATGGTTGTTGAACTTGATGGAGCAAGCGGAAAGTTGTTTGATAAGAATGATATTTCTGGAAAGATTACAGAATTCACACCAGACATTAATCTTTCTCAGGATCCAATGGAACTCAGTGTTGCATTGGCAAATACATCACTCGATACAACTGCTACAAATTTCCAATTGCCTGGAATGATTACCTTTATGGAATTGTTCGGTGTTGGTAATGTTGAGCATTTGAATGTTTTGACACGTTGGAGAGAAAACGATCCGACAAAATCCCTTCAAGCGGCAGTTGGCGTGGATACTTACGGCGAGACGTTTATGCTTGACCTTCACGAGAAATTCCATGGTCCTCACGGCTTGGTTGCAGGTATGACCGGTTCCGGTAAGTCGGAATTTATCATTACATACATTTTATCCCTCGCAGTTAACTATCACCCGGAAGAGGTTGCATTTATCCTGATTGACTACAAGGGCGGTGGTATGGCAAAGTCCTTTGAGAATTTGCCGCATACTGCTGGTATTATCACTAACCTTGATGGATCTGCAATTAAGAGATCACTTGTTTCAATCGAGAGTGAACTTAAGAGAAGACAGGCGATTTTTGCAGAAGCCAGCAAAAAAGTTGGCGTAAGTAATATTGATATTTACAAATATCAGAAATTGTACAGAGAAGGAACTGTTACTGAACCATTACAGCATTTGTTTATTATTTCCGACGAGTTTGCTGAATTAAAAACTCAGCAGCCAGAGTTTATGACTCAGCTCGTAAGTGCTGCGCGTATTGGTCGAAGTCTTGGTGTTCACTTGATCCTTGCAACACAGAAGCCGAGTGGTGTTGTTGATGATCAGATTTGGAGTAACAGTAAGTTTAGAGTATGTCTGAAGGTTCAAGAAAGAGCAGACAGCATGGATATGCTCAAGAGACCTGATGCTGCAGAATTGACTGATACAGGCCGCTTCTATCTCCAGGTTGGCTATAACGAGTTGTTTGAACTTGGACAGTCTGCATGGTCCGGAGCTTCCTATTATCCTTCTGATCGTGTTGTTAAGGAAAAGGACAACAGTGTTGTTGTTATCGACACAAATGGCCATGCAATTAAGCAGGTAAAAATTGATAAGAAACGTTCCCTTTCCAAGAATGCTAAAAAACAGCTTGATGTTATCACTGATTATCTTCGCGGTATTGCAGAGGATGAAGGAATAAAAATTAAACCTTTGTGGCTTGACCCTATTCCTGCACTTATTCTCTTGGATCAGGTTAAGGAGAAGTACAAAACAACAACAGAAAAGTTCATCCTTAATCCTGTGATCGGTGAATATGACGATCCTGCCCATCAGAGACAGTGTGTTCTTAGATTGCCGCTTTCTAAGGAAGGCAACACGGTTATCTACGGTGTTGCAGGAAGTGGTAAGACAACATTCCTGAATGGCATGATTTATTCGCTTATCAAGGAACATACGCCGGATGAAGTTAATCTTTATATCCTCGATTTTGCATCTGAAACGTTACGAGCATTTGCGAAGGCTCCTCACGTAGGCGATGTAATCCTCTCCTATGAGGCTGAAAAGGTTAGCAATCTCTTCAAGATGCTTCAAGCCGAGATTGAGAAACGTAAAAAGTTGTTTGCTGATTACGGTGGTGATTATGCTTCCTACATCAAGTCTTCTGGAAAGACTTTGCCGTCTATAGTTGTTGCTATCAATAACTTTGCTGCATTTACAGAAGCATACGAGGAAAAGGAAGAAGCAGTATCCTATCTTTCCCGTGAAGGTACAAAGTATGGCGTTTATTTCGTTTTGACTGCGCTTGGAACTGGTGCTGTTCGTTTCCGTCTGCTGCAAAACTTCAAACAGTTGCTTGTGCTTCAGTTGAATGACGAAACCGATTATTCTTCTGTGGTTGGCAAAACTGATGGGCTGTTCCCATCGAAGTTTAAGGGCAGAGGTCTTATTAAGTGTGACGAACTCTATGAGTTCCAGTTGGCAAGCTTAACCGAAGACGAAGTTCCTTTTGCGTTCATTCAGGAGACTTGTAAAGAACTTGCAGAAAAATGGGAAGGTGAGACCGCAAAAAAGGTTCCGATCCTTCCGGACAAGGTCAATATTAAGTTCTTGAGTGACTATGTTGATGCAAATAAGAAACTGAATATTCCTGTTGGTGTTGAAAAGAACTCTTTGAATGTTCATTATTATCCGTTCCATGCAGCATACATAAATATGATTATGTCTGCTGGATTGGAGTATCAGGAGTTTGTTTCTGATTTGACCACATTGGTTGGAACAGCAACAGAGGTAAATGGAATTGTCTTTGATATGCCTAAGGTTATTGGTGAAAACACAGGAGCAATGAGTGTGTTCACAACTGCCAAGGAATGCGAGGAACAAATAGCAAAACTGTTCGAATTGGTTCTTTATAGAAACAATACTTATAAGGAAGCAATTGAGAACGGTGATAAGGTAGAAGAGTTTGAGCACTTGTTTGTTGTAATTAACTCTCTATCCATGCTGAAGGCGGCTTTGTCTGATCAGGGCAAGGAAAAACTTGCTTTGATTCTTGAAAAAGGCACTAAGGAATACAACATTAACATTGTTCTTGCAGAACAGGTTAAGAATATTTCTTCTGTTTCCTTTGAAAAGTGGTATAAGGCAAACGTATCCCCATCTGATGGTCTGTGGATAGGCAGCGGTATTACAGAGCAGTATCAGATGAAGGCAAACAAGACAACATCCGAAATGCATGAGGATATCACACCTGAGTTTGGCTACTCCTTGATCAAGGGCAAATGCGTCAAACTGAAACTTTTGAACAACAAAGCAGAGGAGGAAGATGATGATGAATAATAAAGCATTAGTTGAAATTTCTGTTCCTGCTGCAGGTCAGAAGTATGATGTGTATATTCCGTTGGAAAGTAAGATGAGCGAGGTTGTTGCTATGGTTGCTGGCGCACTGAGCGATTTATCAAACGGAAGTTACAAAGCAACTAACGAAGCAATCCTGTGCGATGCCAACACGGGAATCATTTTCAATGTTAACATGGAGGTTGCGGAGCTTGGTATCAAAACCGGCTCGCGCCTCATGTTGATATAAATTCATTAACCGAAAGGAGAAACAGTCATGGGAAAAACAATCAGCGTTGCGTCTTTTGAGGATATGGCAAAGGCTTCTCAGAGATTACAGACTCTCTCTGAAACCTATACCGAGATTTATACTCAGTTGATGCAGGAAGCCAACACTATGGGTTCTGCCTGGGAAGGTGCCGATAATCTTGCTTTTGTTGAGCAGATCAACGGTTTTACCGAGGAACTCAAGACTATGGCCGCAAAGCTTTCTACTGCAAGTCAGGCTCTTGACAAGCAGAGAGCAAACTATGTTGCCCGTCAGGACAACAACATCACCCAGGTCAAGAAACTTGTAAACTAATTAGTAGAAAGGAGAATAACTCATGGCAGGAAATAGCATTAGAGTTAATACAGATCAAGTCGCTCAGATCGCCAGCAATATTGAAGGTCTGAACAAGAGACTGACTGAAGAGCTTACCAACAGCAAGGCTACCATTGATCAGCTTGCAAACATTTGGGAAGGCGAAGCTGCCCAGGCTACCATTTCTTCGTTTGATGAATTCGCAGCCAAATATTTTCAGAACTACGAGGATGTTATCACCCAGTACGTTCAGTTCCTCAGAACAAACATTGAGCAGGGTTATTTCGATACTGAGACTCAGAATATCGGCCTTGCAGACGCTTTTAAATAAGATACATAAAGACTCAGTGAAAATCGGGGGCCATTGGCTATCCCGATGGCTCCCGATTTTTACATTTAAATTCGACAACAATTCCTTCTTTGGATTTATATATGGTGATTACTATGAAAAAAACAGTTTTGTTTTTAATGGTTATATTTTTGATGATTGGAGCGTGTGGATGCAATATGAAAGGTCAAGATAAAGTGGATATGATGGTGTCCTATATCAATGATAAATATTCGGAAGATCGTTTTGAATATGTAAGTATGTCAGGCGGACATCTTGGCTCCAACACTACTAAGATTATAGTTAGGTCCGAAAAGTACCCCGATAAAGAAATTCGTGTCATTTGCAGTGAGGTTGATGGTAAGAATGTCTATTCAGACACATATTTGAATGTTAAGTTTGAAGCTGAGACGTATGAGTTCATTCGAAATGCATTGGTAGGGGAATATGGTGATAATGTCTATCTGAAATATGTTCCTGACGATACCGCAAGTTATGAAAATGGTTCTAGCAGCACCACTTTTGCGGAATACATTTCCGATCCGAGTACTTATATTTATTTCTCTGCAGCCGTGGTTGGTACTGTAGATGATGAGGAAGCAACTTTAAATAGGATTAAGTCAATTTTTGCTGACGCTGTGTTTAGCGCTCATATATATTTTGTAGATACTAATGATTCCCTATCCGATAATGCTACTAAAATTATCGAGGATAAGGAATATGAAAAGAGACTTTATATTATCAAGGAAACTATTGATCAATATTCAAAAACAGAATGGACGGATGGTGTATGAATTCAACTGTACAGGGACAAATTGAATTATCCGCAGTTCTGAATTTGATTCCATATTTGGACACCGATTTTAATTACGACTGCGAGATGAGTCTTGCTGATATTGTTGCAGCAAATGAAAAAAAATTTAAAAATGATGATACATTTAAGATTTTGAAAACGGCTATTGAGCAAAATCCTTCCTACGGCGAGATTTTGCTTGTTGATCAAAGTTCAACGAACAATACCGGTAAGTGGACAGATGATTTGATTCAAGGCTGTACATTTAAAGATCCTGATGGAAACTATTATGTCGCGTATAGAGGAACTGGAGACGGTCGTTGGGCAGACAATGGCAATGGTATGACTGTTCCCTCGACTGAGATGCAGGAAGCAGCAAGAGAGTATTTTGATGCTATGGCTGAAAAATACTTCGTTGATGCTAATGCTGAAGGAAAACAGATCATTGTTACCGGCCATTCAAAAGGTGGTAATGAAGCCCAGTATGTCTATATGACATCGGAATATGAATATTTAATTGATAGTTGTTATTCTCATGATGGACAGGGATTTTCAGGAAGTGCTCGTGAGTACTTCATTGAGAAGTATGGTCCTGACTATGAAGAAAAACTCTCTCACATGTATTCTATTTGCGGTGAGGATGATTACGTTCATGATTTGGGATATGTAATCATTCCTGAAGAGAATACATATTTTGTTGAAACATCAAGCAGTGGTTTTGCAAGTCTTCACGCTCTCGAAAACATGATTGGAGACGAAGATGGAAATTACACTGGACTGCAGTGGGATATTGAAAATGGTCAAATCACAAATGGTGAACAAGGTGACATCGGAAAACTCGCAAAGAAAATTTCTGAAACGATGATGCAAATGGACGATGAGGATTTGAATGGCGCAGCTATTGCGGTTATGACTCTCATTGATCCGTATGCAAATGACGATATCCTTGGTAGCATTGACGTAAGTTGGACTGACTACGTGGATCTGGCTGCACACGGTTTACCTGCCGTGCTTGAAACGTTTTTCTTAACTGAAGAAGGAAATGTTATTTTAGGTCAGTTGATTAATGCCGGTGCAGAATACCTTTATGATAACTATGGTGCCGGTGGTGTAGTTGCAGGCTTTGCCTTAGGTTCAATTTTGCTAACTTTTGTTGTTGCACCGTTGGTTCTTGATGTTGTTATTTTGGCAAATATTCTTGATTTTGCGATTGATACCATTAATAAAATCAAGGAAATATCCGAAAAAATTAAAAATTATATTTCGGATATTAAAGAAGCGGTTGTGGCAGCGATCAATAAAATCATTGCTAAGCTTAAGTCTATGAGCGCTGGTTATAAGTACGCCACTGCGAATCCTCAAATTATTGTAGATACATATAAGCTTGGTAATTATGCGCAGAGATTGAGAACTGTCAATACTCGTATAACTAACCTTGATAGAAGATTAGATTCTTTGTACTGGCGTGTTGGATTGCTTGATCTTTGGAACCTGATGCAGGCAGATATTCTCACGGGTTACAGTTGGCGCATAAGTCGCTGCGCAAGTTATTTGAGTGATACTGCTACAGATTTTGTGAATGCAGAAAATGACTTAGTAAGTAAATTGCAATAATTTATTAATAGTCATTTCGTGTTCATATGTGAATGATGAGGTATTGTATGAAGGCAAAGAAATTTGTATTTTTATTATTTACTATAGTTTTAATTATGGGAGTGTGCGGGTGTATGAAAAATCAAAATGAAGAAGTGAAGGTGGAAAATATGAAAAGCTATGCCTCTAACAAATACGGTCGTGAATTCACTGTTGAGAATTTTCAGGCAGCAAAAGATGAAACATATACCAATATCTTGACACTTAGTGATGGTAATTATCTTTTTAATGTTTATCAGAGCGGGACCTCGGAGGCTTCGGATGATTATCCTTTGGCAATCATTAATAGGAAATTCTCTAATCAATTAACTAATGGGAATGACTTTAATGTATATGCTAATTTTATGTTTGCAAACGGGAGCAACATTTCACTTGATTATGCGCAGAGCAGTTCGATTGAAACATTAACTACTGACTATTCTCTGTTAAAGGTTGTTGTGGTTGTTGTGGTTGAACATAGCATTTCTGATTCTGCTGATGCTCTATTTGACATTTACAAAGATGTTATGAGTTTTAATCCGAAATATATTGATTTCGAAGTTATTCAGGTTAACAGTGTAAGCTCTAACCTTAGTGATATGTTAAATAATCTTCCTGCTTTTTATGATAATGACTGGAAAAAACACTCCGAGATTATTTCCTATTTGAGTGTTACAGAAACAGATGTAAATTCTTCTGAAGAGTTGATAAAGGGGGTTAAGTAATGGCTTCTCTTTCAGCATTAAATGATAAACAAAACCTCCTGCTAACGCAATTATCCTACGAAAGTGATGTGTTGAAGGATACATACAATGGTATGACTTTGGAGGAAATTGCTTTAGTAATTACTGATAAGGATACAAAGGATAAATTACAGGCCCTCTGCGATGCAGGACTCGGTTCTCTTAGGATTAAAGAAGTGGGAAACGATTCAATAACAGGATTTGGTGCAATTGCGTTTACGGATGAGAGCGGTAATACAGGTTTTTCCTTCAGAGGAACAGATGGTGTATCTTTAGAAAGCATTAATGACTGGGGAGATAATGTGACCGCAATGGTAACAGGTACTTCGGCTCAGTCAGCTCAGGCAGAAGCCTTTTTTGATGCAAATAGGGATCCTTCGGGTAACAACTACCTGTATGGTCACTCGAAGGGTGGAGAGCTTTCAGAATCTGTATATGTCAATAATTATTCTGATATTAAAGAAGTTCATCTTCTTAATCCTCAACCGATTAATCCATACTCTTTGTCTCCAGATCAGTTAGCTGCAATGCAATCTGATAAGGTCGATATAGTTATTGTTGAGGGAGACTATGTTTGGTTTTTGGGGACTCTTCCTTCCTACGGAAATATAAGAATAGCAAAAAGCAACGGCAAAAATGCTCACCTTTACGAATCAATTGAAGATATGTTTGATGACAATGGAAATATTAAAGAAGGTAGTCAACCCTGGTGGGAGTATGCAGCGTATTTTGGTATTTCTATAATAACAACTGGATTCCAGTATGCTGGTGGTGGAATAGGTTTCGTATATAATTGTGTTACGCGAGTCGTTGACTTTGTAAAAAATGATTTTATTCCAGAAGCAAAAGAATTCATAGCTTGGGTAGCGGATGGGTTTAAAAAATTCGGGAATGATGTAAAGGATTTTGTTAATGATTTAAAGAACTTCCTTACGTCTACCGTAAACAAAGCAAAGGATTGGTACAACCGAAATCTTAACGCAGGCTATAAGTATGCATCTGCAAATCCTCAGATTACTGTTGATACGTATAAATTGAGAGATTATGCTCAAAGATTACAGAGAATAAATGGTCGTATTTCAAGATTGGATGGAAGACTTGACTCTCTTTACTGGAGGGTAGGTTTGTTAGATCTTTGGAATTTAATGCAGGCAGACATTTTAACCGGATACAGTTGGCGACTTAATCGATGCGTTTCATATTTAAATGATACTGCGACGGATTTTGAAAATGCTGAATCTGCACTGTTAAATAATTTGTAAGGAGGAATCGATATGGATTCAGGAGCAAGAAGCGAATTAAACTCTATTATCAGAGAGCTAAACTCAATTATTACTGAACTTGAAGACATTTCTCGTGGTGTTCGATATGATTTTAAGAACATTGGTAGCGAGAAATGTGCCGACTGCATTGATAAGGTGCTTAGCAATTACTACACCGTTAGAAGAAAACTTAACAATATGGATACTTCCACGGTTACCGAAAGCTATGCACAGTCTCATGGTGGCGGCGGCAGTTCCTTCTAATAAATTGAAGGGAGTAGAATGATGGCGAGATTAAAAGTAGATGCTGAGCAGGTCATTGCTACAGCAAATAGAATTAAAAACTTAAACACACAAATGCGCGATAGTTTCAGTAGCGTTCAGGATGCTATAACTAGGCTGGATGGTACTTGGGATGGTTCTGCTGCAACTAACGCGATCAGTAAATTCAATGCTATAAAAAACTCATACTGTGATGCTCGATACAACGTCGTAGATAATTTTGTTGCATTCCTTCATCAGCAAGTTGGTGAGGGTTATACTCAAACAGAAGCTGCGAACAAATCGCTTGCAGATCAGTTTAAGTAAGGAGGTCTCCCTATGGCATATATAAAGGTAGATCATAGTAAGTTTTCAGGTGCCGCGAGTGCAGTAGATACATATGTTACTCAGCTTCGCAACAAAATGAATAGTGCTGAGGGTGAAGTTAATAATATGTCGAGCATTTGGCAAGGTTCCGACTATACACAGTTTAAATCTCAGTGGAATAAGGTTTCTAATGGAGAATCTACATATTCAGAAATGGTTAAGTCATTGGAATCCTATTCCAAGTTCTTGAAGTATGCTGCTGAAAAGTATAAAGATGCTCAAACAAAGGCAGTAAACAGAGCAAACAGTTTGCCGAGATGGTAATACTATAAAATCAAAGGAAGATTAGATGTGAGTAAGATAACGTTTGAAAACAAAAAGGGTAAAATCACAATAATCAACAGACTTTCTTACCCCGAGACTGTCAATGAGCGTGTTTATAACGCTATTGCATCCGGAATGTTTGAAGGTTTTCTTCCTGTGTCCATTCGTCAAAAGAGAAAAGAAACAAGAATTGAATGTGTTGTTCAGGGTTTGATCCCTCTTACTCAGTATTTTAATGGTATTGTTACCAAGAAAATGTTCCTTGATTTTGTTCATGAGATTGCTTTGCTTATAAAAAACTGTGAGAAAAACATGGTTAATGCAAACAATCTGGATCTTCAAAACGATAAGATTTTTGTTGATCCTCAAACCAAGAGCGTGAAATGTATTTTTTGGCCTGTGGTAAACAATCAAAGAGGAAATCCACCGCATTTGTTTCTTAAACAGCTTCCTTTTGAATTGAATTTCAATCCGCACGAGGATAATGATTATTTAGAAACATATAAGGCGTTTTTTGGTGGAATTAATCCGTTCTCTGTCAATAGTTTTGACAGAATGGTGTTAAAACTCTCCGGTAAGAAGAGTACAGGAGGACACACAACACCTTCTGAAGCATTGTCCGGAGCATTGGGCAGTGATACGAAGGTTGAAAAGAAAGAAACCGATGCAAAGAAAAAAGTAAATATTGAGTATGATCCGTTTGCAGATAACTCAGGTCATACTGATGAACGTAAAGTTGAAAGAGAAATCAAGCACGATACGAATTGTGTTTATTGTTCTTCTTGTGGAGCTAAAAATAACGTGAGCGCTAATTTCTGTGTTCAATGTGGTTCTAAACTTAAGAAAGAAGAGCAGGTTGAGGAGACTCCACCCAAGGATAACGATACCATTGATTTTGGAACAATGGTACTGGGCGATGATTCGGGAGGCACAACGGTGCTTGGCTATGAAGAACCCGATGAACCCATTTATCCTACTTTGATTCGGTTAAGAACAGAAGAAGCTTATTCTGTTGATAAGCCAACGTTTAGGATTGGTACAGAACAAAGTTATTGTGATCTATTTATTTGTGATAACAATTACATCAGTAGAAGCCATGCTGATATTGTTACACGTGATGAAAGATATTACATAGTGGATCGTAACTCCACCAATAAAACTTTTGTAGATGGTAAGGTCATTCCTGCAGAAAAGGAAGTAGAGATATTTCCCGGAACACAGATTCGTCTGGCAAACGAAGATTTTACCTTCAACATAGAATCGTAGGTGCTTGGTATGGAATATAAAATTGCTGTACAAACAGATGTAGGGATTAAAAAAGAAACGAATCAGGATAGTTGCTGTATTAAGGAAGCAGTTACCGATAAAGGTACGGTTCTTATGGCGGTTATCTGTGATGGTATGGGAGGCCTTGCGAAAGGCGAGGTCGCAAGTGCCACATTAATAAAAACATTCTCTTCCTGGTTTGAGAACGAACTGCCCGAAATATTGGCCATGAGCAAGCCGCTTGATGAAGTTGAATATCGCTGGGATAGGATTGTTAAAGAGCAGAATCAGAATATCGCAGCTTATGGTAAGAACCTTAAATTGCAGCTTGGTTCAACAATTACGGCTATGCTGATCTTGGAGGACAACAAGTACATCATTGTGCATGTTGGCGATTCTAGAGCCTATAAGATAACAGACACAAGTGTCAAGGCGCTTACTGAGGATCAAACAGTTGTAGCAAAGGAAGTAAGACAAGGAAAGCTTACCCCCGAACAGGCTGAGACAGATCCGCGCAGGAATGTGTTACTTCAATGTGTTGGTGCATCAAGAATTGTGGAGCCGGAATTCTATTATGGTTCCGTGGCATCTGATGAATGCTATATGCTCTGCTCTGATGGTTTTAGGCACGCAATAACAAACGAAGAGATTCTTAACGCATTTGCTCCTTCTCAGAATAATACGGAAGAGCAGATGAATGCACATATTGTTGATCTGATAGAATTAAATAAATTTAGGCATGAGAACGATAATATTACTGCCCTTCTCATTAAGACCATTCAGGGGGTGTAAGTTATGGCAAATGTAGGACAAATCATTGATGATAAATATGAAATACTTACACTGATTGGACAAGGCGGTATGTCGAAGGTTTATCTCGCAAGAGATAGACGTCTTAATAAGCAGTGGGCAGTTAAGGAGATCCAAAAGAAGGCAAGAGATAAGAACAATGAAGTTGTTGTTCAAAGTGCTATTGCTGAAGCGAATATGATTAAGCAATTGGATCACCCTTCTATTGTTAGAATTGTTGATATCATTGACAATCCTGATGTTATCTATATCATCGAGGATTACATTGAAGGCGAAACACTCAACACGATTCTTGAGGAAAATGGTGCTCAGCCACAGGAATTAGTTATTGAATGGGCGATGCAGATATGTGAAGCTCTTGAGTACCTACATACACGTAAGCCGGCAATTATCTATCGAGATATGAAACCATCTAACGTAATGTTGAAGCCGGATGGAAATATTAAGATCATTGACTTCGGTATTGCAAGAGAATATAAGGAACAGAGTTTGGCGGACACGGTTAGCCTTGGAACAAAGGGCTATGCTGCGCCGGAGCAATTCGGGGGTAAGGGACAGACGGATGCACGAACTGATGTATATTGTCTCGGCGTTACACTATACCACCTTGTAACCGGACATAGTCCGTGTGATCCTCCCTATGAAATTTATCCTATCAGACATTGGAATCCGCAACTTGATCCTGGTCTTGAAGCGGTTATTGAGAAATGTACACAGCTCAATCCTAATGATCGTTATCAGTCTTGTGCCGAGCTTTTATATGCTTTACAACATTATAAGGAAAATGGTGCAGCGTATAGAGCTAAGCAAAAAAAGAAACTTGCCACTTTCCTTGTGACTGCGGCAGCCTGTATTTTGTTCGCAATTGTTGGTGTGTTGGGTCTTGCAATGAGAACACATACAAACAATGAAGACTATACTCAGAATATCCTGCAAGCTGAAAAAGCTGCTACCTCTGAAGAGAAGGTTCAGTATTACGCTAAGGCTATTGAGATTAAGCCAAACGAGATTGAACCGTATCTTGGTATGGTAGAGGCATACAAGGATGATGCTGTATTTACAGTGAGTGAGGAGAAAGGTTTCAAGACAAAGATTAACGCTAACCTTTCTGGACTTCGTGAACAGTCAGATTATGGTAGTCTCGCTTTTGAAATTGGTAAGCTTTACTGGTATTACTATGATTATGGAAAGACAGAGACGGCAGATAATCAGGTTACAAGAATGAAGAGTGCTATTCAGTGGTTTGAAGATGCAACTCAGTATGGTGGTCAGTCGACTGATTACTACCTGATGTCCACGATCTATCGTGATATCGGCAAGTTTAATAGAGATATAACCTTGAAT
>RHMF01000297.1_pt1 | contig 30339 bp, 30 predicted proteins | sample 5365151 | NCBI WGS metagenome assembly RHMF01 (sample SAMN10266501, study PRJNA497801) | feces metagenome | isolation source: feces | host: Bos taurus | place: China: Prairie of Fairy Mountain | collected 2017-08-14 | reverse complement strand
ATTTCCTTGCCATAATCCCACCTCCGAACTTATCATAACATAAAAATAATGGTAGGCACTTTCGTGTCTACCATTATTTTATCACTTCAGGTATTCCTCATCGTTTTTTGTTTATAGGTTAACGATACCGGCATCAACCAACTTTTGTAAACTCATCAAAATACCGGTTTTGGCGTGGAACCAGGTAAGACCGCCCTGGAAGTAGACGGCGAAGGGTTCCCGGATGGGGCCGTCCGCGGAAAGTTCAATGGAAGATCCCTGGACAAAAGCGCCGGCAGCCATAATAACTTTATCGTTATAACCGGGCATTTCCCAAGGAAGGGGTGTGGCATAGGAATCTACAGGGGCAGCAGCTTGAATGCCTGCGCAGAAAGCAATCATAGCCTCTTCGCTTCCAAGTTCTACAGCCTGAATGATATCGTGTCTGGTTTCGGTTGCATTTGGCACACAGCGGTAACCTAAGGGCTCATAGAGATTTGCGGCAAAAATAGCACCTTTTTCCGCACCTGCTACCACAGTGGGCGCAAGGAAGAAGCCTTGATAAAGGGAAGGCATAATGCCCAGGTTTGCGCCAACTTCCTGCCCTAAACCAGGAGCGGAAAGTCGGAATGCGCACCGTTCTACGCAAGTTTTTGTACCACAGATATAACCGCCGATGGGGGCAAGACCGCCGCCGGGATTCTTAATCAGAGAACCTACAGTCATATCTGCGCCAACATCGGAAGGCTCAATGGTTTCCACAAATTCGCCGTAGCAGTTATCAACCATTACAAGCACATCCGGCTTGATGTTTTTGCAGAAGGCAATCAGCTGTCCAATCTGATTGACAGAGAAAGTGGGGCGGGTTGCATAGCCTTTGGAGCGCTGAATGGTAATCAGTTTTGTTTTTTCGTTAATGGCCTTTTGAATGCCTTCGTAATCGAAGGTGCCGTCAGAAAGCAGGTCTACCTGCCGGTAAGTAACGCCGTATTCTGCCAGGGAGCAGGGGCTTGGACGGATGCCAATGACCTCCTGCAGCGTATCATAGGGAAGCCCAACGGGGGAGAGCAGTTCATCCCCGGGCAGCAGGTTTGCAGAAAGAGCAACTGTCAGCGCGTGCGTTCCGCAAGTGATTTGGGGGCGGACAAGAGCTGCCTCAGTGTGAAATACATCTGCATAGACTTTTTCCAGGTTATCCCGGCCTACATCGTCATAACCATAGCCGGTAGTAGCGGCAAAACAGGTGGCAGATACCCGGTTTTTTTGCATAGCAGACAGAACCTTTGCCTGGTTGTATTCTGCAATTTTATCAATTTCTGCAAAACGGTCAGCCAGGGATGCAAGTGTCATTTCTCCCAGGGCATACACTTCCTCGCTAATGCCCATATGCTTATATTGCTTAATCAGTTCTTCCATCAAATGAACCTTCCTTTGTATTATCCAGTCAAGTATAGTAAATACCGCCCCGGTTGTCAAGCACCGGGGCGGACTTCTTAATCATCTCTTCTTCCACCAAAAATAAGGATCAGGCGAAGCAACTGCATCAAGGAAACGGCGGCGGCTGCAACATAGGTCAGCGCAGCAGCACGAAGGGTCTTTTTCGCGCCATCCAATTCTTGCTTATCCAACAGTCCTGCAGAGGAAATTGCAGAAACTGCCCGGCGGCTGGCGTTGAATTCCACAGGAAGCGTGATTAATTGAAACAGAAGAGAAAGCCCAAAGCAGGCAATGCCGATATAGACAAAGGTGTAGGAAAACTCTGTCATAAAGTTCAGCACCAGACCCAGCATAATCAGAGGCATTGCCAACATGGAGCCAATATTTGTGATGGGAATGATTGCAGCCCGAATTTTGATTGGACCGTAATTGTGGGCGTACTGGACTGCGTGTCCTGCTTCGTGGCATGCCACGCCGATGGCTGCAGCGGAGGTGTTGCCGTAAACGTTGTCAGAAAGGCGTATGACATTGGTTTTGGGATCAAAATGGTCTGTCAGGTTGCCACTGACTCGCTCAATGCGTACATTGGTTACACCATTGTTTCTGAGGACTTGCTCTGCTGCCTGCGCACCGGTAAGCCCTCTGCGGCTATACACCTTGGAGTAACGTTTGAAGGTGCTGTTTACATTGGTGCTTGCCCAGATGGATAAAATCACAAAAGGCAGTACCATAATCAAATATGTTAGGTCAAATCCGTAATAAAACATAAGATTTCTCCTTCCTGAGAATTTACTTTGCTTTAGTATATCCAACGAAGACGGAAAAGGCAAGACTAAAATTACCCGTATACACATTCTTTACAATTCATCTATAAAAGTGTATAATATAAGAAAATCTTTGGAGGTTGCTATGGACTTTTTGCTTTGTCTTTCTAATATCCGTACACCCTTTTTGGATAAATTTATGCTGGCAATTACATATTTTGGAAGCGAAATTGCGTTCCTGGTAGTTGCCTTGGTGGTTTTTTGGTGTGCCGATAAGCGGAAAGGCTATTATCTGCTTTCCGTAGGCTTTGTTGGTACAATTCTCAATCAGTTTATGAAGCTGTGGTTTCGCGTACCACGCCCCTGGTTTTTGAAACCGGGTTTTACCCCTGTGGAAGGGGCAGCGGCTGATGCCGGGGGATACAGTTTCCCCAGTGGACACACCCAAAACAGCGTGGGTACCTTTGGCGCTATTGCATATACGGTTAAGGATAAGATTATCCGGTACGGGGCGGTTGCTCTGGCGGTTTTAGTGCCTTTTTCCCGGATGTATTTGGGTGTCCACACGCCTGCGGATGTGCTGGTTGGCGCGGCGATGGCGATTGTGCTCATATTGGTTTTGCGGCCTTTGGTACTAAATAAGGACGGCAAGTATTTCCCCTATGTAATCGGCGGAATGTTGCTATTAAGTGTTTCTTATCTTCTGTTTACACAACTGTATTCTTTCCCTTCCGATGTGCAGATAGAAAACCTATACGAAGGCAGAAAGAATGCGTATACCTTACTTGGCTGTATTTTGGGTCTGATTCCTGCTTACTATGTGGATAAGAAATGGATTCATTTTTCTACAGAAGGCCAATGGTGGGTGCAGATTTTGAAAGTAGCGCTGGGTCTTGCATTGGTTCTTGCCATTAAGACCGGATTAAGCAGCCCTCTGGCATCTGCACTTGGGGAATTCCCCGGTAGATGCGTCCGATATTTTTTGATGGTGGTTTTTGCGGGCGTTGTTTGGCCTATGACATTCCCTTATTGGAATGCACTGGGAAAGAAGAGATAGAGAATGCATGTATTTTTAATTATTTTGGCTATATTGCTCTTGCTGATTCTTTCTGTGGGCACCTATACCTTCTTTATGGCTTGTCTGCGCAAAAAGGAACCGCAGTGGCTTAACCCTGAGGCCCTGAAGGGAACAGGCGCAGAAAGACTCTACCAGTATATTTTGCAGGCCCACAACTGGATGGATAGTCATAAAGTGGAGGATATCTACATTCTATCCGGGGATGGACTGAATTTGTATGCAAGATGGATTCCTGCAGAAAATCCAAAGGGTACCATTTTGTTGGTGCACGGCTATCAAAGCACCCCTTATATTGATTTCAGCCTTGTGCTGGATGTGTACCATAATTTAGGGATGAATATGCTTATTCCCGACCAACGTTGTCACGGGAAGAGCGAGGGTAAGTATATAACTTTCGGCGTAAAAGAGTGGCAGGATATGGCCCGCTGGGTTGATTATCATAATGCAAATCTGGGCAGTTGGCCCTTAATACTAAGCGGCCTTTCTATGGGTGCATCCACAGTGCTATATATGGCTGAGGAAAAGCTCCCATCAAATGTCAAGGGTATCATTGCCGATTGTGGTTTTACCTCACCCTATGCAATTATAGGAAAGGTGTTTCGCTCGGTTACGCACTTACCGCCCTGGCCTTTTCTTTGGGTAACAGACCTTTGCGCAAGGCTGTTTGCAGATTTTTCCCTAAAGCAGAAGGATACAAGAAAAACATTGCTTTCCGGCAAATATCCAGTCATTCTTGCACACGGATTGGCAGATGACTTCGTGCCTTGTGAAATGAGCCAAGAGGCCTACAATGTCTGCACATCGGAAAAAGAACTGCTCCTCGTGGAGAATGCAGGACACGGCTGCAGTTTTCTAAAAGACCGGGAGCGATATACCCAAGCAGTCACTGCTTTTTTGCAAAAGAACCTGGAGGAGTAAGATGAACTACGCAGCCATCAAAAATTGCGATATTGCCAATGGCCCTGGTGTCCGGGTCAGTTTGTTTGTCAGCGGCTGTACCCACAGATGTAAAGGCTGTTTTAATGAGGTAGCCTGGGACTTTGATTACGGTCAGCCCTTCACCCAGGAAACCATTGAGGACATTCTGAAAATGCTGGAACCTGCATATATTGCAGGAATTACTCTTTTGGGCGGTGAGCCTTTTGAACCCCAAAACCAACCGGCACTGCTGGATTTGCTTCGGCAGATTAAAGCGAAAATGCCGGAAAAATCTATTTGGGCATTTTCGGGTTACTTATTTGAAAAAGATATGATAGCAGGCAGATTAGGCCCGAAAGAAATTACACAGGAACTTCTATCTTACCTGGATGTGCTGGTTGACGGGCCGTTCATTCTTGAGAAGAAGGACTTGATGCTCCGCTTCCGGGGCTCATCCAACCAAAGACTGATTGATGTGAAAGCATCCTTAAAAGCCGGCACTACGGTGCTGTGGAACGACTGGCAAGGCCAGGAAAGGGGATTGAAAGTATGAACGTTGCAGTAAAGAAATTAAAAGAAAAGGCAATTCTGCCCACCTATGGCTCTGCACAGGCTGCCGGCGCGGATTTATACGCCTGTCTGGAAGGCGATTTAACCATAGGACCCGGTGAAACGGCCTTTGTGTCGACGGGCCTTGCGATGGAACTTCCCAAAGGGTATGTGGGCCTTATTTATGCCCGCAGCGGCCTTGCCTGTAAACGGGATTTGGCCCCCGCCAATAAGGTTGGCGTGATTGACAGTGATTATCGCGGGGAGTTTATTGTTGCCCTTCACAATCACGGCAAGAACGCTCAAACCATCTCACACGGTGAGCGGGTTGCCCAACTTGTTATCACCCCAGTGCTGAATGTGGCTTTCACGGAAACAGAGGATCTTTCCAATACCCAAAGAGCCGCCGGCGGCTTCGGTTCTACCGGCAAATAAATCAAAACCGCAGGCATTAGCCTGCGGTTTTTCCTTGATTAGTAGAATAGAAGGTCAGAGTAAGTGGGGTAGGGCCAGTAGCTCTTATCGGTGTTCTGCTCCAAAGTATCGGCTTCAGTGCGCATCTTTTCCATCATAACGGAAATCACATCATGATAATAGGAAATGGCTTGTACACGCTCATTGGGAACCTTCGTTAGGGCTTCTTTCAGCTGCTGTGCCAATTCATAAAGGGCATCGGTTCCCTTAGACAGAATACTAACCAGATCCTTTTCAGCTTTGCAGGGTGCACCAACAGACTGCTTTTTCAAAATAGTATCGCATAGAGTATTGGTGTAACTGATGGCGGCGGGAAGAATTTGATGCAGAACCATATCTACACTTGTTCTTGCTTCAATATTCACTATCTTGCAGTAAGAATCCATATGGATGTCGTTTCTTGCAAGGAATTCTTCCTCTGTGAAGATTCCGTGCCGTGTTACCAGATCAATATTCTTGGCGCTTGCATAAGTGGGAAGACTTTCGGCAGTGGAACGGTGATTGCTAAGACCACGCTTTGCGGCCTCTTCCTGCCACTGCGCAGAATAGCCGTTGCCGTTAAAAATAATTCTCTGATGTTCCCGTAGAGCCTTGCCAACAATGCTTTGAAGCGCATTATCAAAGTCGGTAGCAACTTCCAATTCGTCTGCAAATTTTCGAAGTTCTTCTGCCATAATGGTGTTCAGCGCCACATTAGGCCCGGCAATAGACTGGGAAGAACCCAACATACGAAGCTCGAACTTATTACCGGTGAAAGCAAGGGGGGATGTGCGGTTTCTGTCAGTGGTATCCTTGGGAATAGCAGGCAGAACATCCACGCCAATTCGCATCAGGCTTTTTTCCGGCTCACAATAGTTGGTGCCATTGACGATGGAATTCACAATAGAGGTCAGTTCGTCACCTAAGAAGATAGAAACAATGGCAGGAGGGGCTTCGTGGGCGCCCAAACGGTGATCGTTACCTGCGGATGCTACAGTAGAGCGCAGAAATTCCTGATATTCATCTACACCCTGGATAAAGGCAGCCAAGAACACCATAAATTGAGCGTTCTGACGGGGGGTCTTCCCGGGGCTGAATAAATTTTTGCCGGTGTCTGTAGCCAAAGACCAGTTATTGTGTTTGCCGGAACCGTTTACACCCTTAAAGGGCTTTTCGTGAAGCAAACAGACCAGGTTGTGCTTTGCGGCACATTTTTTCATGATCTGCATTGTAAGTTGGTTTGTATCGCAGGCATTGTTGGCATCGGTGTAGATGGGGGCCAACTCATGCTGACAGGGAGCAGCCTCGTTGTGCTTTGTCTTGGAGAGAATGCCCAACCGCCAAAGCTGCTCGTCCAGGTCCTTCATAAAGTTGGAAACCCGGGTGCGAATAGTGCCGAAATAATGGTCATCCAGTTCCTGCCCTTTGGGGGGCAGAGCGCCAAATAAAGTACGTCCTGTAAGCCGCAGGTCCGGCCGCTTGGCATACATATCTTTAGGAAGGAGGAAATACTCTTGCTCGGCGCCAACACAGGGGGTGACCCGTTTCGTCTGGGTATCCCCAAACAGACGAAGAATTCTCACGGCCTGCTTTGAAACTTCATCGATGGAGCGAAGAAGGGGGGTCTTTTTATCCAATGCAGCACCGGTGTAGGAGAAGAAACAGGTGGGGATATACAGACTGCCATCTCTTACAAAAGCAAAAGAGGTTGGATCCCAGGCGGTGTAACCCCTGGCTTCAAAGGTGGCGCGAAGACCACCGGAGGGGAAAGAGGAAGCGTCCGGCTCGCCCCGCACCAGAGCCTTTCCTCCAAATTCCATAATGACCTTGCCTTCTCCGGAAGGCTCAAGGAAGGAATCGTGCTTTTCGGCAGTAATGCCGGTCATAGGCTGGAACCAATGGGTATAATGGGTTGCTCCCTTTTCCAAAGCCCAAACTTTCATTGCTTCCGCAATTTCGTTGGCAACATCCAGTTGCAGAGAGGTGCCGTTTTGGATGCAGAGTTTCCAGGCATTATAAATTTCAGGCCGTAAGCGCTGCTTCATAGTGGCCTCGTTGAAAACATCACTGCCAAAAATTTCCGGTACGGAAATTGCGTTGCTCATAAGATCATCCTTTCTGCATGCTGATTTTTCAGAAAAACATATTTTTCTTTCATTTTATGTTAAAACGGGAAAAAAAGCAAGGCGTGAATATGTAAAAATTTGCATATTGGAATCGGAATCGGTTGTATATTCCAAACAAACTATAGCAACCTCCTCGAAATATTGAAAAAAAGGTAATCGTTCGTTGCTTTTTTACATATTCTGCATTATAATACCCATAATGGAAAAGGAGAGATGCATATGTTCTATAGTGAAATGTCTAAGCAGGAACTGAAGACCACCTATGACCAGTTGCAGGATTTTTATGATAAATGCAAGGAAAAGAATCTGCATTTAGATATGTCCAGAGGAAAGCCTGCTAAAAATCAGATTGATCTCGTTAGTGATATTCTTACGGTTCTGACCAAGCCGGAAGACTGCATTGTTGACGGAGTAGATACACGTAACTATGGCGAGTTGGCAGGCATTCGCTGCGCCAGAGAATACTGGTCGGACATTCTGGATTGTAAGCCCTCTCAGGTGTTTGTGGGGGGCACAGCCAGCTTGAATATGATGTTTGATGTGATTTCCCGAGCGTATACACACGGTCTTCTGCACAGCACTCAGCCTTGGTGCAGGGAAAAAACAGTAAAGTTTCTGTGTCCCAGTCCCGGCTATGACCGGCACTTCCGCATTACGGAGTTCTTTGGGGCAGAACTTATTACGGTTCCTATGACTGAAGAAGGTCCTGATATGGATATGGTCGAGGAGCTTGTACAAGACCCTGCCGTAAAGGGTATTTGGTGTGTTCCCAAATATTCCAACCCCGATGGTATTGTTTATTCCCAGAAGACGGTAGAACGGTTCGCTGCTCTGAAACCTGCGGCCCCGGACTTTGCTATTATGTGGGATAATGCATACTGCATCCACGAATTTGAAGGGGAATATGTGCCTTTCCCGGACATTATCAGCCTGTGTGAAAAGGCAGGCAATCCGGATATGGTCTATGAATTTGCTTCTACCTCTAAGATTACTTTTGCCGGCGGCGGTATTTCTGCTATGGCTGCCTCTGAAGCGAATATTCAGTACTTCAGCAAACTGTTCTTTGTAAATACCATATCTTTTGACAAGGTAAATCAGCTTCGTCACGTACTGTACTTAAAAGATAAGGCCCACACTATTGAGATTATGAAGCGTCATGCTACTGTAATGGCACCTAAATTCCACACAGTTCTGGATATGCTGGAAAAGGAACTGTCCCCCTGGGGCTTTGCTCGCTGGAATAGCCCAAAGGGTGGCTACTTTGTCAGCCTGTTTACGATGAAGGGTACAGCAAAGCGGGCTTTGGATCTGTGCAAAGAGGCCGGTGTTGTTATGACAGGTGCCGGTGCAACCTATCCCTATGGCATTGATCCGGATGACAGCAATATTCGCATTGCACCCAGCCTGCCTCCTGTTGCAGATCTGGAAAAAGCTATGGAAGTTTTTTGTGTGTGCCTAAAACTGGCAGCGGTGGAAAAACTGCTTAACAGTTAAAAAGGCCTATAAAGGGGGAAGGAGAATGACGCAGTCCACGAAAACCTCAAAAATGAAAGAGTTTCTCATTTATTGCGGCTGCGGCGCTGTTAGCACAGTTGCAGATGCTTGCGTATATTTTCCCCTTGTAAACGGGACATCCATTCCTGCGCCTATAGCTGTAGTTCTGGGAAACGGATTTTCAACACTTGTTTCCTTTTTACTGATGAAGCCTTTCGTTTTTCACAGCAGGAACTGGTCAAAATCGGTCCTTGTTCCGGAACTTGTCCGTTTTGTAACTACCCGAATCTTGGCGATCATCCTGGAAGTGCTATTTAGCTTTGTAACAGTTACATTGTGCGGTTTAGACCAAAACAATATGCGTATTATCGGTTGGACAGCGATTGCCATCGGCAATTATATTTGTGCAAAGTATATCGTCTTTAAGTATAGAACATATCGTTAATTTTACCGCGACCAATCAGTGAATTGGTCGCGGCTTCTTTTGAATATAACCCTTGAATATTCATTCATACTGTGTTATTATACAAACATAGTGTATAAGAACCTGAAAAATAGATAGGTTGTGTATGTATGGAACTTCTTTCCAAAATTCACGGGCACCAGGACTTAGTTCAGCTAAGTGAGAAGCAAAGAACACAGTTGTGCCGTGAAATTAGAGAATATTTAGTGTCCTCCGTTTCTGTTACCGGAGGCCATTTGGCATCCAATTTAGGCGTTGTGGAATTGTCGGTTGCGTTGGAGACCGTATTTGATACCAGTGTTGACCGCCTTATATTTGACGTAGGTCATCAATCTTATGTTCATAAGATTTTGACAGGACGGCAGGATGCTTTTTCTACTTTGCGCCAGTTTGGCGGTATGGCAGGTTTCCCCAAACCTTCTGAGAGTGAGACGGATGCCTTTACCGCAGGCCACGCGTCCAGCTCGGTCAGTATTGCCTTGGGTATGGCTCGCGCAAGAACCCTTCAAGGCGAGAAATATAAGGTGATTGCCCTTGTGGGAGATGGTGCCGCTACTGGCGGTATGATCTACGAGGGCCTTAACGATGCGGCTGTGAGCAATGAGCCTATGATTGTCATACTCAATGATAATGCTATGTCTATTGATCAAAATGTAGGCGGTATGGCCAGTCATTTGCGCAACCTTCGGGTGAAGGATAAGTACCTGGGAATGAAAAAGCGATACAAATCCTTCTTAACGAGAATTCCCGGCGGCAAGGCTATTTACAAACTCACCGGCAGAATTAAGGATCGCCTGCGCAGAGCCTTGATACCAACAAACATTTTTGAAAATATGGGCTTTACCTATTTGGGGCCTGTGGATGGTCATGACACAGAGCATTTAATTCATCTGCTGCAAAATGCGGTGGATCGAAACCGGCCGGTCCTTTTGCACGTATTCACCCAAAAAGGCAGGGGCTACGAACCTGCTCAGGAACACCCCAAACTGTTTCACGGCATCGGTAAATTTGATAAAGAAAGCGGTAAGCCGTTAAAAGTACCTGTGGAAACATTTTCTGATGTTTTTGGCAGCACAATGGTTAATCTTGCCGAAAAAAATGAAAAACTTTGCGCTATTACGGCGGCTATGCCTGGCGGTACAGGTCTTTTGGAATTCAAGGAGAAATTCCCAAAGCGGCTATTTGATGTGGGCATTGCGGAAGAACACGCCGTAGCTATGGCAGGTGGACTTGCAAAACAGGGGATGATACCCGTTGTAGCGCTTTATTCCACTTTCTTGCAACGGTCTTACGATATGATTTTGCAGGATATTTGTATGCAGAAACTCCACGTAGTCTTTGCTGTCGACCGGGCGGGCCTGGTCGGCGAAGATGGAGAAACCCATCACGGAATTTTCGATGTGGGCTTTTTAAGGCAAGCACCAGGAATGAATATTCTCTGTCCTGCTACAATGGAGGAACTCTCCCAAATGCTCCACTGGGCGGTGGAGGAGCAGGATGGCCCAGTGGCTATCCGTTATCCCAGAGGTGCGGATGCCTCTGCAGCAAGGGACTTTATTTGGAAAGAGGACAGCGTTGTCTGCCACCAAGAAGGCGATGATGTAACGATCCTTACCTACGGCACACTGATCGAACAGGCTGTTTTGGCAGGGCAGATCCTGCACGAAAAGGGCGTGGAGCCGACGATCCTGCGTCTTACTCAAGTTGATAAGTTACCTATAAGATCCATTTTGGATGGAATGTCTGAGTGCAGAAAACTGATAGTAATGGAAGAAGTTTGCGCCCACAGCGGCATTAAAGAAGCCCTTTCCATCGAACTGAACGGCAAGGTCCCTTGCGAAGTATACGGCATTGACCTTGGCCACAGATTTGTTACGCATGGAAGTGTGCAGGAATTATACAAGTTTTGCGGACTTGATGGGCAAAGCGTGGCGGACTATGTTCTGGAGGTGCTGAAGTGAAAGTAAAGAAAAGACTGGATGTGCTTTTGGTAGAGCAGGGCTATGCAGAAAACCGCACTAAAGCGCAGGCTGTTATTATGAGCGGAAACGTATATGTGGAAGGGCAGAAGGCGGATAAGCCTGGCACCTCCTATGAAGAATCTGTTGCGATTGAAGTACGGGGAGCAGCCTGCCCATATGTGAGCCGGGGCGGCCTAAAACTGGAAAAAGCCCTTCGCGACTTCGGCGTAGATCCCACCGGGTATGTATGTAGCGACTCCGGAGCCTCCACCGGCGGTTTTACCGATTGCCTTTTGCAGCAGGGTGCCAGCAAAGTGTTTGCCATCGATGTTGGCTACGGCCAGTTAGACTGGAAGATCCGCTCTGATCCCCGTGTTGTGGTGATGGAACGGACCAATGTGCGTTATGTGACACCGGAACAACTGGGCGAGCCTTTAGACCTTTCTGTTATTGATGTCAGCTTTATTTCCCTGAAAATTGTTTTGCCGGTTATCAAAACATTCTTAAAGCCGGAACAGGGTCAAGTTCTTTGCCTAATCAAGCCCCAGTTTGAAGCAGGGAAAGAGAAGGTCGGCAAAAAGGGCGTAGTACGGGAGCCCTCCGTACACAAAGAAGTGCTGGATGGATTTGTGGATCTTACAAAGGAAATCGGTTTTACCATTTTGGGACTGACTTTTTCTCCTGTGAAAGGTCCTGAAGGCAATATTGAGTTCTTGGCACATCTTACATTGGATGACAGAGCGGGTATAGAACCGGACACTGCTGAAGTGGTACGGCAGGCCCATGAAACATTGAAGGGGTGACTGTATGAGACGAGTTATTCTTACACCCAATCCCTACCGGGATAAAAATTTTAAGACGGTGCGGGAAGCTATGGAAATTTTGGAGCAGGCAGGGGTAGAAACCCGGGTTTGTCTGCCCTTTGAGGTGGACAAATCATTTGATCTTCCTCGGGACATTCACTTTTGCCGCTTGGATAGAGAACTGCCGAAAGCATCTGCTGTCATTTGCTTTGGCGGTGACGGCACGATCTTGCATATGGCAAAGGCTGCCACCCGGTTTGGTATTCCTATCTTAGGTGTCAATATTGGCACGATGGGCTTTATGGCGGAACTGGAAGGCACTGAACTTTCTGAGTTGAAACGCCTGGCTACCGGTGAATACACCATTGACAGCCGAATGATGCTGGATGTTACAGTTATGCGTGATAGAGAAATTATCTTTAAGGATATTTGCCTGAATGATGCGGCCGTTACAAAAGGTGCTATTGCCCGCATTGTCCACTTGGCAGTTAAGTGTGATGGTGTGCAGGCTATGGAGTGTGGCGGCGACGGTGTAATTGTTGCAACGCCAACCGGCTCTACGGCCTATAGCCTTTCTGCCGGCGGCCCCATTGTGGAGCCGGAGGCAAACAGCATCTTGGTAACGCCTGTGTGCGCCCACGATGTGGCAAGCCGTACCTTGGTTACATCTGAAAAAAGGGTAATTACTGTGGCATTGACCCATAATGCCCGCAGAAATGCATACTTAAGTGTGGACGGCGGCAAAGCGCTGAAGATTAATATGGGTGATGAGATTACGATTCGTAAATCGCCGCTGGTAACCCAACTTCTGCGCCTGAAGAACCACAGTTTTTATGATGTGGTAAACAGAAAGTTCAAAAACAGTTGAGGTAGAATATGAAGACACAAAGACAAGCCAAAATTATGGAGATTATTTCCACAACCATTGTGGATACCCAGGAACAACTCCTGATCCTTTTGGAAGAAGCCGGCTTCCATACCACACAGGCTACAATCTCCCGTGATATTAAGGAACTGCGGATTGTGAAGGAACTGACAAGTCTCGGAAATTATCGTTACACGACCGGCAATAATGATATGGAAGGCACATTTTCAGCACGCCTGAACACCATTTTCAAAGAATGTGTTATTGACTTTGATTATGCGCAAAACATTATTGTGGTGAGAACACTTCCTGGCCTTGCTTCTGCTGCCGCATCCGCTATTGATGGTATGAATATTCATGCGGTGGTAGGCAGCCTTGCCGGTGACGATACGGTAATGATTGTGATGCGGGACAACAATTCTGCTGCCGTTTTTTGTGGAGAAATGAAAAGTCTTTTGGGGTGATTTATAGTGCTGAGTTTACTGCATATTGAGAATATTGCGGTCATCGAGTGCGCCGATATTTCCTTTGAAAACGGCTTTAATATCCTGACCGGTGAAACCGGTGCCGGTAAATCCATTGTCATTGATGCCATTTGTGCAGTACTTGGCGAGAGAGCCTACCGGGATATGATTCGTACCGGAACGGAAAAGGCCTCTGTTCGGGCGGTATTTACTGACGTGCCGGAACTTCCCTGGTTTGCTGAAAACGGTGTGCCCTACGACGAGGAAACGGTTATCAGCCGGGATGTATTCTTAGATGGAAAGAATGTTTGCCGCGTGAACGGCACTTTGGTAAGTGTGTCGATCCTACATAAACTGGGCATTTCTCTCATTAATATTCACGGCCAACACGACAGCGCTGCGCTCTTTGATGAGGATAATCACCTACAGTATTTGGATGACTTTTCCAGGAATGATGCTTTACGGCAGACCTATAGCGAGAAATTTCAGATTGTGGTTGAACTGAAAAAGCAAATTCAGCGCCTGCAGATGGATGAAAGTGAAAAGCTTCGCCGGATGGAAACCCTTCGCTATCAAATCGAAGAGATTAGCAAGGCGTCACTGAAAGCCGGAGAAGACGAGGAACTGGAAAGCCGGAGAAAGATCCTGCAAAACGCAGAAAAACTCTCCGACGGCATCTACGCGGGCGTGGAATACCTGTATGGTTCTGATGACTCTGATGGCGCCGCATCATTGCTTGCTCAGGCAGAAAAAGAGTTAGGCCGCCTCTCCCGCTATACCGATGCCTATGCATCTTTACACGATAGAGTGTCTGATTTGATGTACCAGGTCCAGGACGTGGCGGAGGAATTGCGCGCTGCCCGGGATGAACTGACTTACTCGTCAGATGAGCTGGAGATGATTGAAAGTAGACTCGATGTCATACATCGCCTGCGCAGGAAGTATGGCACCACCTGCGAAGACATTCTTTCTTATTTAGAGAATGCGGTTCGGGAACTGGATGAGATGGAATTTGCAGGCGACCATCTTGCAAGACTCCAAATAAAGTGTGAAAAGGCAGAAAAAGAGGCCTGGACAGCAGCAATGGCCCTGAGGAAGAGCCGCCAGGAGGGGGCAGACACCCTATCGCGCTGTATTTGGGAGGAACTATCCCAATTGGATATGCCAAAGGTGCAGTTTACCTGTCAGTTTGCGGAGTGTGAATTGGGGGCAAATGGAGCCGATGAAGTGGCGTTTTATATGTCTGCCAATGTGGGTGAGGCCTTGAAACCTATGAGTAAAGTCGCTTCCGGCGGTGAACTTGCACGGATTATGCTGGCGATGAAGAACGTGCTTGCGCAACAGGACAAGGTGCAGACATTGATTTTTGACGAGGTGGATACCGGTGTCTCCGGCCGTGCAGCCCAAAAAGTTGCCCAGAAACTCAAAGAAGTAGCGACCAATAAACAAGTCTTGTGTGTGACACACTTGCCCCAACTTGCGGCTATGGGTGACGCACATTTGCTGATTGCCAAGGAAGAGCGGCAGGGCAGAACCTATACAACGGTTACACCCTTGGATTTTGAAGGAAGAAAGATGGAACTTGCCCGCATAATTGGTGGCGCAACCATTACGGAAACGACCCTAAGAAGTGCGGAAGAAATGCTCAGAGGCCTGTAATGGACGCAAAAACAATGTGGAAGCAATACGTATCATCCACCGGCACTACCGCAGAGTATGATGCCTGGTGCTTTGGGGATGATGCAGACAGCCTGGCGACTCTTGTTTTGAAAGGAATTAAAACTGCTACGGCATCGGCGCACCCTCTGTATGCGCTGGAAGGGGAAACACTGCCCCAAGAAGGCCAATATAGTGTGATTTTGTGGAAAGACGGCAGTGCGGCTTGCATAATTAAAACAACAAAAGTGTATACTGTTCCGTTTTCCCATGTTTCGTCAGCGCAAGCATACCAGGAAGGGGAAGGGGACAGAAGCCTTGCTTATTGGCAAAAAGTCCACAGGGAGTTCTTTGCCAAAGAAATGAAGGATGCGAATCTCACCTTTACGGAAGATATGAAGGTTGTTTGCGAGGAATTTGTAAGGGTTTACCCTTGACAAATTAAGGCGAATTTGTTAGGATATTGCAAGTAACACAGTGATGGGATGAAGTAATTGCCTTTCTTTCTTTCAGAGAGCCGCCGGATGGTGCAAGGCGGTAGAAACGGGCAACGAAGTACCTCCCGGAGTGGCTTTCCTGAAAAATGCAGTAGGGAAGGACGGTCGCGCCCGACACAGCGCAGCGTGTTGCAAACACGCCGAGGAAATTGCTGTGAGGCAGTTTCGAACCAGAGGTGGTACCGCGTAATTTACGCCCTCTGTCCGCAAGGACAGAGGGTTTTATTTTTTGGAGGTTTCTATGAAAGTGTATGACGAACTGGTTGCCAGAGGCCTGATTGCCCAGGTAACCAATGAAGAAGAAATTCGCAATATGATTGACCAGGGTAAGGCCACATTCTATATTGGTTTTGACCCCACTGCAGATTCTTTGCACGTAGGTCACTTTATGGCGCTATGCCTAATGAAGCGCCTGCAGATGGCAGGTAATAAGCCGATTGCCCTTATTGGCGGCGGAACGGCAATGATTGGTGACCCCTCCGGCAGAACGGATATGCGGTCTATGATGACTAAGGAAACCATTGACCATAACTGCGCTTGCTTCAAGAAACAGATGGAGCGCTTTATCGAGTTCGGCGAAGGCAAAGCCCAGATGGTAAACAATGCTGATTGGCTGATGGACCTTAACTATGTGGATGTTCTTCGGGAAGTGGGTGCCTGCTTCTCCGTGAACAATATGCTCCGCGCTGAGTGCTACAAGCAACGTATGGAGAAGGGCCTGTCCTTCCTGGAATTCAACTACATGATCATGCAGTCCTATGACTTCTACTATCTGTACGAGAAGTATGGCTGCAATATGCAGTTCGGCGGTAATGACCAGTGGAGCAATATGCTGGGCGGCACAGAACTGATCCGCAAGAAGCTGGGTAAGGACGCACATGCAATGACCATTACCTTGCTTCTGAACTCTGAAGGCAAGAAGATGGGCAAGACTGCCAAGGGTGCTGTGTGGCTCGATCCCAATAAGACCACTCCCTTTGAATTCTATCAGTATTGGCGGAATGTGGAAGATTCCGATGTACTCAAGTGCATCCGGATGCTGACCTTCCTGCCCTTGGAACAGATTAACGAAATGGACAGTTGGAAAGATGCCCAACTGAACACTGCAAAGGAAATCCTTGCTTTCGAACTGACAAAGCTGGTTCATGGTGAGGAAGAGGCGACCAAGGCCCAAGCATCTGCAAAGGCGCTCTTTATGGGTGGCGGTGATGCCCAGATGCCTACCACTGAAATTGCGCCTGAACAACTTGCTGATGGCAAAATTGGCGTTCTGAACCTGATGGTTGCCTGTAAACTGGCAGCCTCCAACGGTGAAGCCCGCCGACTTGTACAGCAGGGCGGTGTGTTTGTCAACGATGAAAAGGTGGCAGACCACACCTTCCAGGTGACAGAGGATATGCTCCGGGAAGGCGTTAAAATCCGCAAGGGCAAAAAAGTTTTCCACAAGGCTGTTTTGGCATAAGATATGGCCCCCGTTTGGGGGCCATTTTATTTGCTAAAGTACTTTTGCAATTTGTCTAAATTCTCTTTCTTGGGTTGTGTTAGCGGTAACCTGCATTTGCCGCAGTCAAAACCGATGTATTTCATTGCCTCTTTTATCATGACGGGGTTTACTTCTGCAAATAGGAGTTTAATAAGAGGGTGCAACTGACAGGCGATAGCACTTGCTGTGTCAAAGTCTCCATCCAATGCAGCATCTACCATAACGCCCATTTCCTGAGGACAGATATTGGATGCGACGGAAATGACTCCCTGCGCACCTAAAGCAATGGCAGGTACGGTCAGGTCGTCATTGCCGGTCCAAACGGTAAAATCCGGTCCGCATGCATTGCGGATTTCAATGAGTTTTGTAATATCATTCCCGGCTTCCTTTACCCCCGCAATATTCGGTACTTGAGAAAGTCGCTTATAAACGCTGACCGGAATATCTACACCGGTCCGGGAGGGCACATTATACAGGATAACAGGAATAGATACGGCGTGGGCGATGGATAAGTAGTGCGCAAAAAGCCCCTCTTCTGTTCCTTTGTTGTAATAAGGGCTGACTACAAGCAGCGCATCTGCACCTGCTTGCTCTGCTTGCACAGAAAGAGAAACGGCATGGGATGTGGAATTGCTGCCGGTTCCTGCAATTAGTTTGCAGGCATCCCCAACATAGGCTTTGCTCGTTTCAAAGAGTTGGATTTTTTCCTCATCGGATAGGGTAGGAGCTTCTCCTGTAGTACCTGCAATTACTACTGCATCAACGCCTTCATCCATCTGATATTGCAAAAGCCTTTGTAGCATCGGGTAATTAACTTTTGTTCCTAAAAAAGGTGTGACAAGGGCTGTACAGACGCCGGAAAAGAACGGATTTGCCATAGAATGATACCTCCAAGCCAGTCTATGCAGAAGGTGTATTTTGTGTGTTGCAAAAGGAATGAAAATCGTCTATACTATGTAGGAATAAACCCGTTATTTGGAGGGTGCTTAGTGAAAACACAAGATTTTTGGTATGATCTTCCGGAGGAACTGATTGCCCAGACACCTCTGCAGAAGCGTGACTCTTCCCGACTTATGGTTCTTAATAGGGAAAGCGGGGAAGTAACCCATAAACATTTTTTTGATATTTTAGAGTATTTGCATCCCGGTGACTGTCTGGTGATGAATGACTCCCGGGTATTACCTGCAAGGCTTTTGGGACATCGCCCCACAGGCGGCGCAGTGGAATTGCTGCTTCTTAGAGATTTAGGGAATAAGCAATGGGAGTGCCTTGCAAAACCCGGCAGAAAGCTGCTGGAAGGCCAACAGGTCGTTTTTGGAAACGGAGAACTGACTGCTGTTATCCGCAAAGTGTGTGAGGATGGCAATCGTATTGTAGAATTTTTCTATGAGGGCATCTTCCTGGAAGTGCTGGAGCGCCTTGGTAAAATGCCTTTGCCGCCCTATATTAAGGCGGAACTGCAGGACCAGGAACGATATCAAACTGTCTATTCCCGAGAGGTAGGTTCCGCTGCCGCACCGACGGCAGGCTTGCATTTCACCCAGGAATTGCTGGATAAAATCCGTCAAAAAGGCATTAAGACGGCCTTTGTTACCTTGCACGTGGGGCTTGGCACATTCCGCCCTGTAAAGGTGGAAGATATCCACTCCCATCATATGCATAGTGAACTTTGCATGCTGGGGGAAGAAACGGCAAAAGTTTTGAACGAAACAAAAGCCGGTGGCGGCCGTATCATCTGTGTAGGCACTACATCCTGCCGCACATTGGAATCCCTGGTAAATGAGGATGGATCCTTTGAACCCAAGAGTCGCTGGACAGATATTTTCATCTATCCCGGGTATACCTTTAAGGCGATGGATGCCCTTATCACTAACTTCCATTTACCGGAGAGCACCTTGGTGATGCTTGTTTCTGCTTTTGCAGGCAGAGAAAAAGTCCTCAATGCCTATATGGAGGCTGTTGCGGAAAAGTACAGATTTTTCTCCTTTGGAGATGCAATGTATATTGGAGAGACCTAATATGTTTGAATTAAAGAAAACGGAAGGGAAAGCGCGTCGTGGTGAGTTTACTTGCGCGCACGGCACTGTGCAAACCCCTGTGTTTATGAATGTAGGCACCCAGGGCGCCATTAAGGGTGCTTTGAGTGCTAAGGACCTGAAAGATATTGGTTGCCAGGTAGAACTGAGCAACACCTATCATCTTCACCTTCGCCCCGGTGACGAAGTGGTGAAGCAGTGTGGGGGACTGCACAAGTTTATGACCTGGGATGGGCCAATTTTAACCGACTCTGGCGGATTTCAGGTGTTTAGCCTTGCCTCCCTGCGGAAAATTAAGGAGGAGGGAGTAACCTTTGCCTCCCACATAGACGGTCACAAGATTTTTATGGGACCGGAACAGAGTATGCAAATCCAGTCCAACTTGGGTTCCGATATTTGTATGGCATTTGATGAGTGCATCGAAAACCCCGCGCCCCGTGATTACGTAAAACAAAGTGTGGATAGAACCTATCGGTGGCTTGTGCGCTGTAAGGCGGAAAATGCCCGCTTAAACGCCTTGCCTGATACAGTAAATCCCCAGCAAATGCTTTGGGGTATCAACCAGGGCGGCACTTATGCGGATATTCGTGTGGACCATATGAAGCGGATCGCAGATTTGGATCTGCCCGGCTATGCCATTGGTGGCTTGGCCGTTGGTGAGACTGCAGAGGAAATGTACGACATCATCGAGGCAGTTGAACCCCATATGCCGGTTGATAAAACCCGCTATTTAATGGGCGTTGGTACTCCTACCAATATTATTGAAGCGGTTGCACGAGGTGTGGATTTCTTTGATTGCGTTATGCCGGCTCGAAACGCACGGCATGCCCGGCTTTTCACCTGGGAGGGCGCAATTAATCTGAAAAATGCCAAATACCAATACGATATGCGGCCCATTGATGAAAATTGTGATTGTCCTGTTTGCCGTCGGTACAGCCGAGCCTATATTCGGCATCTGTTTGTGGCAGAGGAAATGCTTGCTATGCGCTTGAGCGTGATGCACAATCTGTATTTCTACAATAAGCTGATGGAGAAAATCAGAAATGCCCTGGATGAAGGCACTTTTGCCCAGTTCCGAGAAGAATATTCGGAGAAATTGGCTCGCAGAATTTAAAAAGCCTTGCTTTTTCCCATATTAATGGTATAATAAGCAGGAAATACCAAAAAGGAGATATTATTTATGGAATTACTCATTATGCTTCTGCCCATGCTGGCTGTATTCTACTTCCTTCTGATCCGCCCCGAGAACAAGCGGAAAAAGGAAGCTGAGCAACTGCAGAATTCTATTTCTGAAGGCGACCGTATCACCACCATCGGTGGCATTGTTGGCACGGTTGTGGATGTAAAGGAAGATAAGTTCGTTATTGAAACCAGCGCCGACCGTGTTCGTATTGAGTTCCAAAAGTGGGCTCTGTCTACTAACGACTCCGCTGCTGAGCGTGCGAAGGAAGCTGCCCGCAAGAAGCAGGAAGAAAAGGCAAAGGAAAAGGCTGCCAAGAAAGCCGCCAAGGAAAAGAAATAATTGATCAAGGCAGCCAAATGGCTGCCTTGATTTATGGCTTTGCGGGGAAAAAGAGGTTGACAAAAGCACCTGGCAACTGTATAATACTAAGGTCACTTGCACTTGCGAGAGTGTTGGAATGGTAGACAAGCACGTTTGAGGTGCGTGTGGTTACGCCGTGTGGGTTCGAGTCCCATCTCTCGCACCATAATACCTACCCTTATTTGATACGATTGTATCCTAAAGGGTAGGTATTTTTATACCTCTTTCCATTCAAAATCCGATTCTTTATCCACAGCTACCCGTTGTAACGATATGATTGCAAAATGACACATTGTCTGATAAAATAAGAAAAAAGGAGGGGTTGCTATGTATTGCCTACAAAGCAGATGGAAACTTGAAAATAGAAAATTGCATTATTACGGTTTGCGTAGCGCTCCCAATTTGTTCAAGAATGATATTGCTGTATCAAAAAAGCAGGCTGAAATTCTTGCTTCGTTGCCCCGGGAACTGGATGCACAGGAGCTGTCTGTGCTTGAAAAGTTTATCGGCAAGCAGGTTGTACCGGAGCATGCGAAAAAACCTGTTCCTAAAAAACTTTCTGAGGCAACTTTCTGCGCAGATTGCTGCGCCAATGATTTTTTAATTCCGGGATTGGAATTTGACGAAAAGGGCCTGTGCCCTATGTGTCAAACAGCAGAGAAAGTCAAAAATTTCAAGAGCGTTGTTCCTATTGTGGAGAATATTCCCCGCAGCAAACGATCGCGATTTGATATTGCGCTGTTCTACACCGGCGGCAAGGATTCGACCTATTTGCTGTATTATCTTTCCAAGGTGAAGGGACTGCGAGTTTTGGCGCTTACCTGGGAGATCCCCTATATTTCCGAAAGTGCCGCCAAAAGCATCGCAAATGCAAAGAAAACCTTTCACAATGTGGAATTTATTACCCGCACAGTCAATCAAAGTGACTTGCGGCGGTTTTACAGCAAGCTATACTCCCTCAGCGATAACACCTGTGCCTGCCCTTCACTGGCATATCTGCTTTTTTACCCGGAGCTTGTAGCAAACAAAGTCCCTTACTTTGTTGCAGGCAATGAGCCTGTTCAGATGTTGGGGCTTTACTATAATCATATGGCACCTCCGATTGCCTACACATTTGCCGGAAATCGGCTTTTAACCTTTCTAATGAATGTGGGTAGGGTACTGACACTGCGACCACCGCTGAAGCAAGGACAGTTCCAGACATTAATGACTATGAAGCAACTGGCATATGGTGATCATCCGGTTAAGAAACTCAGCGGATACGAAAGCGAACTTGTTTCCAATATCGTGGAAGCAATTCAATCTGTTCCGGAGTTGCTTCCTCCCTTCAAGAGGAGCATCCGGCATTCCTCCCGCACCGGAAATATACCGGCCTTTGTCCACTTTGATCTGGATAAAATAACCGGAGGTGTCTACGATTGGAACAAGGTGAAATCCTTGCTTGTTGAAGAATGTGGCTGGATTCCACCGGAGGACGAAAATAAAGCGTTGCACACAAGCTGTAAAATTGAAAAATGCAAGGACCATACCCAATTTGTGCGGTTTTATCATTGCAAAAGTAAAATGATTCCGTTCAGTGCCTTGGAATTTTCTTTGGCCAGTAAAAAATGCGGAAGGTCAAAAGAGGAGATGCTTTATGAAATGGAGCATTTGCTGGGCTTTTCTCTTGATGAAATCCCCGAGTGTGCCATTATGCAGCAATTCTTGGAGGGCCATAAATGATTACGATTTATTGCTTTTCCGGAAGTGGACACAGTTTCGCCGTTTCAAAAGAATTGTCCCAGATGCTGGATTGCGAGATCAAACCGATTGACAACAAAACTGCGACGGAAGATACAGCTGTAGTTGTTTTTCCGGTGTATTGTCAAAATATTCCGAGGCCGGTGAAGCGATTTCTAAAGGGCCTGGATGCAAAGAATGTTGCGCTGATCGCAACCTATGGAAAAATATCCTACGGTATTGTTTTGTATGAAGCACAAAAGCTTTTGCACGGACAAGTCATTGCTGGGGCTTATATTCCTATGGGACATACATTCCTTGATGGAGATTGTGTGTTTGATGTTACGCAGCTGTTGCCAATTGTGCGAAGGATCAAAGAGCCCCAACAGGTCACTATCCCCAAAACCGCCAAAAATCCGTTAGCAAATATCTTTCCTGGCCTGCGTAGCCGCATTAGCGTGAAAATCGAAAAAGGTGACAGTTGTTGTAGCTGCGGACTTTGTGAAAGAACCTGCCCGGTTGGAGCGATCCGGAATGGACGGATCCATTCACAATGTATTCGTTGCCTGCACTGCGTAACGAATTGTCCTCAAAAAGCACTGCAATACAAAAATAGTCGAGTACTGGATGCATATTTGCGTAGCTACTGCAAGGATGAATATGTCCTGTACCTATAAAATATATCTTGGAGGCAACTGCTATGACCCGTTTTTTTGTAGAGCCTGAAGAATTGAATAAGAAGTTTACCGTACTTACCGGTGAGAATGCGGCCCATGCAAAAGTGCTGCGGCTAAAAACCGGGGAACAGGTTCTGCTCTGTGACGGACAGGGCAGACAGTGCCTTTGCACGGTTAGCGATGTTGCTCCTTCTGCCATCAGTTTGGTTCTTGAAAATGCGCAGGAAAGCGAAAGTGAGCCTGCTGTTGCGGTTAGTGTTTATATGGCCTTTCCCAAGGCGGATAAATTAGAACATGTTATTCAAAAAGCTACAGAACTGGGCGCTTTTGAAATTGTAGCATTTCCGTCTTCCCGCTGTGTTTCAAAACCTGATGAGAAGAGCCTTTCCAAAAAGAAAGAACGCTGGCAAAAAATTGCTGTATCTGCTGCAGAACAGTCCGGGCGGGGAAGGATTCCCCAGGTGATTGTTCTTGGAAGTTACAAAGAAGCCATTGCAAGAGCCGCAGAGGCGGATAAGGCAATCCTGTTTTATGAGAATGAAAGAGCTACTACCCTTAAAATGGCTCTGGAAGAGGGAGACTATCGTTCGCTGGCTATTCTCACAGGCCCTGAGGGTGGGCTGGAAGAGCGCGAAGTGGAAATGGCAAAAGATGCCGGGTTCCAGATTTGTACTCTTGGAAGGCGTATCCTGCGGTGTGAGACGGCTCCACTGTGCGCGCTTTCTGCCATTATGTATGCAACCGGAGAATTCTAAAATAAGACGGCAGGTATTCCTGCCGTCTTTTACTTATGATACTTACTTCCTGCTTGAATTGCTTCTGCCCGGTAGAGCTGTTCTAAGACCATAATTCGTGCCAAATGGTGGGGGAAAGTCATCCTGCTCATTGAGAGTTTGCTGTCTGCCATTTGCTTGATTTTGGGAGATATGCCAAAAGATGAGCCTATCAGGAAACAGACGCTGCTTTTGCCGGAAAGTTTAACATCTTTCATTTGTCCGGCCAGTTCTTCAGAGGAAAGCGTTTTTCCTTCCGGTGTCCAAATACATAGCCAGGCACCCTTTGGGATTTTAGACAGGATCTGCTCGGCTTCTTTGTCAAGCCCTGCAGCGATTTGGGCCGGGGAGGGGTCTTCCGGCAATTTATATTCTGGCAGTTCCAACAGATGGAAACGGCAATAGGCGCCCAATCGCTTTTCGTACTCCGAAGCGGCCTGGATATAAAATTTTTCTTTCAGCTTGCCCATACAAATCAGAGTCACATCAAACATTTCCGTCACCTCAAAAATAGTATACCATATTCTTCTTAAAATGCAAAGACTATCCTTGGAGGTGAAATAATGAAAGAGAAGAAAAAGATCAACACAGATCCATTCGGCAGTTATACCGGACGGGCCAATGACCCTTATGAAAAACCGATCCAGGATGCAGATGATTTATGAAAAGGGCGGGTGCAAACATGGCACCCGCTTACTTATCTTCTTTTTTGTATTTTCGCTGGGTGGCTAATCCGCCCCGAATGTGTCTTTGAGCTTTATTTATATCCAATATCTTTCGCACTTTTCCATAAAGGACCTTGTTACGATGGGGCAGACGAAGGGTTAGGTCTTTATGTACAGTTGATTTGGAGATGCCGAATTTCTTTGCGGCGGCTCTTACTGTGGCCCCGGTTTCGATGATGTACACAGCCAGTTCGCAGGCTCTTTCTTCCATTGTGTCAGCCATATAATCTCCTCCCTGCTGTGTGCTTGCCAAGAAAAATTTATGTTTGTAAAAGAGGAATTATGCCTGTTGACACCGGGGCATTCTACCTGTAAAATAAATATATAATGTTCATTGGAGGCATAGAATGCTTTACTTTCATAACGACTACAACGAAATGTGCCACGAAAAGGTACTGGAAAAAATAAATGTATGCGCCGGAGAAAAAGTCACCGGCTATGGACGGGACCATTGGTGCGAACTGGCTGCAGAAAGAATACGCAAAGCCTGCAATAACGCGGGGTTGGCTGTTCACTTTTTGGTAGGCGGCACGCAAACGAATCTTACGGTTATTGATGCCTGCCTGCGGCCGCATCAGGGGGTAATCAGCGCCGAAACCGGTCATATTCATGTTCATGAAACTGGTTCTATCGAAGCCTGCGGACATAAGATACTGGCGCTCCCTACCAAAGATGGTAAAATCACCGCGCAGCAGGTGGAAAAACTGATGCTTGCGCATTTGAACGACAGTGATGCAGAACACACTGTTCAGCCGAAAATGGTGTATATTTCCAATCCCACTGAATTGGGTACCATCTACTACAAAGAAGATTTGATGGCCCTGCATAATACTTGCCGTAAATATGGGCTCTATCTGTTTATGGATGGTGCCCGTCTTGGCTATGGACTAACTGCCCGGGATAATGACTTGACATTATCTGATCTTGCGGAGCTGACAGATGTTTTTTATATTGGCGGCACGAAATGCGGCGCTATGTTTGGTGAGGCTGTGGTATTTTCTAATCCGGCGATTGCCCAGGACTTCCGCTACCTTATCAAGCAACACGGCGGTATGTTGGCAAAGGGCTGGCTTCTTGGTGTACAATTTGCCACATTGATGGAAAATGACTTGTATTTTTCTATTTGCAGGCACGCCAATGAACAAGCAGATGCTATTCGACAGGCGGTTAAGGATGCAGGCTACAGCTTGCTTGCTGAAACAACTACCAATCAAGTATTCCCCATTCTTCCGGATGCCCTTTTGGAAAGACTGAAGGAAAAGGTTACTTTTACTGAGCAGGGGAGAGTGAATGAAACATCCCGGGCAGTTCGCTTTTGCACCAGTTGGGCTACAACGGATGAGAATGTTGCGCTTCTTTGCAATGCAATCCGGGAAGATTATTAATCCTTTTGTTCATATTCTCAACATATTTCTTTTATATAATGAACCTGCTAAAAGGAGGTATATATGGAACTGAAGATTGAAAAGAAAACCCTTAAGCGTATTCTTTTGGCGGTCATTGGATGTATCCTGCTGTATTGGATTTTGTCTGCACCGGCACAACTGAAGGCAGCAATTCGGGTATTAGGTAATGTATTCACACCGTTCATTGTGGGCTTGGTGGTTGCATTTATTATCAATGTGCCTATGCGTTGGCTTGAAAGTAAGATGACGAAGGTAAAGAGCCATAAAGTACGCAGGGTGCTTGCTATGACACTATCTTTTCTGCTGGTGATAGCTGTACTTGCCGGTGTACTTTGGCTTTTGATTCCTGAGTTAGTAAAAACTATTTCGGACCTTATTCCACAACTGACATTGTTCATCAGCGATTTAGAGCAGCGCATTGAACAGATTTTGCAGGAAAACCCGAATATTTCTGCTTGGCTCTTTGGTGAAAGCGGTGTATCAACTATTAATTGGGCAGCATTGCTGCAAGAGGGGCTATCTATTATTGGCTCCAGTCTGTCCTCTATTGTAACCAAAACATTACAGGCTGTTTTAAGCGTAGGCGGTTTCATTATCAGTGCATTTATTGCAGTTGTGTTTGCGATCTACGTTCTGTTCCAAAAGGAACTTTTGGCTCGGCAAGGCCGCCGTTTGCTGTATGCATTTCTGCCTGAAAAAATTGCAGACAGCGCCCTTCGGATTATGCAACTTTCCAATGCCGCTTTTTCCAGGTTTCTTTCCGGACAATGTATTGAAGTTTGTATTTTAGGCAGTATGTTTGCGATTGCTATGGCAATCTTCAATATGCCTTTTATCCCGCTGATTTGTGTGTTGATTTCGGTTACAGCCTTTGTACCTTATGTTGGCGCATGGGCCGCCTGCTTTATCGGCGCATTCCTAATTATGGTTGTGGATCCTACAAAGGCCCTATGGTTTGCATTAATGTTCCTGATTTTGCAGGAAATTGAGAACAATTTGATTTACCCAAAGGTGGTTGGAACTTCTATTGGCCTTTCCGGCATGTGGGTATTATTAGCGATCTCTGTTGGCGGCGAGCTGTTTGGTGTATTTGGAATGATTGTGATGATTCCCATTGCATCCGTTATCTATACTATTCTAAGTGAGGCAACAGAAAAGCGACTTAATAAGCGGAAAGTAGCCAGCGAAAAACTGGTGGCGCAACCTCCCCAGATTTCCAAGAATCGAAGAGAAAAAAAATTACTCCAGGGTGAGGATGTCGAAGCATAAAATAACGGCTATGGACTTGTTCCATAGCCGTTATTTTATGCAAGGGAAAATTCGTAGTTTTCAAATATTAGTCGGTCGCCCACATCTACGCCAAAGGGTAGAAGGGCAACTGCAACTTCAGAAATAACACCGGTGTCTTCATATTTGACAAAGGCATAGTCCCCGCGAAAATCCACAATTGTGCAATTCATAGTTCATCCTCCTGGAAAAACCGCCCCCGAAAGCTCGGGGGCGGTGATGTTTAGGAAATTAGTCCTTATACATCTCAACCAGCTTCAGCAGGTGCTCGTAGCGCTCCTTAGCAGCAGCTTCGTTCTTAGCGAACAGTTCAGTTGCGCGATCGGGGAACTCACGGGTCAAACGGCTGTAGCGGGCTTCGTTCATCAGGAATTCCTGATAGCCATCCTTGGGTGCCTTGGAGTCCAGAGTGAACTTGCCGGTTTCCTTGGAAGGATCGAAACGGAACAGGTTCCAGTAGCCACAGTCAACAGCCTTCTTCATTTCGGACTGGCAGTTCATCATGCCGCCCTTAATGGAGTGCATTTCACAGGGAGCATAGCCGATGATCAGGGAAGGACCGTTGTAGGCTTCTGCTTCGCAGATGGCCTTAATGGTCTGTGCCTGGTTTGCACCCATAGCAATCTGTGCTACGTAAACATAGCCATAGGACATTGCAATTTCAGCAAGGGACTTCTTCTTGGTTTCCTTACCGGAAGCAGCGAACTGTGCAACCTGGCCAATGTTGGAAGCCTTGGAAGCCTGACCACCGGTGTTGGAGTAAACTTCGGTATCGAATACGAAGATATTTACGTCCTTGTTGGAAGCCAGAACATGGTCAACACCGCCAAAGCCGATGTCATATGCCCAGCCATCGCCACCGAAGATCCAAACGGACTTCTTGGACAAGTATTCCTTCTTAGCAAGGATATCCTTAACAGTATCGCAGCAAACCTTAGATTCCAGATTTGCAATCAGAGCCTTGGTAGCGGCCTTGTTTGCTTCACCATCATTGTAGGTATCCAGCCATGCTTGGCAGGCGGCCTTGCGCTCTTCACAGCAGGTGTCAGCCATAACAGCCTTTACCTTGTTAGCCAAGGACTCACGGATAACTGCCTGTGCGGTGTACATGCCCAAGCCGTGCTCAGCGTTGTCTTCAAACAGGGAGTTGGACCATGCGGGGCCGTGACCTGCTTCGTTCACGCAGTAGGGAGAAGTTGCAGCGGGGCCACCCCAGATGGAGGAACAACCAGTAGCATTGGAGATATACATACGGTCACCGAACAGCTGGGTAACCAAGCGGGCGTAGCTGGTTTCAGCACAGCCTGCGCAAGAGCCGGAGAACTCAAGCAGAGGCTTGCGGAACTGGCTGCCCTTAACAGTGTTGTCCTGCATATCGGGCTTGTCTGCAACCTTGTTAACCATATAGTTGAAGACTTCCTGCTGTGCCAGTTCTTCTTCCTGGGGAACCATGTTGATAGCGTTGGTGGGACATACGCCTACGCAGACGCCACAGCCCATGCAGTCCAGGGGAGAAACAGCCATAGTGTAGGAGTATACGCCCTTGCCCTTACCAGCCTTAACAGGAATGATTCGTGCGGCGGCAGGAGCAGCAGCAACTTCGTCAGCAGTCAGAGCTACAGGACGGATGGTTGGGGACATACATAAGCACAGTTGTTACACTGGATACACTTGGTCTCATCCCAGTGGGGAACAGTAACAGCAACACCGCGCTTTTCGTAAGCGGAAGCACCCAGAGCGAACTGACCGTCAGCATAATCGACGAATGCGGAAACAGGCAGGCTGCTGCCGTCCATCTTGCCAACAGGAGTCAGAATGTTCTTAACAACCTTAACGGTGTCTTCACGGCCTTCCAGAACCAGCTCGGAAGCAGCATCCTCAGCAGTTGCCCAGGAAGCAGGAACGTCGATCTTTACATAGGCGGTAGCACCGGCATCGATAGCATCCCAGTTCTTGTCAACAATGTCGCGGCCCTTCTTCAGGTAGGAGGCTTCGGCGGCAGCTTTCATGTAGCCGATGGCTTCTTCACTGGGCATAACCTTAGCCAGGGAGAAGAAAGCGGACTGCAGAATGGTGTTGGTGCGCTTGCCCATACCGACCTTGATAGCCAGGTCAATAGCGTTGATGGTGTACAGCTGAATGTTGTTAGCAGCAATGTAGCGCTTGGATGCAGCATCCAGGTGATGCTCCAGTTCCTCCAGGCTCCACTGGCAGTTGATCAGGAATACGCCACCGGGCTTTACGTCCTGCACGATCTTGAAGCCCTTGGTGATGTAAGAAGGATTGTGGCAGGCCACAAAGTCAGCCTTGTTTACATAGTAGGGGCTCTTGATGGGCAGATCGCCAAAACGCAGGTGAGATACGGTAACGCCACCGGTCTTCTTGGAGTCATACTGGAAGTAAGCTTGTACGTACTTGCCGGTGTGGTCGCCGATGATCTTAATGGAGTTCTTGTTTGCACCGACGGTGCCGTCGCCGCCCAGACCCCAGAACTTGCACTCAATGGTGCCTTCTGCAGCGGTGTTGGGGGAGACAGTTTCGGGCAGGGACAGGTTGGTTACGTCGTCAACGATACCAACGGTAAACTCGTGCTTGGGTGCTTCCTTAGCCAGCTCGCTGTAAACGGCAAAAACGGAAGCGGGGTGGGTGTCCTTGGAACCCAGACCGTAACGGCCACCGATAACGGTAACATCGTTCTTGCCGGCCTTGGCCAGAGCCATAACCACATCCTGATACAGGGGTTCGCCCTGGGAGCCGGGCTCCTTGGTGCGGTCCAAAACAGCGATCTTCTTAGCGGTTGCAGGGATAGCAGCCAGCAGCTTTTCAGCGCAGAAGGGACGGAACAGGCGGACCTTCACCAGGCCGACCTTTTCACCATTGGCGTTGAGGTAGTCGATAACTTCTTCGATTACGTCGTTGATGGAACCCATAGCAACGATAACACGGTCAGCATCGGCAGCACCGTAGTAGTTGAACAGCTGATAGTTGGTGCCCAGCTTTTCGTTGACCTTGCCCATGTACTTTTCAACAACTGCGGGCAGTTCGTTATAGTACTTGTTGCAGGCTTCTCTGTGCTGGAAGAAAATGTCGTCATTTTCGTGGCTACCACGCATAGCGGGGCGCTCGGGGTTCAGGGAGTGCTTGCGGAATGCATCCACAGCATCCATGTTGGTCATTTCCTTC
>RHMF01000357.1_pt1 | contig 30817 bp, 19 predicted proteins | sample 5365151 | NCBI WGS metagenome assembly RHMF01 (sample SAMN10266501, study PRJNA497801) | feces metagenome | isolation source: feces | host: Bos taurus | place: China: Prairie of Fairy Mountain | collected 2017-08-14 | reverse complement strand
TGTCCCCCACGAAGTGCTCTCCCTCCCGTTTATCAATCACATACACTACGGCTTCCTGGTTACGGAACTCATCGGCAATGCATCGGCCAATGCCACTGGCGCCGCCGGTTACAATCACTACTTTATCTTTGAATGTATACTCCATTATAGTAATGTTCTTATTATCTATAGTTTTTCCCTTATCAGATGCTTAATAGCTTCGAGGGGATGGTAGAGCATCATCCTCGGGCCTGCCCATCGCATCACCTTCCTCATACGCTCACGCATGTCGGGCTTATAGCAGTGAACGGGGCACTTCTTGCAGGTGGGTTTACTTTCGCCAAACTGGCATCTGTCGAGACGTGCCTCGGCATACTTGAGCAGTTCGGCACAGTCGCTACAGAGCACCTTGTTTCCCTCGCATCGCCGGCAATAGAGCCTCACCATCAGACCTACCACCCGCTTCTCCTTCTCTATTCTGCTCATTTTTTCCATTATATCATCAACATTATCCGCCCCTCGGCCTTTACAAACATCGAAGGGTAGCGACAAATTACCGCATACACCTGATTGGATGTTACAGGTTGCCCATCCTTACGGATATGCAGGTGGTTGCGGTTTATCATCTCCGCTATCTGCTCCGTCCGCATCCCACGGTTTTGGCTTGCGAGGCAGTAGAGTATGGCTTCTTCTATTCTCATATTATTTTGCTTGAAGCAAAGATACTTTATTTTCGGTTACAAAGGTTACTTTCCATAAGAAAAAAACAACTTTGATTTCACGAATATGCTTATCCACAACAGCTATTGGCGAAGAGAAAAACCTGCCAGGCCCTTCGGGCGGCGAACTACGCTTCTGTGTGACATTAAATACCTGACCATAGCGCACGCCACCGCGGTGACACTCACACACCACCGCGGTGACGCCTATACGCCACTGCGGTGACACTTACACGCCACCGCGGTGGCGTGCATTTTTCCTTTCCCTGATTTTATCTTTAGTCTTTAGTAATAATATAGATGTTGTCCAAGCCTCGGTATTGTCCCCCTAGATTGGGCGGGACGAGCGGAGCAGATGGGGATATTTGCAAGAATCGTACCACCTCTCCCTCTTCGAGGGTTAAAGGCCTTCGGCACTCCTTTGGGACCCTAAAGGTTCTAGTCGCTACCGACGCTAAAGCTCCGCGTCGGGCTACTAACCTGGGTGGAGAATTTAAAGGATGTGGACAACTACTATATTATTGCCAAAATTATGATGGTATTGATGGTTGCAATATCCGCCTCGTAAGAGACAGTAATAAAGCCTGTCCCATCCTAAACCAACTCTCAGTGGCGCCGCTGAGGTTTTTTCGTGGATGAGTGGAGCGCAGCCATAACTTTTGGAAAAATCACTTGTTGTGTAAAAACAAATGATTATCTTTGCACAAGAAAGGCCTGCTGAAAGTAATGAATTGGCGGGATACTTGTAACGTAAATATAGGTAAAGGTATAAAGGCAAAAATGGAAAGTATTGAATGGTGGACGATGATTCCCTTCTTTTTGATGCTGCTTTGCATTGCGGTGTTGCCGCTATGCGCCCCGAAATGGTGGGAGAAGAATACCAACAAGCTGCTGGTGTCGGCACTGCTGAGCATCCCCTCGGCAGTGTATATGGTGATGAATGGTATGGGTGGCAACCTGGAACATCAGATACTGTTTGATTATATTCCGTTTATCGTATTGCTGCTGGCGCTCTATGTGGTTACGGGCGGTATCTATATCAGTGGCGTGTTGCCTGCCAAGCCGTGGGTGAACACCTGCTTCTTGGCAGTGGGCTATTTGCTAGCCTCTATCATGGGTACTACGGGGGCTGCCATGCTGCTCATACGCCCGCTCATCAACACTATCCGGCATAGACATTTCAAGACACACACGGTGCTCTTCTTCATCGCTACCGTGGCCAACTGTGGCGGTCTGCTCACTCCGCTGGGCGACCCTCCCTTGTTTATGCTCTATCTGCGCGGTGCTGAATTTACTTGGTTCCTGGAACTGTTTCCCGTATGGCTCTTTACAGGAGTGCTGTTGCTAGGCACGTACTTTGTGGTAGATACCTTCTTCTATCGACGTGAACGCAAGACGGTGCTCGACCGTGCCGCGCTAATGACCATACCGCTGGGGCTGCATGGCAAGCGCAACATTGTGTTCCTTGTGCTGGTGATTCTCTCCGTGGCATTTCTCAATGAGAACCATATCCCCTCGATGGGTGGCGATGCCCCTTTCTATATGCGCTACATCAGGGAGTATGCGTTGCTGGCCATCGCGCTGGTGTCGTGGCTCATTACAGGGCGCAAGATCCGTACGCGCAACCAATACTCGTGGGCACCCATCGTTGAGATTGCTTACCTCTTTATCGGTATCTTCGTCACGATGACTCCGGCCCTGCTCTTCCTTAATGCACACGCTGCCTCGCTTGGCTTGCAGCAACCCTGGCAATACTTCTATACTACCGGTGCGCTCAGCTCGGTGCTCGACAATACGCCCACGGCGCTTGCCTTCCATACCGTAGCGCTGGGATTGTCCGAAACGACCAACCTTGTAGCCGGAGTGCCCGAATCTATCCTCAAGGCTATAGCTGCCGGCGCCGTCTTCTTTGGTGCCATGACCTACATTGGCAATGGACCCAACTTCATGGTCAAAGCCATCGCCGAGGAACACCACATCAAGATGCCCAGCTTCTTTGTCTACATCTTCAAGTTCTCGCTCATAGTGCTGCTGCCTATATATGTGATAGTGCAGTGGATATTCTTTTAGAACGCCTGTTGACTATAAATACATGCAAGATATAAGTAACGAACTTAATGAGAGCCAGTTGGCTGCCGTGCTATACAATGAGGGGCCTTCGCTGGTGATTGCCGGGGCAGGGTCGGGCAAGACTCGTGTGCTCACCTATAAGGTGGCACATCTCATGGAGCAGGGACTGGAGCCTTGGCGCATACTGGCACTGACATTTACCAATAAGGCTGCGCGTGAGATGCGAGAGCGAATAGGAAAGCGGGTGGGTGAGCACCGTGCACGCTACTTGTGGATGGGCACATTCCACAGCATGTTTCTGCGCATACTGCGCACCGAGGCCGAGCATATAGGCTTTCCGCCCAACTTTACCATCTACGACCAAAGCGACTCGAAGAGCCTGCTCAAGAGCATCATCAAGGAGATGAAGCTCGATGATAAGACGTACAAGCCCAACGTGGTGCAGTGCCGCATATCGAATGCCAAGAACCGCCTGATGACGGCTCAGATGTATGCCGCCAATGCACAAGCCGTGGCCGATGACCGGCAGGCCAAGGTGCCCGAGACGCGCGAGATATACCTACGCTATCAGGAGCGCTGCCGACAAGCGGGGGCAATGGACTTTGATGATATCTTGCTCTATACTTATCTGCTGTTCAAGCAATACCCTGAGGTGCTGAAGCGCTATGCCGAGCAGTTTGCCTACGTGCTGGTCGATGAGTACCAGGATACCAACTATGCACAGCACTGCATCGTGTGGCAGCTTACGCAGAACCGCCAACAGGTGTGTGTGGTGGGCGATGATGCGCAGAGCATCTACTCGTTCCGTGGAGCCAATATCGACAATATCTTGGGATTTACCCGTCAGTACAGCGGGGCACGCATCTTCAAGCTGGAGGAGAACTACCGCTCTACACAGATGATTGTGGGGGCGGCAAACAGCCTTATAGACAAGAACAGCGAACAGATACGCAAGGAGGTGTATTCACGGCAGGAGGTGGGCACACCGCTACAGCTCATAGAGGCCTATTCCGATGTGGAGGAGGGCGAGATGGTGGCACGACGTATACTCGCGCTCAAGCAGCGTGAGGCACTGTCGAACGACAGCTTTGCCATACTCTACCGCACCAATGCCCAGTCGCGTGTGTTCGAGGAGGTGCTGCGCAAGAACGCCATTCCCTACCGTATATATGGTGGCCTCTCCTTTTACCAACGCAAGGAGGTGAAGGATGTGATTGCCTACTTCCGCATGGCAGTGAACCCGCACGATGAGGAGGCCTTCAAGCGTGTCATCAACTATCCTGCCCGTGGCATAGGCGACACCACGGTGGGCAAGATTATGGCAGCCGCTTCGGACCACGGCGTGAGCCTATGGACGGTGATTGGTGACCCCGCAGCCTACAACCTGGCTGTCAACAAGGGAACGATTACCAAGCTGGCCAACTTCTATAACCTCGTGTCCCGCTTCATGGAGCAGGTGGGTAAGGCCGATGCCTACGAACTGGGCCGTATGGTGGTGCAGGATGCGGGTATCATGACCGACCTTATGCAGGATACTACCGTGGAGGGACGTAGCCGACTGGAGAATGTGCAGGAGTTGATGGATGGTATGCACGACTTTGTGCGCTCGCGCCAGGAGGAGGGTGATGAAGCTATCGGCTTGCCCGACTTCCTTAGCGATGTGGCACTGCTCACCGACCAGGACAATGACGATGACGACCCCGACAAGGTGACGCTCATGACCGTACATGCAGCCAAGGGACTGGAATTTGATACCGTATTTATTGTAGGTATGGAGGAACAACTCTTCCCCTCGATGATGGCTTACGACAGCGTTCGTCAGATGGAGGAGGAGCGGCGCCTACTTTATGTGGCCATCACCCGCGCCGAGAAGCGTTGCATATTGTCGTATGCCAAGAGCCGCTTCCGCTATGGCAAGGTGGAGTATGGCATGCCCAGCCGTTTCTTGAAAGATATTGATGCAGGGTATATGGAACAGCCTAAGTCGTCACCTAAGTCTTCAGCCAATCCCTACTCGCGCAGTACGAGTGACTGGGGGGGGCGGAGTTTTCAAACTCCCCAGAGAAAGATGGTTATCTCCACGAGTACTGAAGCTCCATCTCCTCGGAAGAGGGCAGCCATACGCCGCTTGGTGTCGGCTAATGCCAGTGGGGGCGCTACACGTGTGGCACAGCTTAATCCCGGACAGCACATCGAGCATGAGCGTTTCGGGGTAGGTGAAGTGCTCAAGGTGGAGGGGACAGGCGAGAATACCAAGGCACTCATCCGATTTGAGAATGCTGGAGAAAAACAACTGCTGCTGAAGTTTGCCCGCTTCCGTGTGTTGGAATAATGCCAAGGAGATACAATCATGTCGTATCCTGTTATGTATATAATAATCTAATAATGCAACATGCTATGGATAATGCAGTTTATATACCTCAGCCCAATCGTTACGAGGTGATGGACTATCGCCGTGCCGGACAAAGTGGAGTGATGCTCCCTGAGATTTCGCTCGGCTTCTGGCACAACTTCGGGGAGAATCACGATGAGGCGCGTGGACTTGAGATTGTGCACTATGCTTTTGATCATGGTATCTGCCACTTCGACCTGGCCAACAATTACGGTCCTCCCAATGGCGCTGCCGAGGAGCGTTTCGGACGTTATATGAAGCAGTCGATGCACACACATCGCGATGAGATGTTCATCGCCACCAAGGCTGGCCATCCCATGTGGCCGGGGCCTTATGGTGATTGGGGGTCGCGCAAGAGCCTTGTGGCCAGCCTCGACCAGAGCCTTCGCCGCATGAATCTCGACTATGTGGATATCTACTATACCCATCGCCACGACCCGAACACTCCGCTCGAAGAGACGATGCAGGCGTTGGTCGATATCGTGCGGTCGGGCAAGGCGCTTTATGTGGGACTGTCGAAATATCCGGAGGAGGTGGCTCGCAAGGCTTATGCTTACCTCGATGCGCACGATGTGCATTGTATCCTTTATCAAGGACGCTACAATATGCTCACTCGCCAGCCCGAAGAGGTCATCATTCCGCAGGCGCATAAGCATGGGGCCGGATTTATCGCATTCTCTCCATTGGCGCAGGGATTGCTTACCGACCGCTATCTGCAGGGCATTCCTGAAGGGTCGCGCATGACGACAAGTAACTTCCTTCGTCCCGAGGCGCTCACCGATGAGCTTGTGGGCAAGCTGCGTGCGCTCAATGCCGTTGCTGCCCAGCGTGGACAGACATTGGCAGAGATGGCATTGGCGTGGCTGTTGCGTGATGAACGGGTGACTTCGGTTATCATCGGTGCCAGCTCGGTGGAACAGTTGAAGAAGAACCTCCGTGCCCGTGAGAACCAATTGTTTACGGCAGAGGAACTGGCACAGATAGATGCTATACTGCTGCAATAGTTCATGATGTATCAATGCAATTCTGTTAAATTGGAATTTTGTACTATCTTTGTACAGTGAAGCAAATGTTCAGATGTCTGGTGCTTGCGTTGTGTGCCATGTGGCTGGTTGGCTGCTCGGCACACAGAGGGCATAGTGACGGTTCGCATCCTGTAGATGAACTCAACCGCAGGGCTTATGTGTGGCGTTACCGTAACCTTGACTCTATGCAACATTATGCTACAAGGGCGTATGAGGAAGCCGGGCACTATAGGCATGGCCGCACCGTAGCATGTAATATGCTGGGTTTTGTAGCCCATATGCAAATGGACTATGAGGCTGCTCTCAGCTGGTACGACGAGGTGGACGGACAAGCTGGGTGTGAACTGGAGCGTCTGGTTGCTGATGTGGGAAGGATGAACGTATATTTGCGTACGGCAGAAAATCTGGAATTTTATAATTGCCGTGTGCGAGCTATGAAGCGCTTGGCTCATATAAATGAGGAAGTCGATGTCTTCTCGTCGACCGAGCAGGCACGTCTGCAGTCTGCAGTGAACGATTTGTATATGGTGACGGCCCTGCATCACTATATGGTAGGGCAACGCCCCGAAGCACACGCCGAGATGGATAAGGTGTCTGATGACGAGGCGCTGCGTGCCGACTCTGCACAGTGGCTTATGGTGCAGTATCTTAGAGGTATAGGACTTGATGTTGATGGCGATACACACGAGCAGCGCATGCTTCGCCGCTATTCGTATCTAAACAACTGCTTGCGTACAGGGCGTGATGGAGGGTATGAATATTTCGAAGGACTGGCTTCGTCAGGATTGGCCGAGTTGCTGGCCGACTCGCTACGCTGCTCTTATGTGGCGCATCAGCGACCCAATTCGTTTGCTCAATTGGCTGATAGCACAGAAGAGGTGGTATTCGCGTTGGCTCGTAATGCCCGGCAATGTCTTCAGACTTACGGCGACTGCTATGGAGTGGTGAACGCAACAATACAGACCGCCTCCTTATATAATAGGAGGGGAGAATGTGAGAAAGCCCTTGACATATTGTTCGGTTTGCTTGAAAGCGATACCCTATTGGTGCCTGATGCATTGTGCCGTTTGCACGAGGAGGCAAGTGTGGCTTATGCTGGGCTGGGCGATAAGGCTGCGTCGGACAACCACCGTAACGAGTATCTTGACCTGCTGGAAACCACACGTCAGGATAAGGAACTTGAGAGCCGGTTTCTCTCGCTGAAGCGTCAGCAACGCACGATGAACATATGGCTGGTGGCTGTAGTAGTAGGGTTCGTATTATTGATTGCACTCATAGCGTTGCTCTCGTGGCGAAGACGCAGCAAGGGCAGCGGGTACGAGCAACAACTGCGCGACCTGCTGCAGGAAACGGAGAAGCGGGTGTATCTGCATCAACGGCATATAGAAGCTGGCAAGCGCGACAATGTAGTGCGCAAGGCAACTTTTTCTATGGTGACAAGCATGATGCCATACATAGACCGTATGGCTCACGAGGTGGAACGCCTGCAACTGCCCGAGGTGTGGGACGATGCAGAACTGAGGACTCGCAAATTGGAATATATAGGCGAACTGACAGGGGAAATCAACCATCTCAATGAGGTGCTGGCACATTGGATCAAGACCACACAAGGGATGGTAAACTTGCATATCGAGTCGTTCCCTTTGAACGAGGTGTTGGAGATGATAGGACGTAGCAGCACCACCTTTGCCATGAGGGGGATTACGCTTGAGGTACATCCTACCGATGCTGTAGTCAAAGCTGATAGGGCACTTACCTTCTTTATGCTCAATACACTGGCCGACAATGCTCGTAAGTTTACACCTGAGGGAGGGCGTGTTACGGTTGTAGCAAAGCAGTATGATGAATATGTGGAGTTGTCTGTAACTGATGATGGAGTGGGAATGTCGGCCGAAGATATCCAGCGTATCTTGCGCGAGAAGGTCTACGATGTTTCTGCTATAGGAGATGATTTGCCACCCAAACAACGCAAGAACAAGGGTAGCGGGTTTGGTCTACTCAATTGTAAAGGTATCATCGAAAAATATCGGAAGACCGATTCGCTGTTCGAAGTATGCCGCTTGGGTATCGAAAGTCGGGTAGGTGAGGGAAGCAGATTCTGGTTCCGTCTGCCCAAGGGGATACGTCGTCTTACAGCCTTGTTGTATATAATGGCGTTGCCAACCCTGGCGATGGCCAACGAGGCTGCAGTGCCTGCAGATGATTGGGTGCAGGAGGAAACCTATGACACCCTGTTGGTGCAAGCCTCGGCCTTTGCCGATAGTGTATACTTTGCCAATGTAGATGGTCGCTACGAGGAGGCGCTCAGCTTTGCCGATTCGGCCATAGCCTACCTCAACGCTCACCACCGCAAGTATGCAGCCGAGTATATTGCCCCGCTCACATCAGCGCGTGGCGTAGAAAATGATGTGGAGATAAGTTGGTGGTTGAGCGACTTTGCTACCGACTATCATACGATACTTGACATACGCAACGAATTGGCTGTGGCCAATCTAGCCTTACAGCGTTGGGACGACTACCGATTCAATAATCGTATATATAACGACCTGTACAAACTCATTAGTGAAGACCGCTCGCTCATTGATTATTGCAACCGCATGCAGCGCTACAACAGTAATATCTCTGTGGCAGTACTTATCTGTGTGTTGCTTGTGCTTGGTTATCTGGCTCTGATTATATACAGTTTTATGGGCAGGGTCGAGAGTGTGTATCGCGATATTGAGAGCGTGGAGGACGACGAGCGTCGAGCCCGGCATGAAGAAAACCGCTTGCACGTGCAGAATATGGTGCTCGACAATTGCTTGTCGACCATTAAGCACGAAACAGTATACTATCCCAACCGCATCAAACAACTTGTGGAGCACTTGGGACAACGCGACGAACGTATACAGATGAAGGAACTGGTGGACTATTACAAGGTGGTGTTCACCACGCTTGTTGGTTGTGCCTCACGACAGTTGGACGAGGTCACCTTCCGTCGTTCGGAAGTGAAAGCAGATGTGTTGCTTCGTAGTGCTGCAGCATATCATTTCAAACGATGCAGTACAAAATTAGACATTCCGCAATTAACAGTCGAGGCCTGTGACGATATTGTGCTGTGCGATGTTAGTCTGGTCGATTTCTTGCTTGAGAAACTTGTAGATGCTTCGCTTGCCGTATCTGCCTCAGATGTGCTGCACCTTGAAGCAAAGGCTGATGGTGATTTCATACGTATCTCTCTCACCAATACCTCACGCTCTATGTCTGCAGAGATGTTGCATACGCTTTTCTATCCTTCACGTATCAGCAATGAATATGATGGTTGCCTACAGGGAGCTGAGTATATCGTATGCCGTCAAATCATACGTGAACATGATGCCCATTTCAACCATATCGGTTGCCGTATCAAAGCCGAAACTTCAGCTGCTGGCTACACGATATGGTTTACACTGCCTCGTAAAAATTGAAGAAAGATACTTCTAAGGAAGCACGGGCGTTTTTTTGTCTAAAGGAATAAATGCAATTATTCCTTCGTCCGTTTTTTATAGATGAGTCTGTCGGCATCTTTGTCGTGACTCACCTGGATGAATTCATCGGATGTGAGCTCGTCTTCGATGAGCATCTCTGATAGCTCGTCCTCCAAATAGGTCTGTACGGCACGTTTCAGTGGTCGTGCTCCGTATTGCGGATCATAGCCTTTGTGGCTGATGTAGTCGCGTGCTTGTTCATCTACCGTGACTTCTATTCCAATGTTGGCGAGGCGCTGTATGAGCTTGTTCACCTCGAGGTTAGCAATGATGCGCAGTGCTTTGTTGTCGAGGGTATCGAAGGTGACAATCTCATCGATACGATTGAGAAATTCGGGCGAGAAGGTTTTGTTGAGTGCTTTCTGTATGACGCTGCGTGAGTGTTCCTTGTCGTCCCATTCCATACCGGTAGAGAAGCCTACACCGCGTCCGAAGTCCTTGAGTTGGCGGGAGCCCACATTGGAGGTCATGATGATGACGGTGTTGCGGAAGTCAATGAGACGTCCGTTTCCGTCAGTGAGACGCCCTTCGTCGGTCACCTGCAATAGCAGGTTGAAGACGTCGGCATGAGCCTTTTCTATCTCGTCGAGCAGGATAATAGAGTAGGGACGACGGCGTACGCGTTCAGTGAGTTGTCCGCCCTCTTCGTATCCAACGTAGCCCGGAGGTGCTCCAACGAGTCGCGATACGGTATGTTTCTCCATGAATTCGCTCATATCGACGCGGATAAGGGCATCTGTAGAACCAAACATCTGTCGGGCGAGCTCTTTGGCAAGGAGAGTTTTACCTACACCTGTAGGACCTAAGAACATGAAGGTTCCTATAGGACGATTGGGATCTTTGAGCCCCAGACGGTTGCGTTGTATGGCTTTCACGAGTTTGCTTATGGCAGTCTCTTGTGCTATGACGGTGCTGTTGAGTGCTTCGCGCATGCCTTTGATACGTATGCCTTCTGATTGCACCATACGTTGTACGGGAATGCCTGATATCATTGATACCACTTCGGCTATTTGCTCCTCGTCTACGGTTTCGCGCTGTTCCTTGATACCAGCCTCCCAATTGCGCTTCATCTCTGCCAGTTCGTTCTCGAGCTGGCGCTCTTGGTCGCGGTAGTTGGCTGCCAGTTCGTAGTCTTGATTCTTCACGGCAAGATTTTTCTGCTCGTGAGCATCGGTGATACGTGCTTCTTGCAACTCAATCTCTTGAGGTACCTGTATGTTGGTGAGGTGTACCCGTGAACCAGCCTCGTCCATCACGTCGATGGCCTTGTCAGGGAAGCAACGGTCGGTGATGTAACGTTCTGACAACTTTACGCATGCTATGATAGCTTCGTCTGTATAGCGCACGTTGTGATGGTCTTCGTAACGGTCCTTGATGTTGTTAAGTATGTGTATGGTCTCTTCTGCATCGGGTGATTCTACGATAACCTTCTGGAAACGGCGTTCCAGTGCTCCATCTTTCTCGATGGTTTTACGGTACTCGTCCAGCGTGGTGGCACCTATGCACTGTATTTCACCTCGTGCAAGAGCTGGCTTCAGCATATTGGCGGCATCCATCGAACCTGCAGCGGAACCTGCTCCTACGATGGTGTGCAACTCGTCGATAAAGAGGATGATATTGGGGTTCTTCTGCAATTCGTTAAGTATGGAACGCAGACGCTCTTCAAACTGTCCGCGGTATTTGGTGCCAGCTACTACGGAGGCCATATCGAGCATTACTACGCGTTTGTCGAAAAGAATGCGCGATACTTTCTTCTGTACTATACGTAATGCCAGACCTTCTACTATAGCCGATTTACCGACACCAGGTTCGCCTATAAGTACTGGATTGTTTTTCTTGCGTCGGCTCAGGATTTGTGCAATGCGCTCTATCTCCTTCTCTCGTCCTATCACGGGGTCGAGTTTGCCCTCGGCGGCAGCACGCGTCATGTCTACCCCGAAATTATCAATCACAGGAGTATCGCTTGAGGAACGTTGTGCTTGTTGGGTAGCAGAGGAAGAACGTGACGAACCATTTCGTCCTCTATCTGTGGGAAACTCATCGTCGTCGTCTTCATCGTCCATAAACTCTCCGCTGCTGAAATCCGATTTTATGGAAAGCAACTCGGCTACCTTGTCATAGCTGACATCGTTTCGTGTCAAAACGTCAGCCGCCATGTTGTGGTTTTCTTTTAGTATGGCTAACAGTAGGTGCTCGGCATCGGCTGGGCTTTTCTTGAGCATACGTGCTTCGAGCAGGCACAAACGCATAATCTTGTTGGCAATGCTGTTGAGAACCAACGATTGGGAAGTTTCGTTGAAGTTATTGCTACGTTCTATATCGCTCTCTATCTCCTTCTTGATGAGTCTGAGATCGGTGTGCAGTTGGGTGAGCAACTCCACTGCTACGTTGTTCCCATCTCTCATAAGCGCCAGCAGTAGGTGCTCTGGACCTATGTAGTCGCAACGTAGGCGGCTTGCTTCCTCTTTGCTATATACGAGTATATCTGATAGCTTCTGTGAATACTGATTGTCCATATATTCTTTCTGTTTCTTATTCACTGCAAATATAACACTATAAACGGTGCTTTCCTACACCTATTATAATATATTAGTCACAAATAACGTGCCACAACTGAAAGTATGACAATTTAACCAATGAAAGGTTCATCGTGATGAAATAAATCTGTTTCCGCTTCCTTTATAAGATAATATTTTGTAGTTTTGTCTACGATTAGTAATGTTTTCTGTATGAAAAGGAATAAGCGTCAAGGCATCACACTCAACGATTACGTGAAAGCTGCTAACCGAGGTAGTCGCGAGGCCGAGCAAGAATTGTTGGGTCCTGGTTTTCATTCTGCTCACCGTGTACACCGGTCAAAGAAGACCTATACACGCAAGATGAAACATAAGGGTCGTGGGTTGGAATGATATATCGTTGGGATTCAGAGTCAATAGGGTTTCAAGAGAGAACATCATCGTAATGCGCCCATTACGATGATGTTTGTATATACGGATATCGTTCAAATGGTATTCGTAGGGCGAAGCAGGGATTATTGCTCTTTCTTCTTCTTTTCTACGATGGCATCAATCACGGCGATGGCGGTGATGTTGACGATGTCGCGTACCGAAGCTTCCCAATCGGTGAAGTGGATGGGCTTGTTCAGGCCCATTTGGATGGGGCCAATGACCTCGCTGTTGTCGCCCATCATCTGTATGAACTGGTAGGCTTGGTTGGCACTGGATAGGTTGGGGAACACCAGTGTGTTAACCTCCTTGCCACGTAGTTTGTTGAATGAGAATTTCTCGTCGCGCAGTTGGCTGTTGAGAGCGAATTTCACTTGCATCTCACCATCGACATCCCATTCGGGGAACTCACGATGCAGATAATCTACGGCCTCGTGTACGGCGGCAGGACTGCCTGTGGTGTCGGTACCGAAGTTGGAGTATGATAGCATGGCCATCACGGGCTTGTGGTTGAAGAACTGCACGGTGTGGTTGGCCAACTTGGCGATGTCGATAAGGGTGTCGGTGTCAGGGTGTCGGTTGATGAGGGTGTCGGCGAGGAAGAGGGTGCCCTTCTTGCCATTCACTATGTGCATGGTGCCGAAGGTGCTGAACTCATCGCGCACACCAATAACCTCCTTGGCCACCTTGATGGTGTTGCTGTACTTGGTGTACAGACCGGTGATGAAAGCGTCGGCTTCGCCGGTCTCGACCATCATCATGCCGAAATAGTTGCGCTCAAACATCTTGTCATTTGATTCCTGGAAGTTGGCTCCCTGGCGGGCACGCTTCTCGGTAAGGATGCGGGCATAGCGCTCGCGACGCTCGGCCTCGCGGTCGTGGCGCAGGTTGATAATCTCGATGCCTTCAAGGCTGAGGTCGAGCTCCTTGGCCAGCTTCTCGATGCGCTCGTCGTTACCCAAGAGAATGGGGTGACAGATTCCTTCAGCCTTGGCCTCTACGGCAGCCTTGAGCATGGTGGGGTGGATACCCTCGGCAAATACGACACGCTGCGGATTGCTGCGGGCGGTATCGTAGAGCTGGCGAGTGAGCTTGCTCTCCTGACCCATGAGCTCACGAAGCTGAGTGGCATAGGCTTCCCAGTCGGTGATGGGCTTACGGGCCACACCACTGTCCATTGCAGCTTTGGCCACAGCCATAGATACATGGGTGATGAGGCGTGGGTCTACAGGTTTCGGAATGAAGTATGCGGGACCGAAGGTGAAGTTGTTCACGTGGTAGGCCTCGTTCACTACGTCGGGCACGGGCTGCTTGGCCAGGTCGGCGATAGCATGCACGGCAGCCAGCTTCATCTCTTCATTGATGGCGGTCGCCTGTGTGTCGAGTGCACCACGGAAGATGTAGGGGAAGCCGATAACATTGTTGATCTGGTTGGGATAGTCGGAGCGGCCAGTAGCCATCAACACGTCGGGACGTGATGCCATGGCATCTTCGTATGAAATCTCGGGAGTGGGGTTGGCAAGGGCAAACACGATAGGCATAGCAGCCATGGAGCGCACCATGTCTTGTGTCAGTACGTTACCGCGTGAGAGGCCGAGGAATACGTCGGCGCCCTTGATGGCCTCTTCGAGAGTGTGTACATCGCGTCGGTCGGTAGCGAAGAACTTCTTCTCCTCGGTGAGGTTAGGACGGTCGCTGGTGATGACCCCCTTGCTATCGAGCATAAGGATATTCTCGCGGCGGGCACCTAGGGCGACGTAAAGCTTAGTGCATGAGATAGCCGATGCACCGGCACCATTGACCACAATCTTCACCTCATCAATCTTCTTGCCTGCCACCTGCAGTGCATTGACGAGACCTGCCGATGAGATGATGGCTGTGCCATGCTGGTCGTCGTGCATCACGGGGATGTCCAGTTCGGCTTTGAGGCGACGCTCAATTTCGAAGCACTCGGGAGCCTTGATGTCTTCAAGGTTGATACCACCGAAGGTGGGTGCAATGGCCTTGACTGCTTGGATGAACTTCTCGGGGTCTTTCTCGTCGACCTCGATGTCGAACACGTCGATACCTGCATATATTTTAAATAGGAGTCCCTTACCCTCCATTACGGGCTTGCCTGCTAATGTGCCTATATCGCCAAGACCCAGCACGGCGGTGCCATTAGAGATTACAGCCACGAGGTTACCCTTCGCTGTGTAGTCATAGGCGGTCTGCGGGTTCTTTTCGATTTCGAGACAAGGCTCTGCCACACCAGGTGAATAGGCGAGTGAGAGGTCAGTTTGTGTACTGTAAGGTTTAGTGGGAACGACCTCAATCTTCCCTGGCTTGCCCTGCGAGTGATACAGCAAGGCAGCCTCTTTGGTAATTTTTGTCATACCTTTTTATCTCTTAAAAAACTAATACGAATGCAAAATTAGTGCAAGCCGGGAGAAATACCAAAACTTGTTTTGAATTTTTCCGAGGTGTTGTCTAATTTCTTCCTTAACAAGTAGGGATAAGGAGAGAACAAACTGAGAGAAAAATTGGATAATTATTTATCCCAAAGTACCGTATTTCTTCTGTTGCGAAATCGCTAAAATTAGTGCAAGCCGAGAGAAAACTCAAATTTATTTGGCATTTTTCTATGCTTGCACTATCTTTGTCTTTACTTAATAAAAAGTGTATAAATGGCAAGAAAAAAGAAGGAGCTCCCTCTTTTGGAGCAAGTCACGATAACTGATGTTGCGGCCGAAGGCAAAGCCTTGGCGCGAGTGAATGATATGGTAGTGTTCGTACCTTATGTGGTGCCTGGTGATGTGGTGGATCTCCAAGTGAAGCGCAAGAAACATAGTTATGCAGAGGCGGTAGCGGTGAAGTTCCATGCGTATTCGTCATTGCGCAGCGAACCTTTCTGCAAACATTTTGGTATATGTGGCGGATGCAAATGGCAATGTCTTAATTATGAAGAGCAGCTGCGCTACAAACAAAAACAGGTGACTGATAATCTCACTCGCATTGGCAAGATTGAACTGCCCGAGATATCGCCCATCCTTGGTTCGGAGCAGACACGCGAATACCGCAACAAACTGGAGTTTACTTTCAGCAATAAGCGTTGGCTCACTCAGGAAGAGGTGGAACAGGATGTCAAGTATGACCAAATGAATGCTGTGGGATTCCACATCCCGGGAGCTTTTGACAAAGTATTAGCAATTGACGAGTGTCACCTTATGGACGATATCTGCAACCGTATACGCAATGGAGTACGTGACTATGCTTACGAGCACGGTTACACATTCTTCGACCTGCGTAGTCAGGAAGGCATGCTGAGAAATATGATGATACGTGTTGTGGATGAGGGGCCTGGCCTTATGGTGGTGATGCAATTTAAGATTGTCGACTCAGCCGAGGAAACGCTCATGAAGCAACTGCTGCAGTATATGGCCGATACTTGGCCTGAGATTACCTCACTCATGTATGTTATCAATAACAAGTGCAACGATACTATCGGTGACCTCCCAGTACATACATTCAGGGGGGCCGATCATATCATCGAACAAATGGAGGGGCTGAAGTTCAAGGTAGGTCCCAAATCGTTCTACCAGACTAACAGCCGCCAAGCCTATAATCTATATAAGGTAGCGCGTGAGTTTGCCGGACTCACAGGCAATGAGTTGGTGTATGACCTTTACACGGGAACAGGTACCATCGCCAACTTTGTGTCGCGCCAGGCACGCCAGGTCATCGGTATCGAGTATGTGCCCGAAGCTATCGAAGATGCCAAGGTGAACTCTGCCATCAATGGCATCGACAATACTCTTTTCTTTGCCGGCGACATGAAGGATATCCTTAATCAGGAGTTCATCAATCAGTATGGCCGCCCCGATGTAATCATTACCGACCCTCCACGTGCCGGCATGCACGGCGATGTCATCGATACAATCCTTTTTGCCGAACCCAAGCGTATCGTCTACGTGAGCTGCAATCCTGCCACGCAAGCCCGTGATTTGAGTCTGCTCGATGTCAAGTATCGTGTAGCTCGTGTACAGCCTGTAGATATGTTCCCTCACACACATCACGTGGAGAATGTGGTACTGTTGGAACTGAAATAACGAACCGATGACTCCTATATAATGGAGGTGTAATGTTGCTTTCATGAAAAAACTGCTTTCGGTGACCCTGTGGCTGCTATTTCTGGCATTTGCTGGGTGTCAGCATGAAGATAAATCTTTGTCGGTAATCCCCATACCGTTGGACGTGGATTTGCAGAAAGGGACATTCGCGCTGAACGGTAATACAAAGCTATGGATTGAGGCACCCGAAGAGGACAGGGCTATTTTGCAGGAGTGTGTGGCTCGCTCACCTTGGCAGTTGGAGGTGGCAACCGAAAGACCTACAAGCAATGCGGTGATACTCGAGGTTGTAGACTCGTTGGCGCGCTTGGGTAGTCCCGAAGGTTATGCGGTGACAGTGACAAAGGATGGGGTAGTGATGCAGGCCTTGTCTGGAGCTGGCCTCTTCTATGCTGTTCAAACCTTACTGCAGATGATGGATGATGGGCATGTACCGTTGGGGCGCATACTGGATGAGCCACGATTGGCCTATAGAGGAATGATGCTCGACGTGTCGCGTCACTTTTTTGGAGTGGACTTTGTGAAAAAGCAGATTGATGCGATGGCTTGCTATAAGCTTAACCATCTACACCTGCATCTGACCGATGCTGCAGGATGGAGAGTGGAGATAAAGCGCTATCCCCGACTGACGGAGCTGGCAGCATGGCGTACACATGCCCAATGGAAAGACTGGTGGAATGGTGACCGCAAGTATGCTGAAGTGGGGACGGAACAGGCTCACGGAGGATATTACACGCAGGAGCAGGTTCGTGAGATTGTAGAGTATGCTCGCAAACATTATATTACCGTGATTCCTGAGATAGAAATGCCGTCTCATTCCGAAGAGGTGCTTGCTGCATATCCCGAGCTTGCATGTTCACAGATGCCCTATCGTGATTCGGATTTCTGTGTGGGTAATGAACAGGTGTTTGAGTTTATTGAAAATGTGCTGACCGAAGTGATGGAGCTGTTCCCCTCCCAGTACATACATATAGGTGGTGATGAGGCCAGCAAGCAGTCATGGAAGAGCTGTCCGCGTTGCTTGGCTCGTATGAATGCTGAGGGTTTGGCTGGTGTGGATGAATTGCAGAGTTATATGATACGTCGTGTGGAGGCCTTCTTGAACGAACATGGGCGTAGCTTGCTGGGGTGGGATGAGATACTCGATGGCGGCTTGGCACCGAATGCAACGGTAATGTCGTGGCGTGGTACCGAAGGAGGTCTCAAGGCTATAGCTATGGGGCATCGTGCTATCATGACACCGGGCGAGTATTGCTATCTTGATGCTTATCAGGATGCTCCGCACACGCAGCCCGAAGCTTTTGGAGGCTATTTGACGTTGCAGAAGGTGTATTCGTATGATCCCGTGCCCGATACGCTTTCGGTTAGTCAGAGAGAACTGCTTTATGGTGTGCAGGGAAACTTGTTTGCCGAGTATATTCCTACCGGGGAACATCTGGAGTATATGGCCTATCCCCGTATGCTGGCATTGGCTGAGGTAGCGTGGAGTGTGCCGGAGAATAAGGAATATGAGAATTTCCGTGCTCGTGCCTTGGAGGCTGTTGATGAGTTGCGTGCCAAGGGGTATAATCCTTTTGATTTGCGTACTGAAGTGGGCAATCGCCCTGGCGCCGATAAACCGATAGAGCATCTTGGGGTAGGTAAGCGTGTGGCTTATGTCGATGGCTCGGCGTACTATAGTGGCTATACGGCTGGAGGGGATAGCGCCTTGGTTGACGGACTTCGTGGTGGATGGACCTATGGAGACAAGCGTTGGCAGGGGTTCTTGGGACGTAAGGGTGTAGATGTGGTTCTCGATCTTGGTGATGTGATGCCTGTTGCGACTGTCAGTGCCGACTTTATGCAGATATGTGGCCCTGGTGTGTTTATGCCTGCGCAAATAATTATATCCTCTTCTCTTGACGGGGAGAGTTTTGCTGAACTGAAACGTATTGACAACGACGTAGTGCGAGATGACGCTGTAACTTTCAAGACCTTTGGATGGGAGGGATGCATTGATGCACGCTATATACGTTATCAGGCTGTCCGTAGCGACTTTGGGGGCTTTCTGTTTGTGGATGAAGTGGTGGTCAACTGATGCGCCGGTTGTGAATAATCTATGATTTAAAATAATAAAAGAGGCCTAATGCCTTAGACCTCTAACTTGTGAGCGGAAAACGAGACTCGAACTCGCGACCCCAACCTTGGCAAGGTTGTGCTCTACCAACTGAGCTATTTCCGCAGTTTTGTTTGCTCTTATTCTCGCTTGCGCGAGAATTCCGCATTGTTTTTTTTGGTGAAGAGAATGAGACTCGAACTCACACGACCCAACGGTCACTACCCCCTCAAAGTAGCGCGTCTACCAATTCCGCCATCTCTCCATTGTTCATTAAGTCAAATACTCGTTTGGTTTGTGTGGTTTGTGCCCAGAACAGGACTCGAACCTGCACGTCTCTCAACACTCGCACCTGAAACGAGCGCGTCTACCATTCCGCCACCTGGGCTTTACACCGACTCATCGGTTGTAGACACAAATTCAAACTTGTGAGCGGAAAACGAGACTCGAACTCGCGACCCCAACCTTGGCAAGGTTGTGCTCTACCAACTGAGCTATTTCCGCAATTGCTTCTCAAAATTTCAAAGAACAAACGGTATCGTTCCGTTTTGCGAGTGCAAAGGTACTGCTTTTTTGCGAACCTCCAAACTTTTCTGAGAAAAAAATGCAAGATTTGTTGATTTTTTTTGAAAATGGCGAATTTGTGCCTTCTGGCTGCTTGCCATTGCTGATAAATATGTATCTTTGCGTATCACACATTATTAATATAGTAAATCTTAAATGTATCGAATATGGAGAATATTGCACAACAACTGATGGCGCTGCTCGACGCATCGCCTGTCAACTTTCTGGCTGCCGCTTATGTGGAGGATCAGCTCAAGGCTGCGGGCTTCATTCATCTGGATGCCGCTAAGCCCTTCCCGATGCTGATGCCCGGCAAAGGGTATTTCGTGACCAAGAACAACTCGGCCGTGTTTGCCTTCCGAATGGGTACGTCTCATCCTTCCGAGGCTGGCTTCAAACTCATCTGTGCGCACAGCGACTCGCCTTGCTTCCGTGTGAAGCCTGCGGCCGAGATGCATACTGAGGGTGGGGTGGTGAAGCTCAATACCGAGGTGTATGGCGGCCCCATCCTCTATACATGGTTCGACCGTCCTCTCTCGCTTGCCGGCCGTGTACTCTTGCGCACAGCCAATCCCTTGAAGCCCGAGGTACGTCGTCTCAAGATTGAGCGCCCGTTGCTCATCATACCCCATCTGGCCATCCACTTTAACCGTCAGGTCAACGAAGGTAACAAGCTCAGCAAGCAGGTCGACATGCTCCCCGTCATTGGTATCATCAATGACAAACTGGAGGCCGACAACCTGTTATTAAGGGTAGTGGCCGAGGAACTGGGTGTACAGATGTCCGATATTCTCGACTTTGACCTCTCACTCTACGATACACAGAAAGCCGTGCTCGTAGGCTTGAACAATGAGTTCGTTTCTTGTGGCCGCCTCGACGACTTGGCCATGGTGCACGCAGGCCTCTATGCCCTGCTCCATAGCGAAGCCACCCCGATGACCCAGGTACTCGCCGTATTTGACAATGAAGAAACAGGCAGTGGCACTAAGCAGGGAGCCGCATCCCCCGTGTTGCGTAATCTTCTGGAACGAGTTGTGACCAACGACGGCTGCGGTGCCGACGGTCTCTATCGTGCCCTCGAACACTCTTTCATGATATCGGCCGATATGGCTCATGCCTTGCATCCCAACTATCCCGGCAAGCACGACCCCACCAATCACCCCGTAATGGGTGGTGGCCCCGTCATCAAGATCAATGCCAACCAGAAGTACGTCACCGATGCCGAGTCGGCTGCTGTCTTTGCCGAGATATGTCGCTTGGCCAATGTACCCTGCCAATACTTTGTGAACCACTCCGATATGGCTGGCGGATCTACATTGGGAAATATCCTCACATCGCAACTCCCGATGCGTGGCGTGGATATGGGCAACCCCATGTGGGGCATGCACTCGGTGCGCGAGACTGCTGCCGTGGCCGATCAAGAGTATGCTTGCAAAGCATTTACCACCTTCTTTAACTTGAAGTGAGCATCCAGTCTTGAACAGACCATACTATGATTTTAGCACTTTCCTAAAAAAGTATTTCACAGGGAAAGTGCAGAAGATTTCCATTCATGCAGGATTCACCTGCCCCAATCGCGATGGAGCGAAAGGGGTAGGTGGATGTACCTATTGTAATAACCAGACTTTCAGTCCCGAGTATTGTAAGCCGGTGTTGAGCGTGAGGCAGCAATTGGAGGATGGCATACGTTTCTTCTCACGTAAGTACCCTGCCATGCGCTATTTGGCCTACTTTCAGGCCTACACCAATACGTATGGTGAACTGGAGCGGCTTAAAGCTATGTATGAGGAGGCGTTGGCCGTAGAGGGCGTTGTGGGGCTGGTTATCGGTACACGCCCCGATTGTATGCCCGATGAATTGCTCGATTATTTAGAGGAATTGAATCAGCGCATCTTCCTGATGGTGGAGTATGGTATCGAGAGTGCCAACGATGATACGTTGCTCCGTATCAATCGGGGGCATGATTTTGCTACTGCTGCCGATGCCATACGCCGCACTCACGAGCGGGGTATATTGACGGGCGGCCATCTTATCTTGGGGCTCCCGGGTGAAGACCGTGAAGAATTGCTGCGTCAGGCTTCGGTGATAGCGACCTTGCCGCTCGATATGCTCAAGCTGCATCAGTTGCAGCTAATAAAAGGTACGCGTATGGCACGCGAATATGAGGAGCATCCCGAGTGGTTTCATCTCTACGAAGTGGATGAGTATATCGAATTGGTTATCGATTACGTGGAGCGTATCCCCTCATCGGTTGTCTTTGAACGCTTCATCTCGCAATCGCCCCGCTCACTCCTGATTGCCCCTGACTGGGGAGTGAAGAACTATCAGTTTGTTGAACGATTGCGCCGTAGAATGTCCGAACGGGACACATGGCAGGGACGATTGTCGTGAGTTCTATGTATAATATTGTACAAGATGTATTGCCAATTAATAAAAAAGTGCCATCTTTGCACCATGATGAATCTATTATAAGCTATATTATATATGCAATACGACGTGTTTATTACTCATAACACCAAGGACCAGAAGTGGGCGGAGGTGATTTGTGAAAATCTGGAAAGCAATGGTTTCAAGTGCTTTCTTGGCTATAGGGATATTCCTGTGGGACAAGTGCTGTCAACCGCTTCGTTGAAGGCATTGGTTGAAAGCCGTATGTTGCTGGTTGTATATGCAAAAAACTATAACACCACACCGCAGATGAACCGCGAGGTGGAGGCAGCTACAAAAAATGATATACCAGTGCTTACCGTAGGACAGGACAGCGATGCGGAGTTTGTTGCCGAAGTTGGGCGCTATCTTGGTTGGGTAAAGAGACTCATTGCGCAGGATGGGTTTGAATCTGCTATATATAATAAGGAGGAGGGGCAGCCTGTAGCGCAGATCGTTGCCTCAGAGGCTACGGATGATGATGACGATTGTATGGTAGAGACCAGCAGCCCCTCATACGAGGAAGCAGAACCAGAAGAAACCTCGTATGGCTACTCGTCCTATATGCCTCAGATGGCAGATGTGACCTCTCGACTGAGCTACGAAGTAGAGGAACAGGAGGATGAAGTGGAGGAGACAGTGCCTGTCGTAGAGACTGTGGCCGAAACCGACACAACCGACTGGGAAAAACCCGAAAACGCAGTTAGTTGCTACATGAAAGCCGAAGCCTACTATCATGGTGAAGGGGTGAGACAAAGTTACTTCGAGGCGGTGAAGTGGTATATGAAGGCCGCCGAGATGGGACATGCCGATGCGCAGTGCGACCTCGGCAACTGCTATTACTATGGTGAGGGCCTCCCCGAGAACTATGAGCGCTCGGTGTATTGGTACGAGAAAGCCGCAGAGCAAGGCAATGTGCGTGCTCTCTACAACTTGGGCAACTCCTATTATTATGGTGAGGGCGTGGCGCGTGATGAGAAGTTGGCCATTGCCTACTATGACCGTGCTGCCTCTTTGGGAAATGTGCAGGCCGCGGAACGGCTTGAAGAATTGGGCGTGCGTCGTTAATATGAAATCATTATGTAATAAATCTATCCATTATGATAAAGAAGAATATTTTACGCCAGTTGCTGGCCTTGGCCGTGGTAATGACAGGGATGTCAGCTACGGCTACTGATTTGACAAACCGGTTGAGTGCATTGTCTGCGGTGAGTGAGGTGAAGACGCTTCAGTCGGCCGATGGATTGGAGAAGCTTGTGTGCTTCGTCAGTCAGCAGCTCGATTGGAAGGATGAGCGTGAGGGACATTTTGGCCAGCGTGTCATCATCAAGCACCGAGGGTTCGACCGCCCTACGGTGATGGTCACTGAAGGGTATGGCGCAGCCTATGCCATGCATCCTGGATATCAGGAGGAGCTTTCCACATTGCTTGAGGCCAACCTCGTGTTCGTCGAGCACCGCTATTTCTTGGAGTCTACCCCTCAGCCTTGCGATTGGAGCCACCTTACCGTAGAGAATTCGGCGGGCGACTACCACCATATACGCAATCTGTTGCGTGAGGTGTACCCGGGCAAGTGGTTTACGACAGGCATCAGTAAAGGCGGACAGACGACCATGTTCTATCGCACCTTCTATCCGGATGATGTGGATGGCTCGGTATCGTATGTGGCTCCGCTCAACAAATCATTGGAGGATGGCCGCCACGAGCCGTTTATCAATCAGGCGGGCACTGCTGAGGAGCGTGCACGCATCCAGGAATTCCAAATGGAAACCCTCAAGCGCCGTGCATCCATAGAGCCGATGTTTGCTGATTATTGCGCTCGCAAAGGCTATACTTTCCGTGTGCCCATCAGCGAGATCTACGACTTGGCGGTGCTGGAGTATTCCTTTGCTTTCTGGCAGTGGGGCGATGATGTGGCGCAGATACCTGCCCTCACGGTCTCGGATAGCGCCTACTACAAGCACCTGATTGACAAGTGCGAGCCCAGCTATTTTGCCCAACAGACTCCCTACACCTCATTTAATGTGCAGGCTATGCGCGAACTGGGCTACTATGGTTATGACACCAAGCCGTTCGAGGAGTATCTCTCCATTCCTCACGCCGAGGGTTATATGCGCCGTGTGATGATACCCGATTCGCTCTCCTACATTGAGTTTGATGCCAATCTGTATGAGCGTGTAAATCACTTTTTGGAGGAGAACGACCTGCCCATGATGTTTATCTACGGTGAGTACGACCCGTGGTCGGCAACAGGAGTGACGTGGCTCGATGGCAAGAAGCGCATCCACGTGTTCGTAGAGCCCGGTGGCTCGCACAAGGCACGCATAGGCACGATGCCCGAAGATACGCAGAAGAGAATCAAGAAGATCCTGAAGCGTTGGGTTAGGTAACGATTAAAGATTAACGAGGAACGATTAACGGTGACGCGGGCAGAGCGTCGGTTGCGACGACTGAAGCTTTAGCTTTACAAAGGAGTGCTGCTTGCAGCCTTGACTGCCATCCGGAGGGTCTGTTGTCTGTTGTCTGTTGACCGTTGACGTTTTTGAAACCGCTAACCGCTAACCACTAACCACCATGCTTGAACTGCACGACCTATATATAGGATATAGCGACGATGACCACCGCCGAATAGTGGCCGAGACACTCAACGCCTCATTGCCTTGTGGGGTGCTTACCTGCCTGATTGGTGCCAATGGGGTGGGCAAGTCCACTTTGATGCGCACTATGGCAGGATTCCAGCCCGCGTTGCGCGGCGAGGTTCGTATCGACGGGAAGCCCATTGCCGCCTATTCGCCCAAGGAGCTCTCCGAGCATGTCGGGGTAGTGCTCACCGAGAAGAATATGCCTGCCGACCTTAGCATCGAGGAGGTGGTGGGCTTGGGCCGTTCCCCCTATACCAACTTCTGGGGTACACTCAAGGAGGCCGACCGGAGGATTGTTGACGAGGCCATCTCCCTCGTGGGGCTTGAGCCGTTGCGCCACCGAAAGATACATCAGGTGAGTGATGGCGAGCGGCAGAAAGCCATGATAGCCAAAGCGTTGGCACAGCAAACACCCATCGTCTTCCTCGACGAGCCTACCGCATTCCTCGATTATCCCAGCAAGATTGCCATGATGCAGCTGCTACGTCGCTTGGCTCACGAGCAGAACAAGCTCATCCTGCTCTCTACCCACGACCTGGAAATTGCTTTTCAGACGGCCGACAACATTTGGTTGCTGCAACAAACAGGCTTGCAGGCAGGCTCGCTCGACGAGCTCTCGCAGAGTGGAGCTATCGCGCACTTTCTTGATAGCGACGAACTCTACTATGACGCCGCCGACCATCGTATAGTATTGAGATAACAATTACACATAAAACCTCCGATTTTTACACACTCGCATTTGCTAAGTGTAATATGAGATAGTAAAATATGGCAAAAACCGCATTTTTATTTGTGTAATTTTGCAATTGAAAAAGGTTAAACGTATATTTGCACTCAGTAAAACCGACAGGAGCCAAGCTTCTGGTCAAAAAAACAATTTTATGAAAAAGACATTAGTAGATTTGTTTGAAGAATCGGTTCGCAAATTCCCCAACAACACATTCCTGTTGGAGAAGACGAACAAAGTGTTTGAGCCTACTACCTACAAGCAGGTGCAGGAAAAGGTGTACCAGCTGGGTGCAGGACTTCAGGCGTTGGGCGTGAAGAAAGGCGACAACATGGCATTGCTCAGCGAGGGCCGCAACATGTGGGTTATCGGCGAGTTGGCTATGTTCTATGCAGGTGCAGTCAATGTGCCCCTGTCTATCAAGTTGGAAGAGAGCAACGACCTCATGTTCCGTCTCATCCACGGCGACGTGAAGTACATCATGGTATCGGGCAACCAGCTCAAGAAGGTGCGCCTGATCAAGGATAAGCTCCCTGCCGTGGAGAAGATTATCGTATTCGACCCGCAGGAGACATATGAGGAGCGCGAGATTGCGCTTGCCGAGGTGCAGCAGATGGGCGACGAGTGGCTCAAGAGCCATACTATGGAGGAGTTCCTCGCCGTAGGACAGTCGCTCCAGAACGACGATATCGCCACCATCACCTATACCAGCGGTACTACTGCCGACCCCAAGGGCGTGGTGCTCACACACCGCAACTATACCTCCAATGTGGAGCAGGCCTGCACGCTGGTGAATATCGACGAGACATGGCGCACGCTCATCATCCTGCCGCTCGACCACTGCTTCGCCCACGTCGTAGGCTTCTACATCATGATGGCATGCGGTGCCACCGCAGCTACCGTACAGGTAGGCCGCACAGGTGCCGAGACCTTGCGCAATATCCCGCTCAATATCAAGGAGGTGCGTCCGCACTTCATCCTCAGTGTACCCTCACTGGCCAAGACCTTCAAGAAGAACATCGAAGGCACCATCAAGAAGAAAGGTGCCATGACAATGCGCCTCTTCCAGTGGGGTATGGCCATCAACCAGTGCTACTATGGCGACAGCAACCTCGACTCCAAGGGCTTGCGTGCATGCCTGAAGCCTCTCGTATGGTTGTTCGACAAGGTTATCTTCTCCAAGGTACGCGAAGGATTCGGTGGCGAGATACGCTTCTTCATCGGTGGTGGTGCATTGCTCGACAAAGACCTGCAGAAGTTCTACATCGGTGTCGGCATGCCCATGTTCCAGGGCTACGGCCTGTCAGAGGCCACTCCCGTCATCTCATCCAATGGCCCCGACCTCTATCGCTTCGGTTCGAGCGGTAAGCTGGTGAAGCCCATCGAGGTGAAGATCTGCGATAGCGAAGGCAAGGAGCTTCCCACAGGCGAGCTCGGCGAAATCGTCGTTCGTGGCGAGAACGTGATGAAGGGCTACTGGAAGAATCCCGAATCAACAGCCGATACCGTACGCGACGGATGGCTCTACACCGGCGACCTCGGCTATATGTCAGCAGAGAACCTCCTCTACGTGAAGGGCCGCTTCAAGAGCCTCCTCATCTCCAGCGACGGTGAGAAATACAGCCCCGAAGGCATCGAGGAAGCATTCGTAGAGCATCTGGCCACCGTAGATCAGGTAATCCTCTACAACAACCAGTCGCCCTACACCATCGCACTGCTCGTGCCCAACAAGGAGAACATCCGCGCCCGTCTCAAGGAGCAGAACCTCGACCTCACCACCGAGGAGGGCCGCAAGGCAGGTGTTCAGCTCATCGATGCCGACATCGCCCGCTTCAAGAAGGGTGGCGACCTGGCCGAGCTCTTCCCCGACCGTTGGTTGCCCAGTACCTTCGCCGTATTGCCCGAGGCATTCACCGAGCAGAACGGCATGATGAACAGCACCATGAAGGTGGTTCGTGGTAAGGTGGAAAAGGCCTATGCCGACCGCATCGAGGCACTCTACACCGCCGAGGGAAAGGGCATCCTCAATGCCAAGAACCTCGAGTCATTGGCCTAAAAAAAGCATCAAGAGCACCTCATCAAAAGTCTTGCTCACCATACAGGGCGCACCCGTCAAGGTGCGCCCTGTCTTCTTTGTTCGGAACCTTTGGCAACGGTTAGTGATTAAGGTATAAGCATCGCGTGAGGAGTGAAAAGTGCGTTTCTGCTTGTAGGGGTGAAATGTTATCCTTATATTTGCGTTGTCATAATTGAATGTAAATTTTGTAATGATGAAGAAAAAGTTGCTGAGCGCTCTTGTAGCGATAGTTGTCATAGGCCTGTACTATTACTTTGACTTGCCGGTGGCAGGGAACGACGGTGATAGTGCGGAGAATGTTGCCAGGGTGGAGTCGGCAGAGGTTGATGGTATAGAGATTCCCAAGACTCCGCAAGGGGTGTCGGAACGGATATTGAAGAAGACGAATTATACGGTTTCGTTCAATAAGAAGTATAATGTGCCCAACTGGGTGGCTTGGAGCATCACGGCCGAGGAGCTGGTGGAGCGTGAGAGCCGCACCAACGAATTCGAGCCCGACCCCGAGCTGCCTGCCAGCAGTGCGGTGACGACGGAGGATTATATTGGTAGCGGGTATGACCGCGGACATATGTGTCCTGCGGCAGACAATCGCTATCACTGGCGGGCTATGGACGAGTGCTTCTACATGACCAATATGTGTCCGCAAAACCATAACCTGAATACGGGGGTGTGGAACGACTTGGAGCAGCAGTGCCGCCGGTGGGTAGATGAGGATAATGTGGTGTATGTGGTGTGTGGACCTGTTTTCTACGCGAATGCTTCACCCAAGTATATTGGCCGTCGCCATAAGGTGCGCGTGCCTGATGCTTTCTTCAAGGTGGTGTTGCGCGACTACGAGCAGGGTAGGCCCAAGGCTTCCGGGTATATCTTTGAGAATAAGTCGGGGACGGCTCCCTTGCGCAACTATGCGTGCTCCATTGATGAGGTGGAGGAGGTGACGGGGATAGATTTCTTCCAGTTGCTCCCTGATGGGGCCGAAAACAAGATAGAATCGATGGTGGATATGCGGTAAAAGAAAAGAGAGAAGGGCGTGGGTCCTTCTCTCTCTCTTGGGTGATTCCGCCGCGACTCGAACGCGGGACCTACTGCTTAGAAGGCAGTTGCTCTATCCAGCTGAGCTACGGAACCGACCTTAGTTGCTTTTCTTGAAAAGCGGTGCAAAATTAGTGCTAATTGTTGATTTTTCCAAAAAAAACTGGATTTATTTCGCTCGTTTGTTGTATCTTTGTGTTGAAACACGAAGAGATACTGCACTCGCTGAGAAAAATATTAAAGCAAGCTTTATGTTTTCGCTCGTTTGTTGTATCTTTGTGTTGAAATTGATTAATATAAGTATTATGTCACTTATCGGTAATATTATTTGGGTGGTTTTTGGCGGGCTTGTCATGGCTGCCGCCTATTTTATTTTGGCTATCGCTTATTGCGTTACTATCATAGGTATCCCCGTAGGCGTTCAGCTGTTCAAGATGGCTGGTCTTTCGCTTTTCCCATTCGGTCGTGTGGTGAGAGACAGGAATGGGGAGATGGGCTGCTGGTCGATGTTCCTCAATATCCTGTGGATTGTGTTTGGTGGTATCCAGATGGCCCTGACACATGCGGTAATGGGACTTATATTTTGTGTTACAATCGTGGGTATCCCATTCGGTAAGCAGCATTTCAAGTTGGCGTTGTTGGCGCTGATGCCATTCGGCAAGGAGATTCGATAAGTGTTTGATGAAATTGATTTATAGGTAAAAAATAATGTGGATTGATATTTTATGGATTGTAGCTGGCTTGGTGTTGATCCTTGTCGGCTCTGACTGGCTCGTTGAAGGAGCTTCGGGGGTAGCCCGTAAATATGGTATTAGTGAGTTTATTATCGGTATGACAATTGTCGGCATCGGCACTTCGATGCCTGAATTGGTGTCGAGCCTGATTTCGGCCATCCAAGGACATGGTGATATGGCCCTGGGTAATGTGACGGGGTCGAACATCTGTAATATCCTGCTCATCTTGGGTGTGACGGCACTGATCTCGCCCATCAAGTACACAAGGAGCAATATTCGCAAGGATATCCCGTTTGCCATCCTCGTGTCGTTGTTCTTGATGGTTATGCTTTACAACTGCTTTGGACTATTCGGGGAAATGGGCACTCCGGGCATCTCACGTGTAGATGCTCTCTACCTCCTCTTGATATTTGCTGTGTTTATGATAGACTCCTTCAAGTCGGCCAAGAATGGTGCTGAAGAAGAGGAGGCAAGCGTGAAGCCTATGCCGATGGGCAAGGCCATCATCTTTATTCTGTTGGGATTGGCTGGGCTTATCTTTGGCGGACAGGTGTTTGTGGACCATACAGTGAGTATCGCCGAGAGGTTCCATGTGTCTGAGGCCTTCATCTCTATCACGCTGATGGCGGTGGGCACTTCGCTTCCCGAACTGGCAACCTGTGTGGTAGCGGCCATGAAGGGAAAGAACCAGTTGGCGTTGGGAAATGTCATTGGTTCAAACATCTTCAACATAGCACTCATTATTGGCACAAGTGCTGCCATTTCGCCTTTCGAGATTCAGAGTATCTCTACAGTAGATATGGCCATGGTAATCGTCGCTGCGGTCTTGTTGTGGCTTGCCGCATTTACGTTTAAGAAGAAAAAACTCGATAGGGTAGAGGGTGTCATCTTCCTTCTTGCTTATATAGCATATATCACTTATTTGTCAATGAATATGTAAGTGGTATAGGCAAAAAGAGTTTGCTTAAGTTTCATTAGCATTGATTTTGAGGAACTATTCGATTATTTATATTACCTTTGTGAGTTAAATAGATACGCTATGGTAAAGAAAATAGTATATGCTCTTTGGGCGTTGTTGGTCGTAGGCATTCTTGCGGCAATCTTTATGTTCTATTCTGTCACTAAGGGATGGATTGGATTTGTTCCCCCCGTGGAAGAACTGGAGAACCCCGATTATAAGTTTGCAACACAGATTATTTCTGCAGATGGCAAACTGCTCAGTACCTATTCGTATAGCCGCGAAAATCGTGTTTGGACAGATTATAAGGATTTGTCTCCTAAACTGATAGAGGCATTGATAAGCACCGAGGATGTGCGCTTTACCGAGCACTCGGGAATTGACTTGCGAGCGCTTTTGCGTGCCATCGTGAAGACTGGTTTGTTGCGTCAGTCAGGCTCGGGTGGCGGTAGTACGCTTACTCAGCAATTGGCCAAACAGTTGTATACAGAAGTGGCAGGAGCGTTTGTTTCAAAAACCGATAGAGTGGGTCATTGCGGTGAAACTGGAGAAATACTATACTAAGGAGGAGATACTGACGATGTATCTCAACAAGTATGACTTCGGCAATAATGCTATCGGTATCAAGACGGCGGCCAACACCTACTTCTCCAAGGAACCCAAGGACCTCTCGGTAGAGGAAGCCGCTACATTGGTGGGTATGTGTAAGAACTCGTCGCTATACAATCCCGTACGTCGTAATGAGACGACACGCAAACGTCGCAATGTGGTGCTTTCGCAGATGGAGAAGAACAATTGCCTGACAAAGGCGGAAAC
>RHMF01000121.1_pt1 | contig 30825 bp, 45 predicted proteins | sample 5365151 | NCBI WGS metagenome assembly RHMF01 (sample SAMN10266501, study PRJNA497801) | feces metagenome | isolation source: feces | host: Bos taurus | place: China: Prairie of Fairy Mountain | collected 2017-08-14 | reverse complement strand
GTTTGACGGCCAAACGCATAGAATCTTTTGGCCCCTGGCCTGTGGATTTTTTTATTTTTATTTTTCTTTTTATAGAATTGATTTGTAAGGCGTTGGCACATCTTCGAGCGTGGAAATTATTTTTATTTCTCTTTCTGATAATGGTATTGGTATGACGGCTTTTGCTTGGGCTTTTGCTTGGGCTTTTGCTTGGGCTTTTGCTTGGGAAACAAGCAGGTGGTCGCCAAACAATGCGCCTTTGCCTTTCGGGTGATTGTCCAATCCTCCGATGATGTGAGCCTCCGACCTCATAATTGCGAAGTCGATGCCGCCGGCCGCGATACTTTGCAAATCCGACACAGATACGACATTATCTGGATATCCATAATTGGGAAGGTGGGCCTTTTGGTTTTGGCTCGGACAGGCTTCGATGGCATCGGTGAGCGTTGGAGCTGTGAGAGCCATGACAGATGGCAGCAGGTTGGTTGCAAAATTGATTCCGACTTCGGCACCATTGTGGAACTTGACACCCCCCCCCGTGATGACGGCGGTGGCTCCATACTTGCAGATCTGCATGATGGTCATCCCGTTGCCGAATAGGAAGAATGGCACATCGTTGGCGAGATACCAACGGACAATTTTTGTGAACATGCTGAATGGCGGGTTGTCGATGACAATGCCGTTGTCGGGGTACTCGGCGTTCTCGTAGTCGCCACCGGGATAGAACGGGCGGAGGATGCACTTGCCCGTCATGTCGGTGATGGTGCCGACATAATCGACCACGGCGTTGTAGACATCCTCGGGCGTGTAGCAGTCGTCGGTGGTCTTGGGTTGCTCGGTGAACTTGGCCACGAAGCTGGCATAGTCACGGAAGACGATGGGGTTGCCGGAGCTGTTGGTGTGTACCTTGCGCGCCTTCTTCAAGGTCTCGGCATCGCCGAAGAGGGTCATCTGTGTCATACCGTCTGCCCCTCCTTGGCATGGATGGCGGCGTGACAGTCGCGGCAGATGGCTTCGAGGTTGGAGAGGTCCCAGGCGTAGAAGTCGAAGTCCTGTTGGCTCAATCCCCGCTGGAAAGGGCTGATGAGGTGGTGCACCTGTGTGGCGGGCGTGAGGATGCCACGGGATAGGCACTCCTGGCAGAGGCCACCATCGCGGGCCATCACCTGCTCACGCAGCGGACGCCAGCGCGGGTCGTTGTAGACCAGCTCGTGGCGGCGGTGGTACTGGTAGCTGGGCTTCTTGGGCTTTGGCTCTGGCCTATATATGCGCGCCATAGGGCACCTCCTTTCTGCGTTTGGTGTCGTACTTCTCGCGGGCGATGACGGCGTTGTAGGCTCGGCGCCAGCATTGGGCGAAGTCCTCGCCTTGGCGGTAGGTGGCCAGCACCTGCTCGTAGGTTGCGCCACTGTGGGCGGCGTCGTTGTAGCCGTAGAGGCGGCAGCCTTGCTCACGGATGAGGCGGTCGATGGTTTGTTTCGGGGTCTCTCTCATTGTCGTCGAAGATATTGATGCCTTGGGTGATCTTGAGGTTGATGGCTCGGATGCCTGTCAACAAAACCGTCTTGATGAGCACAGCATCCTTGACCTCAATCTCCCGCTCTTGGAGGGTGAGGGCGATATGCTCGAGCATGCCGACATACTCTTCTGGGATGCGGATGGTGACGACGCTGCGCATGGGGTTGGCCTTGTTGTGCTAAAATAGCAAAAAAGCCCGACTTTCGCCGGGCTTCCGGCCAAAAAAAACAGATAATTTATGGAGAAATTTATTTTCATCGTTTTTCGATGTTTTTCGGCATTTCCTTGATGGCTTTCTCGATCTCGTGGAGGTGCGGTATCTCGCCCATGGAGTTGACCACTGTGCGATGCACCAGCTCGATGGTGACGGGTGCGCAGAGCCTTTCTGGCGTGACGCGGAGCACATGCCAGCCCATAGCCTCGGCGGTGTTGTACTTTTCCATGTCGGCCTGGAAGCCTTTGCCACGGGTGTGTCGGCCTTGGGTGTAGGCGCCGCCTTCGACCTCGATGGCCACCTGGGCGGCGGGGATGGCATAGTCGAAGCGCCAGCGGCGCGTGGGGTGGAACAGGAGCTCACACACGCATTGGTGGCCTGTCGCCTCTTGGACGAGGCGGGTGAAGTTTCTTTGGATTTCGTTCATTTTACACTCATTTTGTGAACAGCCCTGCGGCGATGGCAAAGATGACGATGACGGTTGCGATAGCGATGACGCAGCCGCAGCCTTGCGCTTCGCGGTAGTCTTCGTCGGGGGTTAATTGATTCGTGTTCATAGTCGTTTTTTTACTTGGTCGCAATCCTCGGTTCCGCGGGTGTCGATGTGCCACAGCTCGCAGTAGGAGTATTGCGACGGGTCGGTGATCCATTCGGGGTGCCAGTTTTCACAATTTCTGCATTTCATATCGTGGGAGATGGCGGAGTCGAACCGCCTCCTGTTTCCCAGTTGCAAGTGACAGCGGCTTGCACGGGGTGTCTCCGATGTCCTCACGGGTGCCGCACGCGGTCCTCACGGATGGCGGCGGCTTGGTAAATTAAAAATGTAAACAGAATTACAATGCTTTTTCCTTGTTTCAGTGGACTTCCCACTGTTTGTCTTCATTCGCGGTGCATGTCGTAGGCGGCCTGCTCGTCCTTGGGCAGGCTTGCGACATAGTTGCGGAAGCGGTGCATGTATTCGTCCTGGTCGCGGGCGATGGTGAGCAGCTCGTCGTTGAGCGTCTCCATGATCTTGGCTTCGCCGGCGTCATAGAGGTCGTGGATGGCACGCTTCTGGGCCTCGCATTGCTCGTTGATGTACTTGATTTTCTCTTCCTTTTCGGCCTTGGCCTTGGCGATGGCTTCGGTGGCGTTTTTTTTGGCCAGCATGCGGCGGGCTTTCCAAGTGTGTTGCATTTCGGTGATGTGCCAGTTTTGGCGCAATTCTTCGTTTTTTTCCATGATTGTTGATTTTTAAAAGTTAGTATTTCCGTGAGTTTTCAAAAGTTTCTGCCGGTATTGTTCGGCATATTCGGGCGTGGCCTTTTCGGGCTTCACCAGGATTATGGTGTGGCTGTCGAGGCGGAGCGGCACCAGGATCTTTTGTGCGGTGCGCTTGCGCGATCGCGGCTTGCCTTCGGCCTTCCATCGGCGGCTGAGGTATTGCACACGTTCGGCCTTCTCTTCGACCTGATCGGTCATGCACCAATACCAGCCGCGCCACATCTGGTCGTTGCGCAGGTACTTCTGGAGCATCGACTTGTCGACCAGGCAATGGTCGGCGGCACGGGCCATCGAGGGAAAGTCGATGCGCTCGAGGGTGTCGAGGTTGAAGGCGGTGACTGGTATGGGTGTTTTCATTGCTCGATAGGTTTGATTGTGATCTTGTCGTTGATGATGCCGACGGTGAGTTTCTCGTGGGTCTCGCCCAGCTCCTCGACGGTCTTCATGAAGTCGCCCATGGCGTCCATGAATCCCTTGCAATAGCCGTCCTCAAATGCCGCCGTGCGCTCCTTGACGTCGGTCATATAGGGATCATGATAGCGGAGCTTGGCGCGGCGCTGCACCTGGAGGGTGAGGTCTTGCTCGTCGCGGTGCATGTCGTCGAAGAGGCTGTCGAGCGCCTGGAAGATGACCTCGCTGAACCATGAGTAACGCTCCTGAAGGTCGGGGCCTGTCATGTGTGGCTCGAGGGTGTGGATGAGCTCGTCGCATGCACGGGTGATGCCGTTGACGCGGTTGCGCAGTTTCTGGACGAACTGCGTGGGCGTGCGGTCGCCGATCTCGTCGTTGAGGATGTCGATGCGATAGGCCATGTAGTTGGCCAGCAGCAGCATGGCTTCGCCACAACGGCTGGTGGTGAGGCTGACGGCATCGGCCTTGGCGTTGACTTGCTGCTGGAGGGCGCTGCCTACGGCCTTGGCCACGGCTATGTCGGCGTTGATGTTGTGGCGGCGGCTCATTGCTTGGCTGTTTTGGGCTTGTCTTTGCCTTTGAGCTCCTCGATCTTGCGGGTGAGCTGCGTGACCTTGGCCGACTTGGCCTTGAGTTTGCTCTTCAGCTCGCTCACCGACGATGCCATGCCGCTGATGCTGTCCTGAAGCTCGGCGATGGTGTGGTCCTTGGTGGCAATGTCGGCAAGGAGGCCTTCGATGGTCTGGTTCTTTTCGCCCAGGGCGGCGGCATGCTCCATGCCTAGGGTGCGCATGGCTTCCTTGGTGGCGATGGTCTTGTCCTTGAGGAGCTTGTTTTCTTTGACGGCATCGCGCCACAGGCGGTCGAGGTCGGTGTTGGCCTTGCGGAGCTTGTCCATCTCGTTGGACTGGATGCGGATTTGCTCTTCGAGGTTGGCGATGTCGGCCAACAAGTTTCTTTTTCTGGTGAAGATGTTCATGGTGTTATTTGTTTGAGGTTTTATCGTCATAATTCGCTCCGCAATGCGGGCAGGTGGGCCAATCGCGGCGAAGGTCGAACTCTTGGCCGCAGTGCGGGCATGTCACAAAGATTTCATGGTTGCGGTTGGGCATCTTGCTTCATATTTTCAAGTTGATACTGATGCATGGCATCGCGCATGCGGGTGATCTCGGTGCCGCGATGGTTGTTGCGATAGCCGTTGAGGTCGCCGTCCTTGATGCGCTGCTCGTAGCGGTCGATGGCTTCCATCTTCTCGGCCTCGTAGGCCTTGAACCATGAGCAGATGTCCTGACAGCCGATGCCGCCGTACACCTTGCCGAAGTCGCCACGCATGGCGCGGTCGAAAATGATGCGGAAGTCGGCCAGGTTGATGGAGACCTCGAGCGAGAGGATGTAGTCGAGCACGACGGGCGCCACGGTGTCGATGACGGCCTCGCTCATGGGGCGGGCGGCGTTGGCGGCCACGTTGAGCGCCACCAGCTGCATCTTGATGGCTGCACACATGGTGTCGGTGCCCATCTCGGCCACGCACTTCTCCACCGTGGGGATGACCCCCTTGTAGCGGTTGACCTCAACGGAGCTGTCGGGCGTGCGGATGGCGAGGGTGGCGGCCCGGATGTAGTCGGGCGTGACCATGGCTGGCGTCATCGGCTCACCCTTGTGGAACATGGCCAGCCAGGTCGGCTGCGATGCGGGCGAGGTAGTCGGCGCTGACGCCTGTCGGGTTGCCAGCTGGGTTGTTTCTTGTCTTTCCATTTTTGCTCTGTTTTAATTGGTTGTAGTATTCGTTGAATTTGCCGTCGATGACGTGCGGCACGAAGTTGGTCCTGATCCATTGGTCGTCGAGCTGCCAGAGGCTCTCCACGAACCATCGCAGGGCGTTTTCCTTCTCGGTGTCGGTGGGGTCGCGCCCCGCCTCCTCCATCATCTTGGTGATGCGGCCCACGATGCTCTGCACGGCCACGTTCTCGCGTTTTGTCCAGAAGAATGTGTTGGCGGTCAGCTTGGAGTAGATCTCCTCCCACACGCGGTCGTATCGCGTCACGGCGTGGGCTTTTTCGCGGGCGGGCTTGGCGGGCTGCTCAACAATCGGCTTTTCGGGTTGCTCGGGGGCATCCCCCTGTAAGGGGGTAGGGGGTTTATTAATTAATTCTTCTTGTTCTTTTATTCTTGAAATGCTTGTTGCTTGCGTGTTGTTGGTTTGTTGCTTGCGTGTTGTTTGCTTGCCGTTTGTTTGTTGCTCGGTGGTTTCGGTTTCTTGGTAAGCCTCGTATTTACCAATGGTTATGATAGTATATTTGTTTGTTGTTTGCGTGTTGATTTGGTTTGAGGCTTTGAGGCGGTCGAGGCAGGTGCGCACCTGCTGTGGCGACAGTCCCGACTCGGCGGCCAACTTTGCCGTGGTGGTGACGAGCTGGCCGCGGCTGATGGTGACGCCGTGCCATTGCGTGTCTTCGTGCGTGGCTCGGATGATGAGGCGCACCCACAGGGCGATCATCTCAGGCACATCGGCCCATTCCCAGTATAGGAGCGAACGATAGATCTTTATCCAGCCGGTGTTCATGGTGTGACAAATCTGATTTTGTAGCCGTGACAATTTGAGCAATGATGGATGGCATACGACACGCTGTTGGGCTGTCGCTCGATGGCGGCGGCACAGTCCTTTATACTGTCGAAGCGGATAAAGTCGCCGTCGGGGAAGTAGATCTCGCACGGCTTGTTGAGATAGCTGTTATCCTTGCGATAGCCGCGTTTATTGGTCTTCGCGGTCTTGGCCAGCGGTCCGATAAAGGTGCGCCCTGGGCGATGATCCTTGAACCGATAGCCCATGTGTTGTGGCTTTTCGCCACGGCGGCATCTTCGGATGTTGTTGGTCGAGTTGCGGTTCAAGCCAAGGCCGATTGTAGCCTTGAGGCTCGACGGGAAGGTCTTGATGAAATTGCCGTCAAGGTCATAGACATCGACCGCCTTGGCTTGCTTGTCGACGCGGCGGTGATGACGGCCATCGCTCCAGTATTTGAGCATCTTGGCCCTGCTTGCTGCCGATCGGCGGCGGAAGGTCTCCGAATGCCGGTAGAACTCGGTGCCAGGCTTTCCGACAATATTGGGTATGTAAAGCTCGGTGCTCATCTCCACTCCATTATTTGGTCATAAATCACGATGTCGATGTCGGCTGTCCGTTGGATGCCGGTGAGGTGGACATAGATGCGCTGGTTGCCGTCGTTCACGAAGAAGTTGGCGCGCAGTCGGTCGGTGCCTATCACCTGCGAGGCCTTGCGCAGCTGTATGGCGCTGACGCCGATCTTGTAGACATGCATCGAGTTGGTCATGGTGCAGGTGTCGAAGATGTCGGTCATCTCGCGGTCGAACATGATGGTCTGCTGGTCGGCGAAGTAGATGAGCAGGCGGCGCCCCTGGTCGTTCACCTCGAAGCCTTGCTCGGTGACGTTGGCCACGGCATAGTTGAGCAAACGGCGGAAGTTGTCCATGTGGATGGTCTTTCCTTCGAGGCGTTGCAGCTCGTCGGGGTGGAAGCCGGTGGCGATGGTCTCCACCTTGGCGCGGGCTGCCATGTGGCCGTCGGAGGCGTAGGCGTAGCCCTTGCGGAAGGTGATGTAGGCCAGCTCGGGCCGCACCTCGCTGATGGCGCAGGCGGCGTGGAGCTTATAGGCTCGGTCGAAGTTTTTGCGCTGTTGGGTCATAGAATTATTGTTTGATAGGTTTTTCCGTCGATGGTGCAGCCGTTGGCTTTCTTGTTGCGCTTCATTCCGTCTTCACCAAAGGTGCCCCACTGCTTGAAGAAAAAGTTGACACATTGCTCTTCGCATTGCCGCATAATGTTCAGCACCCATTGTTTTTGCATTGGGCGGGCTTGTGGTCCACTTTCGCCACCCACGATGACCAAATCAATGGCCGCCAGATTAAGCATGCCCAAATCGCCCAAAAGAGGCTCACATGATATGAACTTTATATTATTGCTAGGGGTAAGTAATCTGCGTAATACAGAAATACGGGGGATTTCTCTTTCGCTTTCTACCGTTACACCGGCCCAAACATTATCCGGTAAATCGAAAAGACGGTGCAATCGTTTGGCACGGTCAATAAAATACTCCACCATCCTTTCGGGTCGTTTGGTGAGGAGTTGGAAAGTGTGTCGGGGGCAGGCTTCGATGGTTTCCATCACTTTGTCCACGAACTCAAAAGGCACATCCTTATGGAAAAGGTCGGCCATGGAACACACGAAGAACATGGAAGGCTTTTTCACCTGCTTTGGATCATCGAGTGCGTCGGGATGGAGTGTGATTTTGAATCCGTTGGTATAGCGTTGTTGTCCCATGCCTTGCAGCCGCTTGGCCATGGTTTCGGCATAGCAGTGGCGGCAACCTTCTGAAACCTTGGTGCATCCGGTCACAGGGTTCCATGTCCTTTCGGTCCATTGAATTTTTGTTTTGCTCATTTCTCTTCTCCTTTCTTCTTTGGGTGCTGCCGTGCTTCTACCACATCGAGGCGCCGTTGGGTCTCTTCGAGGCGTTGGCGGAGGAACATCTCCTGCACGCCGTCGGGCATCATGTCGAAGGTGACATAGCCCTCGTGGACCTGTCGGAAGGCGATGACGAAGCGTTGGTAGGCGGTGATGTCGGTCGACTCGGCCCTGCGCAGCTCGGCCAGCTCGGCGCGGCTGAAGGTGCGCTTGGTGTTGTTGTGGTCGTAGTCGTCGCACACGGCTTGGGTGTAGTTCACCAGCCCCGCCTTGATGTGCTGGTGCAGCCAGCTCTTCCCGAACTCTCGCTCAGCCTGGCGTTGGCTGATACTGTCGCCCTTGGTGAGCTCCACGGCCTTGAGGGTCTTGGCCACGGTCTCGGTCACCACATCGCGGATGATCGTCGACATGAACTTGGCGATCTCGTCGTAGTATTTCTGCTCGGCTTTGGTCATTATATCTCCACCTCCTTCTCGGTTGAGGTAAGCGACCAGCCGATGAGGCCGATGGCGAAGGCGGCGGTGCCGCCCAGGCGGAGGGCGATCTCATGGGCTGAGCCGTCCATGGTGCAGATGGCAACGAACACGCCGATGATTGCGAGGGCGGCGAAAGCCTTTGATGCGATTTTCTTGAGTTTTTCCATGTTTGTTGTGTTTTGTTGGTTAGTAAATTGTTTTTCCTGTGATAGCCTCCGCGCATCGGTTGATTACTTCGCGCTGGGCTTCGGTGGCGGGCTCGTAGCTGCCGCTCTCCCAGTTGCGGAAGGTCTGGTCGCTCATGCTGATTTCAGCCTTGAGCATCTCGAGCTTCACCATGTTGCGGAAGGTGGCATACTGCCCGTGCGGGAGGTCTTGGATGAATTGTTGGAATGGGGTCATTTTGTTGGGATTTTGAAAGCGTAGGCATCGGCAAGTTGCCGGATGGCGGCGTTGCCGTAGTCATTGGATGTTATTGTCATGAATCGGCACATGGTCATCGCGTCGTCGAGGCTGATGCCGTGCTGCTCGCAGAACTGCTTACGCCCTAACTCGCAGCTTCCAGTGAGGATGTTGTGAAGTGTGAAGAGCTCGGTGTTGGGGATTATCTCGTTGGGGTCGGGGTGTGCCTTCACCGTGTCGGCGATGCGCTCTTCCAGTGGCTTGGCCTGCATGGCCTTTGCGGTGGCGTCTTCGAGGGCTTTGCGAAGGGTATCGCCATGGGCGAAGCTGTTGTCCACGCGGGCGATGTAGCACGGCACCTTGATGGAGTTGTACTTAATAGTGAAGCCTTGCGCGTAGTTGCCGTGCACGGCGGTGATGGCTGTCGGCACTCCATCGATGTGGTAGAGCTTATGACCGTCAAATTCTTCGATACCGTCGCCAGAGCCAGAGCCAGAGCCAGAGCCAGAGCCAGAGCCATAGCCAGAGCCAAAGCCAGAGCCAGAGCCATAGCCAGAGCCATAGCCAGAGCCAAAGCCAAAGCCAGAGCCAAAGCCATCGCCATAGCCATCGCCAGAGCCATAGCCATAGCCATAGCCATCGCCATCGCCATAGCCATCGCCATCGCCAGAGCCATCGCCAGAGCCAGAGCCAGAGCCAGAGCCATCGCCAGAGCCATAGCCATAGCCATAGCCATAGCCATAGCTTATTGCGAGAAAATTCTCAATCTTTTCAGTTAAGCCTTCCATTCTTTGTGACTTTCAAGGTTGGTGATGGCTTTGTCGGTAAGCGGGATGACTTGCAGCACGTTGTTGATGACCATGCTGCTGACAGTTGGGCCTATCCTGTCGCCCGTGACGCCTTCGTTGGCAATTTGGGATAAACAGCTCGCGCCGGTCCAGTACCATATGTTTCTCACGTTGGCCACCTTCACCTGGTTGCCTTCCATTTTCTCGAGCGTGCCGAAATAGACACCCGCTCCGTTTGCCCTGATAAGGACTTTCTTTCCGATGTACTCTTGCATGATTTTTCGATTTTGTTGGTTAGTCTCGTTTTTTACCTATCTTTGTTTGTGATTTGCAAATGCAAAAGTAGAACATGTTTTCTAAATAGCAACCATAGTTTCTATGATTTTTTTGATAAATTTTTCAATAAATACCATAAAGTTATGAAATACAATAAATTAAAATCTTTACTTTACCAAAAAGAAATTACGGTTGCTGAATTTTGCGAGAAATTGCAGTTAACCCGCCAAGGCTTGCAGAAAAGCCTCGACAATGACCTATTGCCTTATAATAAGGTGGCGAAGTGCTGCGAAATACTTGGAATTTCGCCCAACGACTTCTTTGAATGGGAAACCGAACACGTTACACCTTTGCCTTACATGGCCGCTGAAGGTTATGTAAACAACGCAACAAAAAACAAGGAATGGAATGCGCTGCTCAACCAACTGGCTGTGAAAGACAGGGAAATAGATCGGCTTCTGCGCATCATCGAAGCCAATGCGGGTGTAGAGAAGGAAAAAAGAATTGTTTAATTATCAAAATGAATAAGACATGGGATTTCTGAAAAGACTATTTGGCTCCGATGAGCCGACCGATGAGCCGAAAAAAGAGCGTCATCCGCTCGAAGAGTCGGTCAACTATTACTATCCGACCAGCGACAACGACATTGCGCTGATGAAGACCTCGGTGGCTGGTATCACCCACCACATGAAGCTCACGGATGCGCCCGCAACGGTGCAAGGGCACACCCGCTTCGAGCCCGAAAACCCGTACAACAAAAAGGCGGTCGCGCTCATCACCGACGACGGGCGGCAGATCGGCTACATCGCCGACCGCGAGCTTTCGCTGTACTACGACATCTTCGCCGACCGCGACGGCATCCGCTTCTACGGCGGTGTCGGCGTTTTCCGAAACGACCAAAACCGCCGAACGCTATATGGAAAGATTATGCTGGTCGACATCCCAGACAGCGACGACGGCACGTTTTTCGAGCTGGCGCAAAAACAACTCGACTTCATGATGCAAGAATTCACAACCGAATAGAATATGAAAAGGATTATCATCATTGCCGTTTCCGTGCTCATCATGGCGGCGGTGCTTACATCGTGCGAGCGGGCGAAGGCCAGGCGCATGGTGGCGAAAGAAACACAGGCAAAGGTAGTATGGATGCGCTCTGACAGCTGCTACTCAGTGACGCGACCTCTAATGGCGGCACGCTACAAGGCGTCGAAGGCCACGCGGTCATGGCTGGAGCTTGCCCATACCGACCTCATGCGGCTCAGCACGCAGATGGAAGACCGCACACACGACCACGGCGGACTGAAGGTGAGGTGCTGGTGGGTGGGTTACACCTACGACGGCGTGCAAGTCGACAGCACGGTAGTGATGTTCGAGCCGACGGGGGAGTTTGTCACCAATTCGGAAGAGACGAAAGCGTGGTTCGATGCCATGGATGAGCATGCCAGAATCGCGAATGCGGTATATGGTAACTATTAAGTTGTTTTCCGCATGTTTTCCGTGCTTTGCGTTTGCAAGTCGCAAGCCGTTGAAACACAGTACTTTTCCAAGCAGGTCGCCCCTGCCTCTTAATCAGGGTGTCCAGGGTTCGACCCCCTGCGGGAGTACAAAAGAAAAGCACTGATTTTCAGTGCTTTTCTTTTTGTTTGGAAAAAAACTTTGCATTTGCAAATGACAAATAAAGCAAAAAAACGCGATATTTGCACCAAAATGTTTTCCAAATGTTTTCCAAAAATAACCAAACATGGCCACAACTATCAACTACGCGGTCCGCAAGTCACCACGAAAGGACGGCACCTACGCCGTCAATATCCGCATCATCCACAACCGCGAGATGCGACGCCTGCCCACTTCCGTCTACCTCACCAAGGGGCAACTGTCACGAGACCTCAACACGATCAAGGATGTGAAGTCGGAGGAAATCGTGCAGACCCGCGTGATGGAGTTGCGGGCAAGGCTCAACGAGGTCAGCCACGCCGATATGATGGGCATCGACCAGCTCGTGGCCATCATCACGAGACCGACCACCGAGTGCTTCCGTCTTGACCTCTTTGACTTTGCCGATAAGGTGACCGCCACCATGACCGAACGCACCGCCGAGGGCTACACCACGGCCCTCAACGCCGTGAAGCGGTTCATCGGCACCGACCGCCTCGACATCAACGACATCACCCGCGCCTGGGTGCATCGCTTCCGTGACTTCCTCGAGAACGAGCCAGCCGTGCAAGGCAAGGGCATGACTTATAAGAAAAAGAGCCGCGGCAGCCGTGCCGTGAGTTATTACCTCGGCTGCATTCGACATCTCCACAACCAGGCGCGCATGACCTACAATGACGACGAGGGCGGGCAGGTGTTCATCCCGCGTCAGCCGTTCCTTGAAAAGAACATCATCCCCCGCCAGCCGATGACCGACCACCGCGTGCTGACCGTGCAGCAGCTCCGCAAGATCATGGAGGCAAAGCTCACGCCCGGCAGCCGTGCCGAGATGGCCCGCGATGTGTTCGTGCTCAGCTTCGCCCTGGCAGGCACCAACGCCATCGACATCTACAAGGTGCCGCGAAGCAGCCTGAAGGGCGACCTGCTCACCTTCAACCGCTCCAAGACGGAACGATCGCGCCAGGATCACGCCCGCATCACGCTGAAGGTGCTGCCCGAGGCGATGGCCATTATAAAGAGGTATGCCGGCACGGAGGGTGCCGCCTTGATGCTGTTCCGGCAGAAGTACAGCACCGCCAAGGGCTTCTGCCACGCCTGCAACCTGGGCATGAAGGATGTGGCCGAAGTTGTCGGAATATCCGACAGCCTCACCACCTACTACGCCCGCCACAGCTGGGCCACCATAGCCCGAAACATCTGCAAGGTGGATTTCGACACCGTGAACGCAGGCCTCAACCATGTGCATCGCGGTGCCGACCGCATCGGCGACGTCTACATCGCCCGCGACTACTCCGCCATCTGGGAGGCACAGGCGTCGGTGATGGATGTGGTGACCAATGCCGCAAAAGAGGAAAAAGTGCCATTAAAAGTGGCAAATTTGTAGGATTTTTGCAAGAATTGGCAAGAAATCCGTATTTTTGCCACGGTTAGCATTTGGGGCGATTGCTCTAAATGAAAAAGCAGCCTTTCCATGTTTGGGGCTGCTTTTTTTGTTTAGTCGATTTCCGAATGATTCACGCGCTGCAACTTTACACGCATCCGCTCCATGGTATAGTCAAAGTCACGCTTCACAGGCAAAAACGTGCCTTCCATCTCTGTCAAACCGCTGACGGCAAAGCAAACATTGTGGATGTTGTCGCCATAGAGCATCGGCGTGGAAAACTCCACGAAACATTGCCCAACATAATATTGGTTGCTCAGCTTAAAGGCAAGCAACTGCTCGGGTTGTTTCTCCGTGCCGCCGCCTTGTGCCGTCACAGTCATCAGGTTGTGCCAGGCCTTGCCGCCGTCAAACACCAGTGCGTTGTCGAAGAAGCCATGCACCTTGGGTGATGCCATCACCAGCTCGCGCCGCATCTCTTCCTTGGTTGTGGAATAGGCGTCCATGTAGACAGTGTTCTCGTTGCTGATGTCTTTGTTTCTCATCTCCGAAGGGTCAGTCCAACCGATTTCCACATCCTTAATCAGGACAAAAGGAATGCTTTCTGGAACGACTGTCTCAGGCATGGTGGTAATGTAGTGTATCTGCCCAAGGATCTGCATCTCAAGCTGTCCCTGCATGGGTGCATTGTGGATGCTCACGCCGTGGCAGTCGACCATCATTGTCGGGTCGCCGTACTTGTTGACCATAGTATTGCCTATGTAAGGTGAAGCAAAGGTATAGTAGTAGTTTTTTGCTTTTACCACCCTGATGCCGCGCTTGTTGATGCCTGATACCTCGGTAGTCTCGCTCCACATCGTCACGTCACATGTGGCTTGCGTCGTCACCCAGCTGCTTCCGTTCCAATAATAATCTCCACAACGGATGATGGCAGTGAATTTCAGCTGCGAAAATGCGTCGCATGCGCCGTTGAAATTAGCCTCACGGTCTTCAAAGTAGGGATAGACCGAATCCTCGCAAGGCAATATGATTCCGGGTGAATCCCAGTCGACTGCCGTCATACTGTCGTTGATTGTCGGGGCTGGCATCCATAGCCATCTTGACGGGTCGGTCGAGTGGCCTGAATAGATGAGGCCCATGTTCTCGCGGATGAACTTTACCTTCATGCTGATTGTGAGGTAGTGGTATTCCGAAGGATGTGTTGGTTGTGCGCCTGCAAAAGGCTTAAATGTGAGAAAAGGCGTGTCGCCATAGTGCGGGTTTTGCATGGTATAGTTCACCAAGTTCCACATGTTGCCCCAAACGTGGTTAAGGATGAGGAAATATTGCGTGAGGCTTTCGTTCTCATCCACTCCGCCAATCTCTCCGCCTCCGATCTTCACGCACGTTGCACCCTCCTTGAAGGTGATGAAGTCAAGACTGTCGGCCACTGCGCCCGTGGGTTGTTTGAGGCCTGTGCAGCTGTTCAGGTCGTCATAAGGCAGCAAGCCTCCCCTGGCCATGACATAGCCTTCACCGTCGGTGCAGTCGGGCAACTCCACATATTTTTCCTCTTCATCGGTCGGTTTGGTGTAGATCAACTTGTGCCAGCCGAAATTATCAAAATATCCGTGGTCAGGGTCATCTGTTGTGCCCCACTCATAGCGCACCTGCTTGGTGTCCGAAACTGCGGGATAGTCTTTGTCGTCAAGATACTTGTGCAACTTCCACCGCTTTGGCTCGCTCTTGATGGTCACGCTCTTGTATTTGTCCTGTTCCATGGTGATCTGCAAGTCGGCACCGATCTTCATCGGGTTCACCATGCTCCTGTAAAGGCTGCTCGACACTTGAAGCACGCCAGAGCCAAAGGTGTACCAATACTGCTTCACCGCACCGCCTGTCGAGTCTGTCGGGCAGGTCAGCAGATAGGCGTCGTTGCCCGTTAGACCCTGCCAGCTTCCAACGCACAGCGTCACGCCGAGGTAGCGGAACACAGCGTCAAACACATCCTCCCAAGTGGCCGTGTCGTCCTGAAGCCATTTGTCGAGGTTCACCACCAGGGTGTGCGGAAGGTTCGACAACTCGTTGCCGTCGTCGTCGGTCACCGACATGTCGCGGTGCCACAGCATCGCATTCGTTTGGGTCAAGCCCAGCAGCTGGTAATAGCGGTCGAATCCTATGCCGTTGATGCCATAGAGGGTGAAGCCGTTGTAGTAATGGATGTTATGGTAAAACTCCATCAGCACGCCGAGAAGCAGCGTGTGTTGGCCTGTCATTAGGTTCTTGTTGAATGGCATGTATTTCGCCATGCCAACCTCGTCAACGGCCACCAGGCTGCATGAAAGAAGGTTGTTGACCACCGTCATGTTCAGCGACTGCCCGATGAGATAGCCGCGCCACATCTCGATGTTTGGCGTGCCGTTTTTGTAGAGCAACACCGACACCCAGCGCAGGTTGCAAAACTGCATGAGCCAATCAGGGAACGTCTGCACGGCCATGTTGAAGCTCAGCTTCGAGGCCACCACGGGCTCGTAGATGTCGTCGCGCTCATCGTCCATGGCATTCACTTTGCCTGTGAGCGTGCCGGTGTAGTTGTAGATCGTGTCGTCTCCATCTGTGGCGTCGATGCCATGGGTGAACACCTCGATGTCGGCGTCGAGGGCGTCGAGGGCCGACTGCAAGGTCACAGGGTGATGGATGCACAAAGCAAGCGTGTAGTCGTTATCGTTCACGCTGCTGAATGGGAATTTAATGATAAGGTATTTCATAAAGCTTCAGTTTTGTCGTAATTGTCGAGCACTCCGCGCAGCTGCGATCCCTCGATGATGAAGTGGACGTTGCTCTGCCCGGTGTTGGCCCAGTCGTTATAGGGCACAATCAGCTCGCCCGAGTTGACGCGCGCCCAGAGGTGATCGCCCGAGTAGGACGTGCCGCCCACCACACCGCCATTGGCGAATGATCCGGCAAACGAGCTCTTCACGGCTGCCATCATGCTGAGGATGCCGGCGAGAGCGGTGCCAGCCATGGCCAGCTTACTGAACGGCGGGGCGCTTGCGAAAGCCTCTGCCACGCCTTCCATGGTCTCGACGCCTGCCAGCGTCATCAGCGACGATGCTGTCGACACGGCTGCGTTGGCCACTCCGCTGAGGGCTTGCAGGGCGTTTCCGAAGGGGTTGTCGCCCGCCAGGTCGGCGGCATAGCCGAAAGCCTGCCCGAAGGCGCTCATGGCCGTGGCGGCATATTGGGTGCGGTCCTGGATGAGTTTCATCTGCTCAGCCACTTTCGCCATCAGGGCTTCAGTCTCGGGCTCGAAGATCTCCTCATCGAGGAGCGGGATGTCGACCAATGCGCCAGGTGTTTGGTCGTTGAACCAATAACGCGCTATCTGGTCGGGCGTCATGGTGGGCGTCGATGCCGACGAGCCGCCGCCGGTCAGCTTGGGCGTGGTGACAGTGCCGCCACCGCCCTCACCTTTCACGACGCGGTTCATCTGACGGCGCATCCCGTTGATCTCGTTGCGCACCTGGTCGTAGGTCTTTAGCACGCCGAGCATCTCCTTGAGCGTGTCATCGTTGATCTCCGACAGCATCTTCATAGCCTCGGCTTCACGGCGCCATCCCGGACCGTAGTTTTTCTCCATCTCCTCCTTGGCCTGGTTGTAGAAGTAGTCGCCCTTGCGGCGCGCCGTGTCAAGGTTGTTGAAGTCTTGCAGAATGGGCGGGAAAACGCCATTGATGATCTCGAGATAGAGCTGGTCGACGTATTTCTCCATGTTGCCGGAGTTGATGAAGCCATCAGTGTATGACGACAGCTTGGCCGTGACGGCCTCAGTCGATTTTGTCATGAGGGTCTGCGCGTTGTCGCCGTATGCCTGAAGCATGCGCTGCATGTCGCTTGCCGCGAAAGCCATCGCCGTTGTGTTGCCGCTCGATTTCGCCTCACGATAGCGGGTCATCGCCTCGTTGAAGGGCGTCACAAACTCCATGCGGGCGTATTGGTTTGAGATCTGCGCGCTGCCAAAGGCATCCATCGCCTCTGCAAACTCACGCGCGGCGGCGATGCTCTGCTTGAAGTTGTTCAATATGCCGCCCGTTCCGGCTGCCACGGCTGTCTCGAAGACCTGGAATGAGGTCTTTGCCGTCACCATGGCATTGCCCCAGGCATCCGACATTGTTTGTGTTGAATTGATGAACGACTTGAAGATCTCGGTGGCGCCAACGGCCAGCCCGAGCCCCGCGAAAGCCTTGGTCATGCCGCCGATGGCCGACTTGAAGACGCTCGACACCGATAGTGTGTCCTTCTGGAACTTGTTCATCGAGCTCTTCGCGTTGCGCAGCCCGTTGTCGAAGTCCGAGCTGTTGATGGTAAGTTTTACAACTAAATCCTTGCTTGCCATTTTTTACTGTGCTTTTTTGAAGTTTTTGAACATTTTGTCGAATTGTTCCTTGGTGGTGGGCACCGTGTTGGCCTTGGCTTCGCCATCCCAGGGGAAGCGCAGCACGTCGGTCGGCATGATCTTCTTTTTTGAGTTGGGTGCCAGCACCGCCCAGGCTATCATGCGCATACGCTCGAGGGCTTCACGCTCGGCACTGTCGAGGTGGTCGCACATGAGCTGGATGTCGAAGGCGTCGGCCTCGTAGAACTCGGTCATCGTCATCACCTTGTGGCGGATGACCAGGAGCACGAAGAGGTCGGTGAAGCTCATCCTTTTTTTGGCTCGGTTCCTCCTTCGTTTTCGAGTTGCACCACCTTTTCGGCGGCTGAGGGCTTCATGACGATCTCCGAAAGCTGGTTGAGCAGCGCGGGGTCGTCGTCGACGGCATCCACGAGCTCGTCGAAGCCCAGCTTCATTCCCGGATTGCCTGCCAGCAGGGCTGAGTAGTAGTACATCAGCATGTCGGTGGTGTTTTTGATCTGAAACGGCTTGTCGGTCACATTCTCGAAGATGATGATGGCCTTCATGCCGGGCTTCACGGCGTAGGTGCTGCCGTTGATGGTGATGGTGTTATTTTCTTTGCTCATGGTTTATGTAATTGGGTTTTCATTATATATAGAGAAAAAGATGTAACAAGATTGATTTACAGCGTATTGCTTATGTAACTAAAAAACCACCGCCAGCATTGCCGACGGTGGAAAAAATAAACCAAAATGCTATGAATAAAGTCAATGAATGATGTCGAGCCGATAGCTCACCGTGGCGCCTGCGCACCATTGGCCGGTGGGGGCGATGGCGCCAAAGGCCGCAAAGGTGGTTTTCGGGGCGTTGTAACGCATTTCCCCGAAGAGATAAGCGTTTACCCGTTTTTGTTGGTAGAACGCGCCACAGCCCACGCCAGCGGTCAGTCGGGGCGTTTTCTGCACCTCGTAGGGCTGCCGGATGATCTCCGTGGTGTGGTGGAAATAGACCGTCGCACTGTCGATGCGCGGATCTACGCCGCTGTACCACACATCGAGGGTGTCGGGGCGGTGGAGGTGGCGGTGTTCGTAGGGCAGCATGACGAAGATGCTGTCGGTGGTGTGGCGGGTGATCCATGTGGTGTCGTGAACGGCGACGGGGTAGGGCTTCCAGGCAATGCGAACCAACGTGTCTCTCGGCCCTACCAGCGTCACCGTGTCGGTCGTGGCGATCACCACGGTGTCGGCCACGGGAAGGGGCTGTTTTTTCTCCCCCCTCATGTTACCCCTCATGCACCAGCCTGCCACACCGCCCAGCAGGGCGATGAGGATGGCCAGCACGGCCACGATGGCGATATGGCGGGCGTCGCGGGTCATTGCACCAGCCTTTGGTATTCCGATCTTGCGTCAAAGCAAGGGCAGGCTTTTGAGGCATAGTCACGGTGGCCTCGCACCTTCGTGATGGTCGGGAAGCACGTCTTCAGGGCCTTGATGAGCTTCTCGATGGCGGCCTTTTGGGCTGTGGTCCGCGTGTCCTTGGCCTTGCCGGTGGCGTCGCAGCCGCCCACATAGCAGATGCCGATGGTGTTGGTGTTGTGGCCGCTGGTGTGCGCGCCGTTCTGGTCGAGCGGGCGCCCCGGCTCGATGGTGCCGTCGAGGTCGACGACGTAATGGTAGCCGATGTCACGCCAGCCGTTGCCTTGCGGCGGCTTGGCGGTGTGCCACCTGCGGATGTCGGATGCCTTGAAGTTGGCGCCTTCCTTGGTAGCCGAGCAGTGGATGATGATTTCAGTGATGGGTCTCATCTGTTTCTCCTTTCTTTTCTTCCGTTTCCTCCGTCGGCTCCAGCACGTCCTCGAAGTCTGGGCGACGGAATATCCGTGCAATCAGCTTGATGAGGTTCACCTTCTGCTTGATGCCCTTGTATTCCAAGTAATTGTCTATTATTGACGACAACTCTATGATGCACACCACCGCCATGATGATGACAGAAAGCAACGGCAGGCCAAACACGCTTCCAAAGTTGATGCCCACCACCGTTGCGATGGATAGCCAGCAGATGTAGTCCACCAACTTGTTGAGGCTTCGTCTCACAGCCCGCGAAGGTCGGATATGTTCGCCTCGCTTCTTTGCGGCCGCGATGCCAAAGCGAAGGTCGCCAAGGATGAGGACGATGGCCAAGACAAGAAACCACAGCATCTGCGTCCACCCTTCAACGAATGGCGACAGCACCGCCGCTGTGAAGCCTCCTATTACATTTCTTTCGTTCATTTCTTGACTCCTTTCTTTTACACCCAAAAGGCCGCGTTTGAAATTGTCGCTTTTCTCACTATCTCGGTCATGGTGTTGCGGTTTTTATGTTCCTATATAAAACGGATAGCTATTGTTATCGCTTGTTTTGAAGGCGTTGTTCACAATGTCATAAAAGCCGACTTTGTTGCTTGGGTTTATACATGGTATGTATTTTCTTAGCGGCGTTCCGTTTAGATAGGCGTCGAATTGTGAAAAGTAGGTATTGGTCTCTCCACTTATTATGCTGGCGCCAATCCTATTAACATTAACTGCAATATTGGTTGAATTCCTAGTTCCATTTTGCGGCGTCTTCGACGAAACAACTCCATCGACCAACAATGTCAAGACTCCGTTTTCTTTGCTAAGTTCATAGACGTGCCAGTCCAATGGGTTGACAGAATATAACAATGAGTCACTCGTCTTTGAATTTAAATTAGATATAACTCCACTGAAATCATTACGACAGATAAGCCTTGTAGAGTTATGGTTTTCTGAACTATAATTTCCAAAGAAAGCAGAGTAAAAGTTGACGGGACTGGCTTTCTTTGCTCTAACGACAAAGCGCAATCCGTCTTGATTGCCTGCGATTCCAGAATCAAAGCAAGCACCAGTTGTTTTCCCGTAAATCGAAGGCACGCGCGTATATCCGGCTGGCAACACTATTCCGTCTCCAGCCATCATCCCGCGCCTCCTAATTAGTAACGCATTCATGGCCTCGCCTCCCATCCGCTTGGATTGTCTGCCGGACTCCACACGTTGGCGTCGATGAGGCTGACGTAATGCACGCCCTCGAAGGTCACCTTGTCGCCTATCATGTAGGCATCCTGCGCACCTTGCGGCTGCACCCATTCGGGCCATTCCTCGATAGAAACCTCCACGAAGAGGCTGACGGCGGTGTCGGGCGTCCAGTCCTCCTGCACGGTGTGGGGTTGCACGACCTTCCACAGCCGTCCGTCGTACCAGTAACGCTCGCCCACGTTGACGGCTTGCCCCATCTTGGAAGCCCAAGTCGGGAACAATGCTGCCACGTTGAGCGCGTCCTCGTCGCTGAGGCTCTCAGTTGAGTTTGCGAGCATCCTCTTGACCGCTTCCATGACCTCGCCCATGTCGGGGTCGGTCATCGGTTGCGGAGGGATTACGGGCGGCTCATACGGAAGCCACCCTGCGGCGGCTATTTGCTCGGCGGTGGGGTTGCTAATCCACACGCCCTCGTTGGTTTGGATTGTGCGGCAATCGCTGAACACTTGGCGGTCGCCTATCATTTTGTAGTACATCATATCGTTGTCCTCCTTTCTTAATTCTCAATAATTGTGGCGAAGCCATCCATGACGCTGACTTCATACGATTTGCTCGCGTTGATTGTCGGGGCTGAGCCGCCAGCCCACGAAGTGATGCCGCTCGGCCATGTGATTGTCGGGGCAGTGCTGGGTGTCGTGAACGTCCAGCAGTAGACGTGCGCCACGGTGAGGTCGGTCGGAGCGTTGAGGGCTGGGAAGGTGGTGTCACCGCTCAGCGTGCCGTACTGGTACACCTTGTCGGCATCCATGCTTGCAGGAATTGTCGAGGCATCCACCACGGGGATGGGGGCAGCCTTGCCGTCCCAGTCTGCGATGTCGCCCGAAGTGATGCCAGCAGCAGGGGAACCCGAGAAGACGGGGTCGCTTTCTGTGTACGACTGAAGAGCGGTGTCAGCCTTGCCCAACGAGGTCTGCACGGCTGCGGCCAAGTCGGAGGCAGGGATGCCTCCCGTTGGCAACTGGTATGCCGTCGCACCAGCAGCCGCTCCGCTGCGGATGGTCGCAAGGTCGGAGATTACGTCCTGCTTCCCGCTCAACTGCTTCGAGACGTAGTTGGTGATGTAGTCGACGAGACTGGCTTCGGCCACGTCTTCTTCATCCCATTGCCCTGCGGGGTGGTTGGACGTGAAGACAAAGAAACCGCCTTCGTAAGTAACGAAGTCGCCAATGCTGAATGACACATGAGGGCTGAATCTTTGAAAACCAAGCCATGGGTACAAATTATCGCTTTCAAGGTAATGTTGAAGAGTATCTTGGAGCCCGACAGGCGTCACGGTGAGAAATTCCGTATACCATGCTTGGCCTTGTTCAAGCCAGTAGAACAGCACCAAACTGTTGCCGTCAAGTTCGATATTAAAGTCAGGATAATTTCCTTGATTATGTGCAAGGTAAAAAAAGCGGTGGTCGTCGCCATAGGTCGGAGGCTCGTTTGGACACGCGGTGCCACCGTACAAAGCCCCGTCGGGAAGCGTAACGCCACCTCCGGTGATGCTGTAAATTACATCGCCAATCTGGATTTTCTCCAGCGCATCCGTGGGATCGTCTTCGGGGTTGGCTTCGACTGAAATGGTGGCGACGATGGCGTTCAGCACCAGGTTCATCACCTCGCCGGTGATGTCGCCGTCCTCATTCTCGTAGATCGTATGGTTGATTAGTTCAATAAGTTCGTCTTTTGTCATTGCTTCTTGTTTTTGAAGTTATGAAAAAAGGGCGGCGGCTTGCTCACCACCGCCCTTTGGCTGTTTTCGCACGTCGATCTACGCAGCCGCCACGGTGACGAAGACGTAGGCCGTGGTGCTGGTGCCGGCATCGGCGATGGTGACGATGTAGGCCCCAACAGGGCAATCGGCAGCAGCGGCGATGGTGACCACGCCGTTGGCGATGGTGGCGGTGACCTTGGCATTGCTCGTGGTGGCCGTCAGTGCGCCGGTGGCGTTGCTGACGACGACCTTGGCGTTGCCGCCCTTAACGATGCCGAGGCTGGTGCGGCTCACGCCGATGCCAACCGTGGGCAGGGTGTCGCTCGGGGTGAGGGCGCCCGTGCCGGTGAAGTTCACCGTGTAGTTGGCAGCCTCGGCGTTGGCGGCGTTGGCGGTGTAGCTGTTGATCCAGGCGTCGCCCACATAGTACATGTAGGTGTTGCCGTCAACGGTCAGCTCGGGATCGTGCGTCACCTGGTTCAATGCCTCGGTGTTCTCGGCGGGAATCCAGTACAGTTTCAGCGTGGTGCGGTTGATGGCCAGGGCCAGCAGCTTGTCGGCGGCGGGGCAGTAGAGGTTGTCGGTGCTCATGCTCCAGCTCTTCATGCCGGGAAGCGATGCCTGCCAGCTGCCGCTGTCCTTGCTCGTTGCATCGAAGCTGTCCACGTTGAAGTTGAGGCTGCAAGTGGTGGCCAGGGCCAAGGCGATGAGCGCGTCGGAAGCGTTGCCGTAGAGATCGCCCTCGCGGACGAAGATCATCAAGTTTTCTCCTTTAATCGGGTTCATGGTAGTATCTCTTTTGTGTTGATTTCAAATTGAATGGTCTGCAAAAACAACCCGTCGAGGAAGTCCTCGTTGAGGTCGGTCATGATTACCTGCCCGAAGCTGATGTCTTCGTGGCTGGTGTGCGATAGCGCAAGCAGCGCATCCACCACTTGCTGTGCCAGTGTCACGGTGTTGGTGTAGTTGTCATCCACCACGGTCACGCTGTAATTATGTCTGATCAGCCCCGAGAAGAGGCTCTTGGTGTAGTCGGGATCAGCCGATGTGCGCTGATACACTGCGAATGGCGTGGGCGGCGTCGGGTCGTTGAAGGTGGCGATGACGGGGTAGACGTGCAGCGTCTCGCTCACGCCCTTGATGGCGTCGTAGACGTATTTGCCGATGCTGATGTTCATCTCGCACCTCCTTTCGATGCCGACTTGACCCATTGCCTGGCCACGGCCTCCTCCATGCGGTCGCTCATGTCGCCAAATACCTCAGCCTTGGTGCTGTTCACGGCATCCTTGAAGAACCACAGCGGGCGGATGCGGCCACGATAGGCCATGCCCGACCCACGGAGCTCAGCCACGGTGCGACCGCGATAGGCGCGGCTGCGCACACGGGCGAAGCGATCCACCGTGCCCATCTCGAAGAAGCGCAACAGGTAGCCGCGTGAGTTTCTCCTTCCGTTGCCCATGATGTGCACCTGTCCGTAGAGCTGGCCAGATGTCGCCTTCTGCACGTTGGCCACGATGCCTTCCGACGGGCGGCGGCCATGCTTGGTCGAGGTGCCGCCTGGCCAACGGCTGCGAAGGTTGCGGCGCGTCTGCGTGGCGACCACCCTCACCGACTTGCGCAAGGCGTCGCGCTCGGCCTTGTTCATCGTCTTGTGGTCCATGTTGGCCACGAAGTCGTAGAAGCGGCTGGCATCGAAGTCCATGTTGGCGTTATTGCTCATAGCGGGTGCAGTATAGGGTTTGGATGTCCTGATTGTGGTTTTTCTCGATCATGTCGATGACATAGCGCTTGCTGTCGAACTCGATGATGTCGTTGTCGGCGATAGGCACCGAGGCGCGCAGCTCGAAGCGGATCTCGGGGTTGTAGACCACGCGATCCACGTCGTTGTCGGCCCGGTCGTGGCGGTTGTGTAGCACCCGGCACCAGTAGCTGCCAACGGGATCGAGGCTCACGGTCTCGGCTCCGTTGGCATCCTTGGTGACGGTCACCTTCAGCACGCTCAGCCTCTCGTTCAACAGTCCTGACCTCATGAGAATGATTGATTAAAGGACAGGTTGAACGAGTTCGCCAACACGGCAGCCGACGTGCCGACGTCATACTTCCTGTAAGGCTGCAAGAGGTAATGGAGAGAGCGTGGCACCTCGTGGGGTGCCGCGAAGGCCACACTCTCGCGGTTGTTATACAGGTCGCCGACCAGCAGCTTGATGGCATGGCATAGCGGGGAGGGCAGGGCTCCTTTCCTCGTGTAGAGGGCAAGGTTCTGGCCCAGCTCGTTGGCAATGGCCACCTCAGCGACCTTCTCGAGGCCTGCAAGGTAGTCGTCGTCGGCGGTCACCTCGATGCGGAGGTGATGCTTGAGTTGCTCAACAGTGACGTATGCCATAGCTTATCGTTTTTAGTTGCTGGCAGGGGTGATCTTGTTCACGGCGTAGGCGGTGCCGTTGGCGGTATCCCATGCCCAGTCGCAGTAGTAGTTGAGCACCAACTTGATTTCGCCGTTGTCTGCCAGGGTGACATTATCAACGGTGATGTCGAGCAGGTCGCCCCAGGTTCCGACATGCAGGCGGGTGAAGTCGGCGCAAGCGATGGCACCCTTCACGCCGCTGGCAGCGGCCACGAGGCTGTTGGTGATGAAGGTCGGCTCGTCGTCAACCATGCCGTCGGCCATGATGGCGGAGCTGCCGTAGGTGAGGCGCTGTTTCTGCTTCAGCAGGCGAGCTGCACCTGGGTCGACGATGAAGGTCGGGCGCATGTTGCCTGTATAAATGGACTCGGCAAGGGCCAGCACGGTGTCGTAGCTCAAGGCGGCATCGGTCACGCCAGTGGCGTTGTACATGATGCCGTTGTGAGGCGAGGTGCCGTAGCCGAGGACGGCCATTTCAAAGGCTTGGGCGATGGCGCGGCTGATGTTGAGGCGCAGGCGGCGCTCAAGGTCTTCGCTGGTCTGGTTGAGGAGTTGCTTCGAGATGATGACCTTGCCGGTGAGGCGTTGAGGCGTCAGTGAAGCCTTGCCCATGGTGGGAGTCACGTTGTCGGCGGCGGCGTTCTCAGCCTTGAAGCCGAAGTTGATGCGGCTCATGGTCGGGATCTTGGCATTGCCAACCAGGCCGTTGTAGAAGTTGGCACCGGCTCTCTCCAACACGGTGAAGTTGTAGAGGGCTTCGATGATGGGCAGCACGTCTTCACGCACCATCTCAAGACCGCCGTTGTGGCTGTTGGAGGTGAAGTTGTTGCCTGCGGTCAGGATGCCGTCGAGGGCGCGGCGCTCGGGGGCGCTGGCCTTCATTTGGATTTGTCCGCCAAAGCCAAGGCCGCTGGCGTCGGCCATTGCACGCACTTCGTCGGCATAGTCGCCTTCAAAGCGACCACCGTCGACGACGCTGCGGATTGCCTGGATCAGGCTGAAGTGTTTCTTTTCTTCTTTTTCCATTGGTTTGAAAGATTTTGATTTGATGTCATTGAGTTGATTGGTCAGGTCGCTTCTTTCAGCGATGAGGTTGTCCTTTTCGCGGGTCTCGTCCTCGGTCAGCTCACGCTGTTCGCGCTCGCAGATCGTGGGAAACTCGTTCAAGCGGGTGTCGATTTCTTGCAATCGGCTTTCGATGTCTCTCTTATTCATGTTGAGTGATTTTGTTGATTTCTTGATTCAGGTCAGCGATATACTTTCCGAGCTTGACGCGCTTCTGTTCGGCAATCTGCCTCTCCTCAGCGGCACGCTCTTCGGCTTTCAGGGCTTCCAGCCCGCGAAGGTCGCAGGTGGTCTGACTGTACGCGGGCGAATACACCGGCGACACGTCAAAGAGTTCGTCGATCTTGGTGATGGTGCGTTGGTATTCGTCGCCCACGCGCTCCCAGTTGTCCTCCAGCACGGTGAAGGCGAAGGATGAGCCGTCAATCTCGCCACGCTCGAGGCACGACAGCAGCTCGTTGCCCAAGGCGGTGTCGGGTGCCTCAAACTCATAGTCGAGGCCTTCATCCGTTACGTTGAGGCGGAGGCTCACCTGGTCGCCACGCTTCGAGCGTCCGAGGATGCCACGGTCGCGGCGATGGTCGAACAGGGCGAAGATGTCCGAACGCTCAATCACGCCATCCAGGGCGCCGGGTGCGATCTTCTCACGGAAGCCGCCCAAGTCCTCGCTCCACGAGTCGAACACCACTGCACGCCCCTTGACGGTGCGGCTGTCGCCTTCGGCACGGGTCACGATGCCCGATGGATTGTTTCTAATTTCAGTTTTCTTCTCCATTGTTAGTATTGTTTTGCACGCCTGTCAGCGTGGTCATGTTCAGTTGGATGTAGTTCTCGTCGCCACCCGCAACAGGCTCAAAGTCGAGCTTGCGGCGCACCTCGTTGACGGTTACGATGCCGTTTTGGATTAACGCCTGCCAGTATTGTGCGAGTTCGGTCTTCGTGCAGCGCAGCAGGTCGGTGGTGTCAAAGGCGAAGTGCATACCTTGCACCTGCTTTTCGCGCCTGAGCAGCAGCTTGCGGTTGAGCTCTTGCTCGATGTTGGTCAGGCGCGGCTGCAAGGCATTGGTCAGGAAGTCGAGGCTGGTGGCCTCGAAGGTGGCGTAGCTCGATTTGGTCAGGTCGCCGAGCAACGTGGGGGAAATCCCGTAGAAGCGCGCGATTTCCTCCACGTTGAAGTGGCGGGTCTCGAGAAGTTGGGCGTCGCTGGCACTCATCGTGATGGGCGTGAAGGTCATGTCGGCACCCAGGATGGCGATGCCGCCGTCTTCGTTGGCCATCACCTCCTTCCATTGAGTGCGTATCTCTTCCTTCTGCTTGTTGTTCAGCATCGCTTTCGATGCCAGCACACCCGTCACCGCTCCGCCTTTCTCGAAGTAGTTGGAGGCGGTGTTCTCAGAGGCGTAGGCGATGCCGAGGGCATGTTTTGCGGCCCACAGCACCGAGTGGCCAACGATGCCGTCGAGGGTGAAATTCATGAAGTGCAGCATGTCGCCGTCGTCAACCTCGCGGCCATCCTTCAGCACGAAACGCTTGCGGTTGATTTCCTCGTTGTAGAGGATAGTCACGTCGGCAGGCTTCACATAGCGGAGCTCCTCCACCAAGTCGCGGCTATTGCGGCGCACCAGCAGAAAGGCGTTGCCGTTCTGGAGCATGTCGATCGTCACCAGCTTGAAGAGTTGGAAGTGCGTGGTGATGTAGTTTGGCTCGTGGTTGATGAGGTATGATAGGTCATTGTCCACGCGGCGGCCATCGGCGAAGAGCGTGATGGGCAGCATGGCCACGGCGTTGCTGATGAGGTCGACGGCACGATACACCGCGCTCAGCTGCAACGCCTTCTCGGGCGACATCGCCACTTTGCTGCCATGGTAGAGCAGCGCGCCATTGGCGTCTGTGGCTCCCACACTCAAATTGGGTGTGGGCAGGCTTCTGCGTGAGGCCCGACGGGGGAAAATGCCAAGTATGCGGTTTTCAGCCATTTCTCAAGTTTTACACTTATATAGAGAAAAAGCCGTTACAATGTTGGTTTATAGGTTGTTGTGTAATTTTTTCGCGTTAATTTTTGCGTAAAAATTCAACATGTCGCGTTTTCGTGTTAAGGATTACGTGAAAACTTGACACGAAAAAAAGGCGGCATCCTTTCGGGTGTCGCCTTGGTGGTGTCGGTGATGGTCACGGATAGCACTCCATCACCATGTCTTCGATGAGGTCGGCCATTGAGCAGCCCGTGTCGGCTGATATGGTTCTGATGCGGTCGATGATGGCGGGCTGCAGGCGGAAGGTCACCGCCTTGCGGGTTTCCTTGCCTTTGGGATGGCGGCCTGGGGATTTCGTTGCGGTCATATTCTAAAAGATTTGGATAAATGATTCGTCGAGATAAGTCATCGGTCCGACTTCGCGCCACTGGGCTGCCTCGGTCTTGCGTGTGAAGCTCCGAAGGATAACCTCACAGCTCATGGTCATGGTCAAGGCGTAGGACTTCAACGTGCCTTCGGTGTAGGCTCCACCAAGAGCGGTGTATTGCTCCTCGGTGAGGTCGCAATTCCACGACCATGACTTGCCGGTGGTCGAGCGGTGGATGGGCAATGTAAGGGCGATGCCCTTGGCGGTGATGTTGATCGTGTCGCCATTCTCTTCATACACCTTGGCGGCTATCTCGTTGCGCTCGTCGCGGTTGGTTCCAGAATAGCCATTGTGGGAGGTGGCGGGCTTGGCGGTCATGTACTTGGCGTCTTCCATGTTGCGGATGACATTCTTGGCTCCGTTGATTAAGTCGTTGATTTGTGTCTTCATCTTTCTTTCTCCTATGTTAAGTGATTAATTGGCGTAGTGGCTGTTGAAGCACTCGCAGAAGTTCATCCTGTAGCCCTTGAAGGCGTTGGCGGCGCAGGTCTTCTCAATCATCCAGTCGGCGACCATGATGTGGGTCTCGCCGTTCACCATGACAACCTCGGCGGTTGACTTGGGGAACCAGATGTCCTTTTGTCTCCAGGCACCCTCGCCCCAGTTGACGTTCACATTGATGCAGATGGCCTTTTCGGTTTCCTTGGTGATGCTGTTGATCTTGATTTCTGAGCTTTGAGTCTTCATTGTTTTACCCTTTCTTTAATTAGTTGTTGTTTGTTGTTGTTGTTTGACGATGCAAATATACAACTATTTTCGTATTGCGCAATACATTTTTTGATATTTTTTTCAATTATTTTTTCTAATCTTTGTAAGTTGTTGATATTTAAGTATTTGCAAAAATGCAACGAACAAAAAAAATGCAACGAAAAACCGCAACAAGGGAAATTTCCCCAAAATTACCGATAATTTCCCGATCAAATCCCCGAAAACTCCGGCATGGCGTTGGTCAGGTAGCCGCCCAGGGCCATCATCATCGACACAGCCGGGTCTATCTTGCTCATGTTGGTCGCCTTGATGATCTGTTGGTTCTCGTGGGCGTCGGTCTTGATGAGGACATTGCGGAACGCCCAGCGCACGCACTCGTTCCTATCCATCACCACCGAGCCTTGCAGCATGGAGCGCTCAAACTCCTTCGTCGGTCGGTTGAACGACGACAGGCTTTGCGCGTAGGGCTGGCAGTTGAAGCCGTAGTTGGTCGCCTGGATGATCATCTGGGTGCTGTTCCATTGGTCATAGCTTATGAGCATCACTGGGCACACCTCCGCCACCGCCTTGATGTCGTCGAGGATGCGGTCGTAGTCGGTCACGTTGCTGTCGGGGAAGATGGTCAGCTCGCCACGCATGTCGAACTCACGGTATCTCACGCTGTTTTCCTTCGTGGCCAGGGCGTCGCTGGGCAGGTAGTTCACCACCTTGAAATAGTATTTCCCCTCGATAGGCCAAAGGTAGGCCACCGAGGTGATGTCGCTCACGGCGGCAAGGTCGAGGCCGATGTAGCACGGCAGGTCGCGGAAGCGCTCCCAGTCCATCGGCTCCATGGCGGCCACGATGCGGTCGTCACTTATCCATATCGTCTTACTCTCCACCCATTGGTTCATGTACTTGATGCGGAATTGGATTTCTTTGGTCGCCGACTCCATGGCCTTGGCCAGCTCGCCCTTCAGGAAGTCAAGGTTGACGGTGACGCCGAGATTGGGGTTGGCCTTCTTCCACACCTTCGGATTGCGCCAGTCGTCGTCATCGTCGAGGGTGAAGATCATCGCAAAGAGGGCATCGTCTTTTTTCTCGCCGCTCAGCACCTGCTGGGCGTAGGTGTCGAGTTCAAAACAAGGCTTGCTCATGTCGAAGCCTCGGGTGGTCACCACGCATTGCAGGGGATTGCTACGATTTCCCATCGAAGTCTTCAGGACCTCCTTCACCTCATCGGTGTCGGCTTCGTGGTACTCATCAATCAGGCATGCGGATGTGTTGAAGCCGTCCAGCTTTGAGGCATCGGCAGCGGTCACATACATCATGTTGGTGGTCTTGGCCACCTTCACCTGGTTGCGCTGTGCCTTCACCGTTTTTGCCTTGGGGTCGAGCTTTTGGATGAAGCCCTTGACCATCTGGAAGTCGATTCGTGTGGCCTGCTCGCGGCTGTTGGCCGAAATCAGCACCTCTGCCGATGGCTCACCGTCAGCGATGAGGAAGTAAATCATCAGGGCTGCGAAGAGGGCGGTCTTTCCATTCTTACGACCAATGGAGATGTACGCCTCGTTGAATCGGCGGCGGTTGGTGCCGCGCCAATAGAAGCCACAGATACAGGCGACGATTAGAAGCTGCCAGTCCTCAAGGATGAAGGGCTTGTTGTTGGCCGCCCCTTTGAAATGCTTGAGGATACCGATGAAGCGCACGGCGTGGGCGATGCGGTCCACGCGCAGCTCGAAGCGGTCGTCGTTGAGGTCGTCAAGGTATCGTTGGCAGGCTTGCTTCACCTGCTTGCAGGCTACCACCTTGCCGGCCACCACATCGAGGGCGTAGCGGTGCCAGCGTGCCTTCGATATGTCACAGGCTGTCGACATCGAAGAGGTCAAGTTGGTTGGGCAGGTTGTCGAGGTCCACCGGCTTGCTGTCGATGAATTGCTCCAGCGGCGACTTCTCATCGGCACTCTCCACCTCCAGCTTCTTTCGGTCGTAGGGCGACAGGCCGAGCTTCTTCTCATACTCGAGCACCCGCTTGATGACGCGGTCCTTCTCACGCAGGAACGGCGAAGGGATGGTACGCCCGTACTGGTCGACGGTGGTCATGCTGCCGCCCTTGGTGACGTCGAGCTGCTCCTTGATCATCTCCAAGGTCTCGAGGTCTGACCGCAGCAGCTCCAGTGTCATCTCGTCGACCTTGGTCAGGTGCTTCTCCTCCTTGAGGTACTTGCGGATGGCCCGCATGTGCTTGTCAATGTCCATGGTGTT
>RHMF01000120.1_pt1 | contig 30829 bp, 54 predicted proteins | sample 5365151 | NCBI WGS metagenome assembly RHMF01 (sample SAMN10266501, study PRJNA497801) | feces metagenome | isolation source: feces | host: Bos taurus | place: China: Prairie of Fairy Mountain | collected 2017-08-14 | reverse complement strand
CTTCGCAGAGCCATCCTCCGGGCTCCCCTCCCCCCTGTCAGAATGTTCTCCAATTGACTGACTGTGGCAAATCCCTGTTGGGATCTACAATCTTTTTTTCTTTTTCTGGCAACTTATCACTCTTTTGCCTGTTGCAATACCTGTGAGCGAGTTGCAAATTGTCCAGAGATGTCGGATCCCCATTCCTGCTCACAGGAATTATATGATCAACTGTTGGACTCATTGGATCAGGATATCTGAGTGACTTGTCAACAAGCTTGCCACATATCCCACACACTGATTGAGTTGCAAGTATAATCTTTTTATTGTGATCGTATAGGGCTCTTGTGGCAGGATCCCTCTCTGGTCTTTTGGAGTAGGTGGGTCTGTTTGTGACTGTGCCTCTCATTGTTTCCTCCGGGTATTAAATGATCCCCCGGGTATTTTTCCAAGCCCGGTATATTTCAAAAGACAAAAGCCAACAGCGTCCTCTGTTGGCTTTGCCTCATGGGTATTGTGTGTGGAGGAGATATTGATGCATTTCTCCACTACTATAATATGACATAATAACGTAACGAATTATAAACATTTCACAGCATTGAATATAAAACATAATAAAACTTATGCCTTATCTTACCAAATGCAATGTGATTGAGTGGCATCCTGTGCTTGCCTGTGGTCAGCTGTGTGAATGTAAAGCCTTTGGTCACAGCGAGTCTGATGCACTCGATTGTGTAATCATCAAAGCCCTCACATGCAATCTGCAAAGCCTTTTCTATCTTGTCAACTTTCCTTTGGATCTCCAAGATCTCAAAGGCTGCTGACTCTGTTGCATTGTAATCAGGAGAGCTCTGCACTTTGTCTTTGTCATATCGGATGGCTCTTGACTGATTCTCAAGAGCTTTGATCTCTGCTCTCCAATCATCAAACAGCAGCGCATGTCTGACTGCATATTGATATTGATTTGGAGGCAGATAATACTCTGAGCTCTGTGATGGTTTTCTCCCTCTCATATGTCCCCCCTTATATGATCTGAACTGTCTTGAGATCATTCTGCAAGAATAAAGCTCTGGACTCATGTATTTTAAATACATTTCCCACTCGCATTGTCTTTTCGTAGAATAAATCATCATATGCTCTTGTAACCCTGCAAGTGACTATCTTCTCAGGCTTATATGTCCCTGTCGGCTTTGTCTTTCCTAATAGTTTCTGCCACTGACTCAGGATCTTCTTGTTGTCATATGTATAGTCAAATGTTGGCACATCAAGGAGCCTGTGCACATCAAACTCCATGTCAAATGGCACAACATAACCATTGACTCCATCCACAACTCCAAGCTCCTTTGTTGTGTCAAATGGAGTGACAATGACAGCAGTCTTATTTGCCAGAGCCTCCGCAACAGAATAGCCAAAGCCCTCCATGTCCGAGAGCTGCACCAAATAATCTGCCTTTGCAATGAATGGCTGCAAGTCCTGCATGGCTCCCACATTGAAAAATCCCTTTGGAGCTTTGGTCAATGGAGCATCTGAGAAATTGAGCCATAAGAATTGGATCCCTGCTGCCTCGAGCATCTTTGCAAGCCTCAACATCCTCTCAGCGTTTTTGCCTTTGTCAGGAGCAGGGATCCTTGTTGCAGACACAAGCAACAGGCTCCTTTGCTTTGTCTTTATCAATGGATTTAAGATCACAAGCCCTTTGGACTCAAATGTCTTTTTGCTTGCCTCTGACACATGGACAATCTGATCACAGTCTTGCAGGATCCTCCACTCTTTGCTCAGTCTGCATGCATGGCACATTCTGATTGAGTGAGTGTAAATAATATTCTTTGGAATCTCATCCTGCATCCTGACCATGATCAGAGTGTCACAGGATATGGGCTCATCCTTTGTCCATACCGGGCAAAATCTTGACAGCTCCACCCTCATCTCAGGAGAGAGTCTGGGACAGTATATCCCAAGATCATAATGTGATCCCAATAGCTCAACAATGGATTTCATGAATGTCTCAATCCCACCTATGATGTGCAGATATGATGTATAAAAAAGCACTTGGCAATGTTTATCCATTTAGCAGCTCCTCCAATAATGGCTCATAGTCTCTGAAAAATCTCTTTTTCCATGGCACCTTGTATGGCTCAACAGCCTTGAAATTGTTTTCAATAGCCTGCTGCCTAGCAGCATAATCATAATCAAGACCTTTAAAACATAAAGCCTCAACAATCTGTGGAATTGCTCTCCAATCATCCACTTGAATGATGCCCTCATCATCAAATATATCTTTTATCATTGGAGATCCCACATATATTGGGACAGTCTTTGTTGCAAAGCAATTGAGGATTTTCTCTGTGTACCACAGATCATCAATGTCATTCTCAATGATGATTGAATATTTATAATGCTCAAGATAATCTGCAGGCAATATCTGCAGGATCTCTGGATTATTCCAATCTCCATAGAATGTGTCAACAATGAGATTGTCCTTGTAATAGTTATATAATTTGAGCCTTGCATTATGGAGAGGGCACCAATTCTTTGGGGATGTGCAAAGAGAAATCCCCTTTGTCTTTTCGCTGTCTGTGGTCAGCCATACATCAGCCCAGATCAGCTCATGTGCATGGTCATAATGAGTCAGGATCTCACTGTCATGTGTGAATATGGCTCCAAAATAATCAGGATGTGCAAGGACATAATCATATGCTTTGCCAAGCATTGATCTTGGCTCCAAGAGCATGGCAACATTTCTTTTGTCATAGCTCTTGCACTCAAAGATGTGACTGTCTGAATAAAAGTTTAAATATGGCTCTCCCTCCACAGGATGCCTGTCTGGAAAATGATCATACATTGCATGCATCTTGATCCTGACCATCTGCAGCCTCCTTTGTCTTTTCGCATAATGTGCCACCCTCGAAAATGTCATTGATGCAATTTGTGCAGACATCATATGACTTTTCAAGGATCGGTCTTGTGTCCATCCAATCTTTGACTTTCCTGATCTGGACAATCTTGACTTTTGTCCTGTCATCATATTGTGATCCACAAATGTCACATTTAGTCACTTTCATCTGCTGCCTCCTCAAGTCTTTATTTCTATGGTTTTTTATGGATATATCAACTTCATTGTGTTTGGGTATAGTCTTTTTGCGTGTTCTATTATGTTATGACTTCGACTCATTTCTCATCCTCACTTTCTGGCAAACATAGAGGTTCTAGCATTTCTGCAATCTGCATTATAGCCTTATGTTCTAACTCTGGTGTTGACATAATGCTTAATGGATGTACTATGCAAAATATCTTGTCAAGAATAGGCTCCTGCTCTAGTGCTTTGATTGGATCTTCATATTCTGCATTCCACCAATCAGCTTTAAAGCATTTAGTAGCACCATCTACCCATTTAACAAGTATTATGCCTGTTTTCTCATCAAGTCTACTGTCTGTACTTGGAAATATCTCTTTTATCTTTTCTCCGTTTGTCATCCCTGCTCCCTCCATGTCTTATAGTCTGCTGCCTTTAAGATGGCAAGCTCTCCATCAATTGCAGAGAATCCATTGAGTCCCTCCGGGAGATCTAACTTGATTGCTCCATCAAGGTCAAATCCCTCTGTGATGCATAGGCTGTGTGGTTTGTATAACTCAAGAAAAGATGCTGCCTCATATGCATACTCAGCGCCCCTTGCATGCATGATATATCCAATATGCTCATAATCAATCTTTGCTTTTCTCTCATCCCATTTCTCTTTTGCCTCTGCAAATGTCTCATAATGCTGAAAACAAATGAGAATGTCTGCCACCATTCCAAATGGCATGTCTGGAATCCCTCCAAACATTTTCTTGAGACCAACTTTGTCTCTCAGTCCGAGGTCCTCAGCTTTGACCTCAACAAGCTCCTGCGACATGTAATATTTCAGATCCCAACAAAAATTTGCAAAGTCCTCAGGCAGGATCTGCAGATTAATTGTCGGAGTCTTGAACTCCATCCCTAATTTGTGCAGGACAGCTCCGCCAACACAATTATTGCTGATTATTGTCTCGATCATTTTTCTCCTCCTTATCTGACCATCCCGATCTTGTATGCAATATAAGCAATCGACAAATAAAAACTGCATGCAAAGATCAGTGTGATTATTTCTGCCAATCTCTCCCTCATATCATCCCCCTAGTCATCATTTATCAAATGCCATCTTGTCCAATCTACTCTGCACCCACACAACGGACATCTTGGCAGGTCATTCTCTTGAGGATCCAAAAAGCCTCTGCCACACTTTGGACAATATGCATCATCACACAGTCCATATATGTCCACAGGGATTGGCTTTTGCTCCTCCAAATAATCAAAAATAGTCATCTGCCCTTTTATCTGTCTCATGTTTATCCCTCAGAGAACTGAGCATTTTTTCAATGTAGTCATAACACCTGTGCCACCCTGCCAAGAATCCAAACCCATAGCTGATAAAGCAAAGCCCCAATATGATTGCAATCTGCTCAAGAATCATCCTCTGTCTCCTCTGTCTCAATCCTTATCCATCCCGGATGATGATGTGATATTGATGATTTAACTGTGTTTTCTGTTGTACCAAGCATCAGAGCCAACTGTCTTGGAGTGTCTGCCACTGCAATTGGCAGCTCAAACTCATCTCTTGTGACATACATGTATATTTTCATAATCACAACCTCGTCAATGGGCAGCCATGACAATTAGTCTGCAATAAATCCTCCTCAGCTGCCTCAATGATTTCATGCAATGGATGCTGATTGCACTTTTTAGCCATCTCAATCCTGTACTCTTTGTTGTCATACCATTTGCAATATTCCTGACAGAAATCCTTTTTTATATCCTCGATCTGCTCCCTGATGGTCATGTCCTCAATGTTATTTCTCCGACTCATGATCCCCTCCTCCGATCTGCTCAATGCCTGCCTTGTATTCTCGCTCTGCTCTGAAATATATGCCATCCTCCAAAAGGACTCTGCCATACTCTCCCAGAATCTCAAAGGCAAGCTCAACTCCCTCCTCAAGCTCAATATCATTTGCTATGCAAAAACAAGCAACTGATGCTGCATGCTCCTGCATAATGTTCTTGTAGTCATCAAGCATCTTTTTCTTGAGCTGAATGTGTCTCAGCTCCTCAGCCTTTGTCTTTTTCATCTGCTGCCTCCATGTATAAAAGTCCATATTTCTCATCTACCTCAAGAGAATGAATGGCAATCCTTAAAGCCATAATCCTTTTGTCAATATACTCATCTCCAACAAGTCCACCATTATGCAAGTCCATAATTTTGAGCCGTTTATGGACTTCGACCATACTCTTTAAAAGAGCAATTGCCTCAACTCTATCCATTCCACACCTCCAAGATCTGCACCACTCTTGTGATTGAAATTCCATACTCCTTTGCAATGGCTTTATATGTCCATCCCTCTCTCCTGAGATTGCAGATCTCAAGATTTCTCTCCATTTTTCTGTTTCGTTTCTTCAAGCCTGATCTGTGCCTCCTTTTTCCCTGTCTTAATAAAATTTCTGCTCATCAGGAGCTTGATGATGTCATATCCGAGCTGAGAGCATCTGGATGATCTTTTGAACTCCTCCCGGATTGGATTATCATATGTGCTGATGATCAGATTGATAATGTCAAAAAATGTGTCAATGATCTCAACATCAGTCAGCTCTCGCTCTGTCTTTTGCATTTTTTAGCTCCTTGTCCTGCCTTGTCCCATAATATGGTCTCCTGAGCATCTGCTCTGTCACAATCTGCCTCGATCTCTTGCATAAATAGACTTTCGTATGTGCAAAGAAATCCTCAGGAGGGACTTTTCTCTTTGACATATCCCCTCCTCTCTGCCTCCCAAGATGGGAGGCTGTTTTGCAATGGCTCTCAAAGTCTGTGTGATAAATTCCTTGAGCCAATTGGATCAACTCTCAAATAAATACTGTTTGAGCACTGCATAATGCTCTTTTGTGACCTCAAGCTCTGCTGCCAACTCATCCATTTTTCTCTCAAGTGATCCAAACTCACGAAAAAGAATGTCCTGCACATACTCTGGCATTGGGAGAGCTGCTGCCTCAGGAGCCACACTTTGGATCGGATTCTCTTTGACAATCTCCTGCAGATCTTTTATTGGCTTTTTCTTTGGCGCTGCATAAGAGATCTGCACTCCATTCTGCTGCAGCTTTTCCACAATCTCATCTGTGCTGACATCTAACAGCTTTGACAGACTCAGGATTGCTTTTCTTTTATTCTCTGCATCCTTATACGTTTGCAGGATCATCTGGACATCTGTTGTCCTCATCTGTCTCCTCCTCAATCAAATAAAATCCCTCATGCTTTGTCTTTTTGAGGTTTTTATTATTTTCCAAATAGCAACTTGTGTTGTTTACTAGGTTTTTATTGCTCCAAGAGCCGAGAGCCTTTGTCTCTATGCCCTTTTTATAAATCACAGCATCAGCTGACCAATCAGGATAAAACTTTTTGAGATGCTGCTTTGCCATCTCAAGCATCAAAGGTCTTGAAACTGTATCATCAAGCAAAAAATGACACTCTCTGCAGACTGTGATCAGATTCTGCTCAACTCCAAGACCTCCATGAGCTCTGGATATAACATGAGCCTCTCCTCTGCCCGGTCTGCCACAAAAGATGCAACAATGACCATCTCTCTCCTCAACTGCTTTCTTGACTGCTGCCTTAATGGAGCATGCCTTTGTCCTCTTGTGCATCATACTTTGAGCTCATCATCATCAGTTTTTTTGACCTTGATGTGCAGATATGAGTCAGAATCAAGCCATATCTTGCAGACTCTGTCATCAGGGAGCTGCAGAGTGACATTTGTCAGATCCTGTTCCTCCACCATCTTAATCAGGCGCTCGACAAATGGTCTCATATCCACGTCAAAGTGCTTTTTCACATAACGATCAATTTTCTCCTTGCGCTCCTTTTTTCTCCTCTCAGACTGAGCCTGTGGACACATGCATTTGTCTGTTGCCATCCTGTCAAGCTCATCCTGTCCAACCTCTCCAACTGTCTGGATAAAAACTGCCTGACCACAATATGCACAAAATCCTTTGTTTCCCTGCTTTTCTTCACTCATCACTTAACCTCCATTTGATTTAATATTTCGCTTTCAGCCATCTCCATAGGAGTGGCATACTTCACTGCATGTTTTTTTAATAGCTCATTGATCTCCTGCCAGAGCTCAAGATGTTTGATATCCCGGTTATAACGAAAAAGCCTCCAATCATGCTCACTCCATCTGTGTGGCATATTAGTCTGCAGCATGTTCCTGACAAAAGGATCCGAGACATAAATCTTGATGACTGCTGCTTTGTCAAATCTCTTGAGGGCATCCCTCAGAGCAATCAATGATGCTCTTTTGACTGTTGATTTTGGGATGATGACAACTCCCTGCCTTGAGTCAAAGATCTTGCCTCTTGGATTGTATGCACAGATCATCCACTTGGCTTTTGCTGTCCTTAGGACTGCAGGATTGCCGACTGTTTTCACATAGATTTCAATTGTCATCATGCCCTCCCAAAGATCTTTTTCTTGAGCTTTGTCCAGATGGACTCCCTTTTTGTGCACTTTTGGCTCTCATTGTGTACACTCTGGGCTTTTTTCTTTTTTGTCTCCTCAGGATCCATGATCTCCTTGCACATGTATCTCTGCCATCTGACTCCAATGGTCTCATTAAAGCCATGATCAAATCTCATGAGCTCATATCCCTGAGGGACAAATGGCTCATCAGTGAGCTGACCCTCAATCTCTGCTTTTCTCATCAGAGGCTCTTTGAGATTTCTGCTCCTGTGATACTTGGCTTTTCCTTTTGTCTGCTCCTCTTTGGTCTCCTTTTTGATCAAATACTCTGCAAGATCTTTATACTGCCCCTCCTCATACATGACTGAGATATGCATATGATTGCCCCAGACTGACAAAAGCGCTGCAAGGACATCTGCATCATGCTCAATCACAAGATGATGATGGAGAGCTGCTGCCTTTTTGCCTCTCTCTGTGACAGCAATGTACTTGAATGAGATCCCTTTTCTTTTCAGTTTCCTTGAGACCTTGTGCAGGCATGTTGTCAGCCTTTTCTCAGCCTCCTCATATGTCTCTGGTCTGAATCCCTTTGCATAATCAAGAGACACATGATATCCCTTTTCAAAATTGTTGAGGATGAGCAATTGGAGCTTTTCTGCTCTCCTTAAATTGTTGTATTTCTCCATAGCCTTGGATGTCTCCCTCCATCTTTTGATCCTCTGACCGAGTGGGATCTTTGGCATGGGAGTATGACTTTTAACATACAGATATTTACCTGCATAATATGCTTTAGTGACATACATGTCATTATGACTCCTCTGTCATTTATTTTTGTTTACACTGCTAGTGTGTCGATAACTTTAATATTTTTAATCGCTACCTAAAGGGAAAAAAGTTGATGCTCCGGGAGTCAGTGATATAATCAAATTAACAAAATCATTTATCTGATTTATCCCCCAACATTTGGATCCGATCTTTCCCCAGATCAGGATCCTTTTTCTTTGTCCTGAGCTTATCCCTCAATGAGTTTTGTCATGATCTTGACTCTCTCATCCTTTGGGATCCTGAGCGCTGTCATGATCTCTGTCAGTTTTCCAAGAGGGATTGTGTCTGGATCATCAAAATATTTGAGTATTGTCACATTTGATCCAATTGTTGTCCTTTTCCTGAGACCCTCTTTGCCACCTACCTTGTACAAGATCATGTATTTTTTGAGCTCAGACTCAAGATACACCCCTTTTCTTGTCTGATATTTGCTCATAGGTTTTGCCTCGCTGATATTTAGTTGTAAATGTGTTGGAATACTTCACTCTCAGGTCTTTTATGTGATTGCCTGAGATGTGATCTGGACAGACCTGTGATTTCCGTATAGATTTGCAAGAAAATACTTTCAAACCCTCATGAAATCTGATATAATGAGGGACTGAGAGATGGCTCTGTCAAAGTTATCACTCAATCCAAGAGGATCATGTTCGCTGCATGATTCTCTTTTTATTTCCCATGTTTTCTCTCATAGTCTGCTGCCCTTGTTAAAACGTCTTTGACGTATGAATTTATAAATCCATACTCTTTATATTTTGCAATCTGGCTTTTTGCTCCTGAGTAATAGAGCAGGATCAGAGGATCATCATCCCCATAAGTGTCAAAAAGCTCTTTCAAATAATCTGCTGCTACAATGATGTTTGGCTCAGGATCAAGCATATCCTCAGATGTATATCCATATTTCTCGATCCTGTCTTTGTGCACCTTGATATTGACCTGCATCAGCCCATAACAATTGCCTGATTTTACTGTTGGCTCAAATCTTGACTCTCTCCATGCCATGCTCTCCATGAGCTCAGGACATATCTCAAAACTCTCTCCAACTTTTTCAAAAATAACTTGTAAATCTTTTGGGATTTCTGATTGATTGCTGTCGGCTGCTGCCTCAGCTCTGATTGAGCCTGTCAGAAATAGGCTGACAATCAAAAGTCCCCCCTCAAAACATAACAACACTTTTTGTGTCCATGATCTTATCGTCCCGGATCTTTTTCCCCTCGATCCAGAGCTCAGGTCATTGGACTTTGATGTCTTTTGCATCCTCCCCTCCTTTTTCCCCAAAGCAATACTGCTCAAAAATCTGATTAGCAAGCTCATTGAGACTGATGTGCCTTTTCCAAGCTGCCTCTTTGAGCGCCTCTCTTGTTGGTGGTCGGAGCATCAGATTTGTCTGAGCTGTCCTCAGATCATCTGCTCCCTTGACCTTAGGTCTTGCCATTTTCGCTCCTCCTTATCTCACAGTTTATTTTGTTTTCACAAAATGGTTATGTATTTATTATGGATTCACATTTGATTGAATGTCAATATATTATTATCAAAATAATGTATCGCACTAACCTCTATCTACATTCAAATGCAGATAAATACTGATTAAAATTAAACTATAAAAAAATCTGTGGACACATTTTTGACCTGCTGTGGACACATTTTCATTTATGACAGTATCATCTTGAGGGCGAAAATATGAGCAAACTACACACCAACATCAAGAATATAAGAATGATGCGAGGCTTTTCTCAAAAAGAGCTTGGAGAGAGATTGCACAAGTCAGCAAATGCAATCTCCAATTGGGAAAAAGGAGCCACAAGTCCAGATGTTGACATGCTTGAGGGACTGTGCAAGATCTTAGAGGTCACTCCCAATCAGATCTATGGATGGGATGCTTGCCCGGAACTTGAACACTATTTGCAGGAAAAAGCTCAAATGATCTGTGATATGGATGAGCTGATGAGGCAGAGAGCTGAGATTGATGCAAAGATCAGAGAATATGCTCAGTCTTTGAGAAGAAAAAGCGAAAAATATTATAGTAATGATCTCTAATCTGCATAGATAGAGCCTTGGGACAATTCCCAAGGCTTTTTTATTTGTTTTAGAATTGCCCTTTTGCTAATTTTGTGATATAAATTAATCCACTCACATATCATGTTATCAAGGAGGTTGGATTAATGAAAAATGATACTGTGCAAAAACGATTCAAGATCATGCTCAAGGAGCTTGGCTTGTCGCAAAAGGAGTTTTCTGATCAGACAGGGATCCAAGAGTCGGATGTCAGCTATTACATGAACGGACACAGGCATCCATCAGCAATGGCTCTGATCAAGATTGCAAATGCAACACATGTCAGTCCGTCTTGGATCCTTGGCTTTGGATCTGATGAGATTATGGAGAGGATGTGATCATATGGCAAAAGCAAATAGGATTGGATCAGGAGCATACAGATGCAGACCCACAAAAACAATCAATGGGCGAAAAGTGACCAAATCTTTTACTGTGCACCCCAATGAGTGTGGAGGAGATTGGAAAAAAGCAAAGAAACTCGCAGAATTGCAGGCTGACAATTGGCTCCTTGAAAAGGATGAGGAGGAGCATGGAGTCATCACTGTTGAGACAGCCATTGACCGATATAACGAGGCGAGATCCGAGGTCTTGTCTCCATCCACAATGGCAGACTATTATCGCATGAAAAAATATTTTGAGCCAATCTTAAAAGTGGACATCCATGATGTGACAACAGACATGATCCAGAGCATCATTGGAAATTTAGCTGTCCAGAAAAATAGATATGGCGAGAGGCTCAATGACAGGACAATCAAAAACAGGATCTTTTATCTTTTGGCTGTCTTTGGTTATTTTGAGATCAATAAAACTTTTAAACTCAGATTCCCGGCTGAGAGTGAGGATCCTGAGCTGATGCCTCCTGAGCAGTCTGAATTTGTCCGACTCCTTGAGTGTGCAGACTCAAGGGAGGACAAACTCATTTTGATGCTTGCTGCTCTTTATACTCTCAGGAGAGGAGAGATCTGTGGACTGAGAGGATCTGACATCCTCTGGGACATGCACTCAATTCAGATCAAGACATCAAGAGTCCAGAACAAAGACAAAGAGTGGGTATTGAAAAAAGCTCCCAAGACCAAACAGTCAATCAGGACAATTGAGATAGATCCTCAGCTGATGGATCTATTCCCTCAGGATCTTGCCCCAAATGATCTGGTCATTTCCAAGAATCCAAATGAGGTCACAAAAATGTTTGAGAGACTCAGAAAAAAAGCATGTGTCTCCTGCAGGTTGCATGACCTCAGAAAATTTGCAGCCTCGATCAGGTCAGACATCATGCCCTCCAAATATGTCGAGGCAGATGGAGGATGGAAAAAAGGCTCCACAATTCTCTCAACTATTTATGATAAACCCTTTAAAGAATCACGTCATGAATATTCAAAGAAATTTAACAAAATGGCTGTTGAGAATTATGGAAAATTGCTCCTCGGATGACATTAAAATTTCGTGTCAACTTTCGTGTCAACTTCGTGTCAACTTGATTGTTTATATAGTGAATTTTAATGTTTAAAATTTAAACAATTTTATTTACTTTTAGAATTAAAAAAATCAGTGTTTATGCGGTTTTCAATGACTTTTTCGCATTAACACTGATTTTTTAAAATAATCGGAGTGACGTGATTCGAACACGCTGCAAAAATGGCTCTATTCCGCATGGTTATGCGGTTTTTAAAATTTCGTGTCAACTTTCGTGTCAACGTGAATTTGATTTGATTTTTAAATAGGGCATTTTCACAGCCCAAAAACATCAAAAAAATTATCAAATCTCAAATAAAAAAATATAACATTTTGACAGGTCGACAGACTCGCCAAAATTGGCGAGTAAAACAAAAAAATCTCCCGGATGTGATCATCACAGCCGAGAGATTTCTTTTGCACATTTGAGACTATGCTCAAAGCATGCGACCTTATGTTTATTATATCATCTTTTCATACTTGTCACGATCTTTTGTATGGCATCATAGTCATATCCTGCCCTTGTCAGGAGCTCTTTTCTTGTTGGCTTTGTCTTGGATGTGCCCCACTTATTGTCCCAAACCTCCTGAGCAATCTCCTCATTGGTCTTGTGCTTTAATGTCTGACTCTGGATAAATCCTTTTGTATTGCCATAAAAGTCCACATCCATGTCAACATTTGTTTTTATTCCGAGCACATGTCCTTTGGAGCTATACTGCCAAGCAACACAGCTCTGCATTATTGGCTTTAGCTTGCTAGTTTGATGATATAACCCATCATCAGCTTTGGGATATCTGGCAATCCAAAAATAAAAGTCCTTTTTAAGATCTGCAAGAATGACATTATTGTACCAATCAACATTGCAGTATATGCCCACATTATATCCTGCAGCTTTGAATTTTTCTGCATAGAGATATGCAAGCTCACTGATTTTTTTGCCTCCCTGATTTCTTAGCACCTGAGCCTCAAAATCAAGCCATATTCCATAGGGCAAGGATCTGCCTCCAAGATGCCTGATCAGAGCCTCAGCATCTGCCACAGGATCAGCAATGGATGATGAGGCTATAAAAATATAGACTCCAACCTCAATGTCATGATTGATGCATCCCAAATAATTTGCCTCAAATTGCTCATCTTTTCTGTGGCTCTGTGCCTCATACATGCATTTAAGGATTGCAAAGTTGGCACCACCCTCTTTGACCTTTTTCCAATCAATAACTCCATTGTGATGGCTCACATCAATTCCAAAGAGATCACTCATCAGGATCCTCCTTTGACTCCCACTGTCCATCAATTAAAGATGTGATCAGCTCATCTCTCTGACCCTCAATCCAGTCAAAAAGATGAGTCTTGAAAAGATCTCCGTATGTCTCAATAGTCTCGTCATCATACTGAGCATCATCCAAGACCTCCTGAGGGACTTTTTCATTGAGTAGATGCATAAAATATGAATCTGCTCCATAATAGCACTCAAGATTATAAAAAAAGCTCTTAACAGCATCCTCAACACAATGATCAAAGCCACTCACATAAACCTGATTATCACTGTTGAGCTTTCCATAATTATAGTTTTCGTCTGTTCTGCAGTCTGGAATATATGTCATCACTCATCCTCCTTTTTGATTGCCTTTGCATCCACCCAAGCCTCAGCAAATGCATAAATGGCAGCTGATGCAATTGTACAGATTGAGCCAATTGCTGCCACTGTCTGATTGTCTGATCTGAGACCTGCAATAGATGTCCCTATGGATGCCAGACATGCTGCCACACAGATCCAAAATTTTCTTGATTTTAATTTTTCCATATATGCCACCTCATCTCTTGTGTGCAAGATAGCCATGGAGATCATCTTTTGCTCTCCTCAGCTCATCTGATATGCCCTCATTGTGACTGATGCAGAATTGAATCTCAAACTCTATGAGGGCAAGGAGAGATTTTTGGATTGCCTCTGTTGCATCCTCATTGTCTGTGATCCTATTCATATTTTTCTCCTGCTGTCTCTCAAGATCCTCAATCCTAGCCTCAATTTTTGCCACCCTCTGCTCAAGTGTTGAGTGAGGTTTTCCGAGAAATTTATATAATCCATAGGCTATGATCACGATATTGGCAAATTGCAGGATCATTTTCATGATTTCAGATATCAGCTGCATGGTTTTGTCCCCCTCATAAGTGTGGGCACATGATCTCCTCTTTGTGACATAAAAAAATAGAGGAGACCACATGTCCACCTCTTGTCATTTATTTTGCATATTCTGCCTGCTTTGCCTTGATCTTGGCAGCTTTGTCAATCTGTTTTTGATGCAGATAATCATAAACTGCCTGCATTGCAGGAGGCACCTCCTGAGTCTGCCTGATCTCATTGATCTTTGCCACAGCAGCACCATGGAGCAGGTCAACATGACTCATCTCCTCATTTGATAGTCTGTAATAGACATCAGCTATCTGAGGATATTTCTCTTTTTCCTTGAGCGCCTTTTTAATGTACTTGTGAGCATCATCAAGCTCATCATCAATCTGCTCAGAGAGCTGTTTGATAATTTCCATATGCCCACCTCATCAGCCTGAGATCGTGCCTGTGTATGGCACAAATCTGCCAAGCTGTGACAGCAAATACTGACTCTGTGCTGAGTTGACAGCAACATTGTTCGCCTGATTGAGCTGATTTGTCAGATCTGCTATCTGATTGTCCTTGATGAGAGTCTTGATGGAGCAACAGCAATTCTCCATCTGGAATCCGAGCTGATCGAGCTTGGATCCGAGAACATTTGTCTGATTCATGAGCTGAGTTGTGACATTATTAAAGCCCTGAATTGCATTGATTAAATTAGTATTATTCTGATTCATGAGCTGCATGGTCTGATTTTCCACAAGCCTTGCAGTCTCATAATTGTTGTTTGCAGAGCTTAAAAGCACATTCTGGATGCCAGACTGCACAGCCTGATTATTGACTGCATTGTTGACATCATTGACTGTGGCATACTGTGGATGATTTCCACCACCAAAGAAATTGCCTCCTCCAAAGAGAATTGCAATGATCAAAAACGCTCCGAGCCAATCAGATCCGAAAAATGAGCCTGTTGCATTGTCCATCATAGATGTACCTCTTTTCATATAGTTTTTTTAACAAAATTATCTGCCCATCAAATTGGAGATCTTATCCTTGATATTTGCTTTCGCTGCATTGTAATCCTGTCCATTTTGCTCACATAATTTTTGAGCTGCCTGATCTGGATGATCAAGGTCGAGCCCCTGCAATTGTGGATTAGTCTCTGCTAGTTTTCGCAAAAATGTCTGTGGGCTTTCGCCTCTGAGCATAGCTCCAACAGCCTGCATCAAAATATTACTGCTCTGTCCTGCGCTGCTGTTTAGCATCTTGATTATTGGATTTTCCATTTAGCCTCTCCTCAATTTTCTTGATCCTGTCCTCAAGGGACTTGATGACATCCTCCTGTTTTTGCTCATCATGTTCTTTGATGTCAAAAGCTGTGAGTGTCTTATATCCTCCACTGTCTGTCTTTGCCACCCAAAGGATTGGAGCTGTTGTGTCGAGCATCAGAGCACTGCTTTCTGCACCCAATGGATATGCCTCTGCTCCTGCTCTGCCACTAACCTCAATCACTTTTTGTGGCATTTGTGGCTGACCAAATTGATTGAAAGACTGCAGCTGTCCCAGAGCTTGATTGAGCTGTGGATATAGCGCATTTGGATTATTAAACATCAATTTTTCCTCCTTTATTTGCAATATTCAATTGTCAAAATAGTTTCCTATCCGTAACGCATAAAGCATCCCTCCTTTTTCATTTATTTGGGCATGACAATTATGTTTGCGCATAAAAATACCACTCCCAAAGGAGTGGTATTTCCTGACATATTTATTGAAACAAAACAAAGCATTTTCCGACCAACCATCCACCACCATAAACTAATCGCCCCATCCGGGACAATACCTGATTTGAACAAGTTTCTCCTTGTTTTGTATCAATTAAAGTGTTTACTCCTCAACTTCTGGCTGAGGCTTGTCTGTTGCATCATAGACATCCCAAAGAATCCTATTACCCCAATTGTCATACATGATGACCATTGCAAAATCATTTGACTCTTTCATGACAGCAGCACATCTTGCATGAAACTTTGATCTTGCGACATTCTCATCTGTCTCCTTTGAGACCATCTTGTATTCCCAATTCCCTGATGCTGCATAACGATACTGCTCTGTGATAAAAAATACTGTGCCCATAATTACCTCCTTAGGATTTTATTCTGTTGCAAACCAATCAATGATATTTCCATAATTTGTCAAAGAATTGGCATTAATTGAAAAGCCTGTGCTACTTATCGCACTGATACCTGTTGTTGACGTTGGGACGCTAAATTTGGAATATGTATTTGTTGACGAGTCTTTATATCTTCCTCCTGTGGCATATGATGAGCTTGCATTTTGGCTATATGCATAAGTGCAAAATATACTCATATTAGAGTTATGTTGTATGACTGCAATTGTTTTTGGCTCAAATCCACAGGTTATTGTGTTAGCTAGTTGTGTCGCAGTGAAACTACCTTTTGCACCTTTTGTCCCAGATGGCTGTGATGAATATGCATATCCTGAGCTATTCATATAATTCCATCCACTTGAGAAATATGCTCCGCTTGAGGATGGAGTTTTGCTTGAGGAGCTATATGAATTAATCGCATAGCCTCCGCTTGACATCTTGTATATGTTGTCACTTGACAATGTTGTTGGGCTGCTTGATGGAGATACTGATGAGTAACTTGATATTGCATATCCTGATGCATCTGGCTTGTATGCTGATCCACTTGTCAGTGCCACAGGGCTTGAGTTGCTTGGTGTGATATCTGTTGGGATCACATACTCACTTGGTATTGCTTCAACAGTAACGCTTGACAGATGCTTTCCGCTGCTTGGAGATATTGTCTGGGAGCTTGTTGTTGGAGTTGCGCTCCCGGTCTCTGTTGGAGTCGGCTGAACTGTCACAGTGTCAAGTCCATCATATCCACTGTCTGCCTGCACTGATATATTGCTTGTCCCTGCTGTGACTGTCTTGTTTTGCAGCAAAGCTCTTGCTGAGGCAAGCACTGATCTGAAAACATTTCCCATGCTCAAACCTCCTTGATCTCACAATAAACAGTCCTAGCAGATGACTCAGCATCATATGTCAGTGTGACCTGTCCTGCAGTGGCTGTGTTGATTGCTGTGTAATTAGCTCCCCCGGTTATGAAAAAGTCAATCATGTGATCTCCTGACTGTGGGAGCCCTGTGAACGTGACACTTGTTGCATTTGCTGCCAGAGTCTGACTGAGGACTGTTGCTTTTTTCGCTGCATATGCCACAATCCCTCCTGCACTTGCCACAACACTTTGCGGATCATAGACAGATGCCTGCATGTCTCCTGCTCCGGATCCATCCATCACATTAAAACTCTGACCACTTGGATGATCCTTGTCAGTGATTGTGACAGTGTGACCTCCTGTGATCGTTGTGATTGTCACAGCAGGGCTCACTCCATCAGCACCATCCTGACCATCCTGTCCATTTGTTCCATCCTGACCATTTGTGACATCAAATGTTGACGTGTTGCCATCATTAAACGTGATCGTATATGTGTCCACAAGCCCTGATGTGCTTGTCTTGGCAATGCTTGTGATGCCTTTTCCGTTTGTCACATCAAATGTTGACGTGTTGCCATCATTAAATGTGATCGTGTATGTGTCCACAAGCCCTGATGTGCTTGTCTTGGCAATGCTTGTGATGCCTTTTCCATTTGTCACATCAAAAGTGGAGGATGATCCATCCTGCAAGCTCACTGTGTACGTGTCCACAAGTCCTGATGTGCCTGTCTTTGTGACAGATGAGATACCTGCTGCCCTTGGGATAAACAAATGAAAAACAGGATCCGTTGATGTGCCTGTGTTTATGATGTATGGGCTTGTACCATAGGCAACCATTGTCACATCTGCAATCTGCACTGTGATAGATGCATCAATCCCTGAGTCAACAAAAGCACTTGTCTCTGTGTCCCAGACATACCAATTGCCATTTGCTCCAATATATGGAGGATTTTTTGACAACAGCTCCATTGCCTCAACAAGATCCTCTGCCTGCTCCATATAAGCAATGATCTGAGGGACATCCTCAATAATATCTGCACCCAACTCAATCACTCTGTCATCAATGTCATCAATGGCTTTGCTCATGGCATTGAGATTGTCCTCATTGATTGCAGGAGTTGTGTTGTTATGCCAGAAGATCCGACTAAATAACTTTGATAATGCCATTTTTCTCTCCCTCCTTAAAAGATATCAAGAGTCCCATTTATATATGTGTCCTGCAGATTCTGGACTCCTTGGAGCTGCCTCTGCAAAATGTAGGATGTATATGTTGTCTGACCAATTGAGATCTCAATCTCATCTCCGGGCTCAAGATATGGGAGCCCTGCTGCCCACATTTCAAAAGGAAACCATGTGACATCCTGCATCTTTGAAACCATTGCATCTGCATAGCTTTCAATCTGAGCAGATGTCCAAACAAGATTTTTAAAAAGCCAATTGTCTGAGCAATTATAATCCTGAGTACCATCTGCATTGACCTGTCTTTGCAAAGTAAACTCTTTTTCCTGATTATTCTCATCAAGCCCTTTATATGTGATGATTAGATTTCTCCATTTCTGGACATTGCCCTCATCAGCCCAAAGCTTTGAATAAAAGTTTCTATCTGAACTCATGGCAGCGCCATCAGGATAAAGATCATTTGCAGGATAGAGTGTGCTTGCAGGATAGAGTCTTGAATAATTGAGCTCTGTTCCCATAAAAAGATCTGTTGTCCTGCTTAGTTTTCCAAACTGACAGACTGTCTCATAGACTGCCGATTGTAATTGCCTCAAGGTCACGTCTGGCAGGTTTTCAACTTGATTGACTGTCAATCTGACCTTATCCATCTCATTAACACCCTCAAGGATTTCCACTTTGCACAGTTTAAGATTTCCATTATTCAGCAATGGTTTAAAGTATGCCTCATTTAACTCTCTGATCACAGGCATGCTTTTTGTTGATTCAAATACTGAGACATATTGAGGGAATGTCAAATACATCCCTAATATTTTTGTTATAGGTTTTGAGCTCTGATTATCCCCGTTTAACTCAAATAATTTCTTGTATGGATTTGGAGTGCCTGTGTCCAGATAGAGTCTCAATTGACTTTTTTGAACACTAAAAGCATTTGATTTAAAATAATCAGAGACCTTTTGATCTGTCCCATAGATATAATAATTTTTAAGATATGAATATGTGCCATTATTTAACACATCAAAGAGATAATGAATGACTTCATCCATAAACTCACTAAAATACTGAAATTCATAGTATTCAGAATCATCAAATCCATAATCAATTGAGACATCTACACCAAACCATATATTTAATGTATTGTAGCTGCTTGTATCATTTGGATTTTCTGTCACTCTGACGCTTGTTGTCGGAGAAACAACTCCTTGACTTGTTTGTGCCCAGAAAAATGACGTTGGAATAACCTCATTTTTTCCATATACTCTGATGCTATAATCTTTTAATGCATTGTATAGCATTGAATAAATAGAAATAGATCCATCCACAAGGTCAAAATCGTCTGCTCCTTCAAGCAATAAATCATTAGCTTTTTGATCAAGATATTTACTCATCAAAAGATTGTAAGCTGTAACCTTGATAATCCCTGTTGATGCTTGTCTTGAGCATTTTTCAACTTCATAAAATCCCATTGGAATGGTGTGTTCTAAAAGCATATTGGGCACCTGTTTCTGCAGATATGTGTCATATAATGGAAACTGTGTCCACTCGACCTCCAACTTATCTCCGACTATGCCACTAAACTCAACATATGTCTCTGTCTCTGTTGATGTCGGAGTCAGAGCTTGTGAGCTCCCATTTCTCAGGATATAGAGCTTATTAAATCCATTCTCATTTGCAGAATATGCTCTAAAATTGCCACTCTCTGTCAATGTGATCATGAAATATCTATGAAACTGTTGGACATTCTCATATCCTGTGCCTATATACTGCACATCAATAAAAGCCTGCAATCTTCGATCAGTGATATTGGCTTTGTCAAAATATTGAAATTCAAGAGAGGATCCCTCACAGAGACCAAATTTGATTGTGTCTCCTGAGCACATCCTCTCATCAAGTTTGACTGATTCAGACACAAGATTGTCATTGTCAATCGTGAAATCTGCATCTCCATCACTGTCGAGCACAACAAATCTATAATTCTTTTTTAGTCTCCCATCTCTGAGAGCATCTTTGACTAAAACAGGAACATCAATCATATCATTACCTCTCAGTGATAGAGATTTCTAAAACGTCAATAAAGCTGCCATCTCCTGCAAGATCATGCTTTGTGTTCTTGATCTCAAAATAACACTCAAAGGCATCAAAAACTCCTTTGTTTAACACATAGCATCCAAGAGTCACAACTTTATTATCAACAGCTCCATCCCAAAGACTCAAAAAATCTGCAAGCGTGATGGAGTTTGATCTGTTGCTGCACACAACCTCAAAGGATCCTGAGATCTTTTCAGCTATAACAACTCTATGCTCCACCATGTTTGCATCTTTCCATGATTCATATGAGTCCTCAGAATTGACATTATATGATCCCTCCACAATAAATGGAGTGATATTTGTATCATTGACCACAACCTGAGCCTGCATGATTCTCTCCTTATATAGCCGAGAGCACAGCTCCTGTGCCCACGATCTGGGTATTTCTTATTGATTCCCTTTGCATCATTCTGAAAAGTCTGCCTGCATCTCCCTCAAGAGTGATGTTGACATTCTCTCCTGATGCAATCTGTGGCAGATATGTCCCCAAAAGACTCATGATGCCAGACAGATCATTTGCCCCGGTATTGACCTGAGGAGTATATGTCTCCATAACTGATGGATTTAATGTCATTGACAGCATATCTGTTGTCATGTCATCAACAGCTTTATCAAGCACTCCCATGCCTTTTTCAATTCCGACAGCAATTCCTGCAGGGATCCATCTGCCCACCTCATCAGCCATGAGTTTTGATGGAGATTCAATGCCAAAAAATGCAAGGATTCCATCAACAAATCCACTCAGGAGATTGCTCATCCAACTCTGAAAACTGCTCCAAGCATTTGAGATCCCTTCTTTGATGCCCTCCACAATCTGTGTGCCAATCCTTGTGAACTCAGACACAAATGACAAAAATCTATTTTTCAGATCTGTCATGATCATAGGCGCTTGATTCAAAAGCTGAGGGAGAGTATTTTTCAGACCATTAATGATGACTGTTATGATCTTGACTCCTGCCTCAATGAGTTTAGGGATCGCAGTCAAAAATGCACTGAGCAGCTTGCTGATAATGATCGGAGCTTTTGCCACTAATATTGGCAGAGCACTGATCAGTCCCTCTGCAAGAGCCATCATGAGCTTGAGTGCTGCATCAATCAAAAGATCTATATTGTCAATCAGATAGATGCAAAGATTTGTCACAACCTCCACAATTGTTGGGATCATCTGAGGCAGAGCCTGTGTGATTCCCTCTGCAAGGCTGACAATTATCTGGACAGCTGCCTCAAGCAAAAGAGGCAGATTTTCAATGATCATATTGCCAATTGAGACAACAAACTCCACAAGTGTTGGCACCAATTGAGGCAATGCTGTGATGATTCCTGTTGCAATCTGCTGCATGATCTCCACTCCTGTTGAGAGCAGTGTTGGCAGATTCTGGATGATTGCCTGCCCCAATGCACTGATGATGGATGTTCCCACCTCCATGAGCCGAGGCAATGCCTGTGTGAGCTTTTCAGCAATCCCATTGATGCCCTCAGTGATCATGCCAAGACCCTTGTCAGAATTGCCAGAAAAGATCTCTGTGAGTCCTCCCATTATTGTTGTGACTGATGGCAAGAACTCAGACATCATATTTCTTGATATACCTTGAAAAGCTGTCTGCATATCCTGCAATTGATCCTGATATGCTGCTGCAGCTTTGACAGCATCCTCAGACATGACTCCTCCAAGCTCTCTGACTCTGTCTCTCATTGCCTGAGTGTCCTCAGCTGATGTGTTGAGCAAAGCTCCAAGCTCTGTGGCTCCTTTTCCAAGGAGTTTGCCTGCAAGATATGTCCTTTGAGTGTCATCCTCTACCTGTTGGAGCCCTGCAATTGTTGCCTCAAAAAGATCCTGCTGAGACATTTCTGCAATCTGCTCCTGTGTGATGCCAAGCTCTGCAAAAGCTGCATTGCCTGTCTCTGCAGCATTGGCGAGAGTTTTCATGGATGCTTTCATGGTCTCCATGCTTGTCCCTGAGTGCTGCATGACTGCATCCCATTCCTGATATGCCTCAACTGTCAGTCCCATCTTTTGTGACATCTTGTCGATATTGTCTCCATATGATGCCACGTCCCCGGATGCAGAGACAAATGTGGCTCCCATTGCTGTCAGAGCAGCTCCACCTGCTGCCACAGCTCCTGCCATGACTTTTGCTGTGCCACCAATGACAGATCCAAATCCTGATCCAAAAGACTTGCCTGCTGATGCTCCTGCTGACTCTGATGCATCTCCAAGTCCACTCTTTAATTTGCCACCGACTCCCTCAAATGTTGGCTCTATCTGGACATATGCGGTTGCGATTGAGTCTGACATATGTGCTCCTTTCTCCACCTCTCAAATGACTCAGGAGAGGCAAATTTCATCAGCTCATCCTTTTTCTGTTCTGTTGTGAGCTTTTTATAAACTGATGCAGGCTTTTTTGCATTTTTCTTGTGTCCCTGATTAAATGCTATTATTTGCAGGGCATCAAAAATGAGTGCAAGCATTGTGTGCTCAAATGAGAGCTTGGATTTTGAGAGTTTTCTCATGACTCTGCTCTCCTCTCCAAGCCCCAACACAAGTGTTGCCAAGATATTTGGCTTTAAGACTGAATAATCTAAAATGTGATATGTCTGTGCAAGATCACAGATCACAAGATCCTCGCTGTCATTTAATATGTCAGCGAGGAGAATCAGTTTTTTAGATCACAAGCCTCAAAAATATCTGTCAGCTCCTCCATGAGGGATCCTGAGTCAGCAACCCCTCCATGCCTTAGTGCAACCTCATTCATAAAAATAACAAGTCCATCCCCTGTCCCAAATATGAGCTCTAAAAGAGAATAGACTGCATCAATGACCTGCTCCTGCTTTTCCTTATCGTCTTTATATTTGCGCATGTTGCGTATAAAATACATTGTTCTGTTATCCTCAGAAATGCGCTTGTCAATTTTGAACTTGATTCCAGACCTAGTCTGACCAATGATCAAATTTTCATTTTCTTCTTTTTTCTTGGATCCCATGCATCAATATCTCCTCTCAAATGATCAACCGCTGACTGTTTCTCCCTCGATATACTCATCATGAGTCTTGCCATCACTGTCAGGATATGCGCTGATAGTAACTCCATAACCGATAGGATCAGAGTCATTGTATGTGATCTCATCTCTTGCTGTGATAGCTCCATCCGGGATCACAATTCTCTTTGCTTTGCCTCCTCTGAGGGCAAGGTCAAACACCCAAACAGCCTCCTCAGGATCATCAGCTTTGATTGTGACTTTTGTGTCTCCTGCTGCTGTTGTGGTCACATTGTCGGATCCATAAACAGCTTTTAAGACATCCACACTCTTTGACTCAATCAGAGTCAACTTAAACTCATCAGTCAGCTCTGTGAGAGATCTATAAACGATCATGCCTCCCCAAGCCTTGATTGCTGAGACATCCATCTCATTTGAGTTTGCAAGTCCATCCTCTGACACATAGCCAAGAGCAACAAAAGCCTCATCAAGTGCTGATGTTGCATCTGTTGGCAGTGTTGTGCCAAGTGGCGCTCTGTAAACTGCTCCTGAGAGGTTGGGCTTTCCTGTGCTGACATTCATTGCATTGTTTGCCATAATTACCTCCTTTAGTAGTGAGTAACTACATAAACACCTTGATATCTATATCCTTTAGTTGCCAGATCTGTGAAATTTGCGACTGTGTTCCTTTTGACTCCTGAGACATAATCAAGCTCAGGGAGATGATTGATCATCACATTATCAAGATCATATGCAAGATCTGCTGCCCTTGCCCTGCTTTTGGCATGGGATTTGATTGCAATTGTCGATTGATTAATGTGATCAGCCTGTCCTCCTCCTGTGAGCTCTACAACATAAAACTCATCAGGAGCTTTTGCAGGAACTTCTCCAAAAGTCTGAGCATCAAGTCCCACATCCGATCTGTTTAAATAATCAATAATTACTGCCTCAATCTTTTCCATCATTTGCCTCCTTTTGTGAGAGGCAATCCAACAGCTCCAACAGCTTTGAGGAGAGTGTTGTTTGCATAATTGTCTCGACCTGCCTCTTTAGTCTCTGGATAAACATTGACTATTCCAATCCAATTGATTGTCCTCGGATCTTCTGCTGCATATCCATCTCCTGCATTTGCAGCGACAGCATCAGCCACTGATTTGAGGGTGCTCTTGATCCCCTCCGATTTCATTATGCTGTTGATCCCCGGTAGATTCAGTTTGATTGAAACCTGACTCATAAGATGCACACCTCACTTTTTTATGCCATGGCAACTGATCTGGGATGTTTTCCTCAATGCCTGTGATTGGCACTCCAAACGTCTGGCATCTGTGTGTCTGTCCATAGGCATCAGTCCACTCCACAATCTTGTCAGTCCAATCATGATCATCTCCTTTTGGGATTGCCAACATATAAGAAATCGTTTTCCCATAAAGAGATATGCTTGTGTTGATGTCATCTGTTGATGGCTCTCCAACAAGCACATTGTCAATCTTTTCTGCTGTCAGCCTCTTGATTGGAGCATTAAATTCATCATATCCTGTGACTGTCTCCTGATAGAGTGTCACTGTTGTCCCTTTGATCCTTGCCATGTCCAAATCACTCCCATCTGCTGCCTCAAAAGCCCCAACTTTTTGAGATCGTTTTTGAGGATAGCGTTTGCAATGCCACCTCCTGCCACAGCATAAGTGCCTGACCATGTATATCCCAGAGCAGACTGTGACTCCTGAGTCATAGCATCCCCATCTGTGGACTGTCTCAAGACTCTGCAAGTCACATCAACAGTCACAATCTTGAGCACAGATGCATATGCCTCATCAGCTGCTGCCATCTCATCAAGATCTTTGTCAACATTTCCTGCAAGGACTCTGAGCTCATCTGAGACAAGTGGCAAAAGATATCCTGCTCTTGTCTGCTCATCAGCTGTGAGAGGTCTCCACAGATTCTGTATATCCTCAACTGTTGCAAATGCTGTGTTGCTCATTTCTTTGCTCCTTTTTTGACAGGTTTTTTGGCGCTTGTTTTCGTTGCCTTTGGCTTTGCAGGAGCTTTTGCTTTTGGCTTTGCCTCTGCCTTTGGCTCCGTCTTAGCCTCTGACTCTGCATCAGCAGGCTCCGATATTATTGGAGCATCAGCTCCGAGCTTTATAAGCCCCGGAGCTGTTATCTCACAATTTGATTGAAACTCAGCGCCTGTCAATGTGTTGCGATAAATAAAGCGCATTGTTTAAACCTCCGATCAGCCTGAGATGCCAGACTTAACAATTGCAAAAGCACTTGGCACAAGGATGCCCCATCCAAGATATGCCTCGCCTCTGAGATATACCTGATTGTGACCCTTGAGATCTCCTGCATCAGAGTTGTCAGGATTACCATATTCAATGACCTCAAATGGGATCTGCTTTGCAAAGCCCCATTTGAAATAGTCAGCAAAGTTGCCAATGATGGCTTTGTCTGCTGATGAGTTGAATGATACTGTGCTGTTTGCATCAACAGGCAGACCATTGATTGCTCCAACATTCTGTCCCCATCCAAGCTCAGGGAAAAGAGGAGTGTTGAGATTTGTGCCTGTCTTAACAGCTGCGAGTGCTGACTTAAATGCAGGGCTCATTGCCATACCTGTGACATCATGCTCATTGCTCTGGATGAGATCAATTGCTGATGTGACATTGTCCTGAGGAGCATCTGAGTCATATGCAACAACATTTGTGACAACAGCATCAAAGTTGTTGTCAGACAGAACAGATGCACTGTTGCCTGTTCTTGGATTTACACCATGAAAAGCCATGATGTCGAGGGCTCTTGCAACCTTCTTTGCAAAGCCATCTCTGAAATTCTGCATATACTGCAGTCTGATCTCATCAGAGCCATATCTGAACTCATCAGAAACTCTGAGACCATACTCGATCTTGACAGGAGTGATTGTCACAGGAGCAACTGTTGCTCCACCAACTGTCTTTGCACCATTTTCAGCAACAAGATCAGCCTCTTTGTCGAGGTTGAATGTAAAAACTGTCTCTCCATTAAATGGAATAGGCTCTGCACCTGAGAGCACTGCAAGGGAGCTCTTGCCCTTTACAAGTGAAAACATCTGGTCGGTCAATTCTGCAGGAAAAAGATTTCCTCTTGATAAAATATCGCTCATAATATCCTCCTTTAATTGTTTGCCATCTGCTCATTTATCTGAGAGATAAAATTGAGCATGGCTGCATCTGCACTGATTTTCTGAGGAGCACCACTGCCTTTTGTGTCTGTTGTATGGAGTGGAGCTGTCTGTATAGGCTTTAAGATGGCAGTCAATGACTGAGCATCCTGCTTGAGCTCCTCCTCTGTGGATCCCACAAGTCTGTTTGCCAATTCATATGGCAATCCTGACTCATGTGCGATCTTGCCTTTTAGCAACTTTGTTTCTGCAATCTGTGCTCTCTGAGTCAGATCAGAGACAACCTTGTCATGATCAGCGAGCTTTGCCTTGAGATCTTCAAGAGCTTTTTTGGCATCTTCGACTTTTTTCTCATAGTCAGTCCTCAGCGCCTCAGCCTGTTCCGGGCTTAAAAAGTCCTTGAATGTCTCTGCAACCTCTCTGTCCTTTTGTGCAAGTCTTTTCTGGATGATCTTGTCCAGATCCTCCTGTGTCTCAATGATCTTGAACTGTTCACTCATTTTGTTGTCCTCCTCTTTTACCGTTGAGTAACGTGATTTTTTTGTATGAAAAAAGCACTCATATGAGTGCTTTTAACAACTGACTTTTTGCTTTTTCTTTTCTTCTTTTGTTGTGACACATAACCAATATGCCAATATCATTGACTCCATGACTGCAATGTCCTGAGTCTCCACAAGTGATGAGTAACCAAATCCGCCCTTGGATCCGATCAGTCTCTTTTTGCAATTGCACACCACATTTTTGAGTGTGCCCTGACCTCTATGCACTAATTTCTTGGCATATAAATCCTGCTCAAACATGGCATTCCCTTGAATGATCTCTCCCACTGTTGGCAGGATCACTTTGGGCTTGAATTTATACTCTTTTATCTGGTCAGCGAGAATCTGCTGCCCTGAGGCTCCATCAATTGCAACCTTTGTGACTTTTGGATTCTTTAAAAATTCAAAAAGCCATCCATTGCCTGCTCTGACCGATACACAATCCAAAGTCTCAACAAATATCTTGCCATCTGTTGTCTTGGATGCGATTGACAGAGCACAATTGACTCCATCTCTGCCATACTTGATGCCCAGATATCTTGCATCTTTGAGCTGAGGCATGTCATCAGATTTGAGATCATCCCACTCAGTCTCTGTGATTGCTGATTTCTGATTGAATGTGCACCAATAGCCGAGCCTCTGAATATTAAAATCAAGATCTCCATTTTTGAGCTCTGCCCGGATCTTTCGATCTGTCAGGATCGTGCCATATGATGGATTAAATCTTTTCCAAAGTTTAGGATCCTTGAGTGCAGCTCCCTCAATAAAATCAGGAGTTGACCACTCAGCCCATCCTGTGTCCTCTGCTGTCCCATCAAGGACAGTGTTGCGGATCTGGACAAATACATCTCCTTTTGATGAGGCTGTTGGAGGAGTCCCAACAAAAATTGTCTGAGGATTTGCAGAGGATGAGACTGTATAGGATAAAGCAGACTGTTGCTTGGTGGTATATTCCTGAGCCTCATCAATGATGAGCAGGTCAAATCCCTCTCCAAGACCTCCTGAGTCCGTCCTTGTCCTAAAATCGACTATGCCTCCACCTGTGATCTCAATATGCTCAAGTCCATACTGCTTTGATGCATAAAAAGATTTCTCAGGCATCTTTTTCTTTTTCTTGTTAAACTCCTCATATCCTGCCTTTTTTAGCAGAGCATAAAGTCTGTTAAAAGCATCATGAGATGTTGTTGTCCTGTGGGCTGTGTAGCAGATTTTTTCATTGAGATTGATGATGCCATCCATCTCTCTCGCTGCAAGGATCTCTCCTTTTCCGTTTCGTCTGGACACACATATGCAATAGGTTGTGTATGTCCAGAGCCCATCAGGATTGATTTTCTCAATGTTCTTGATCTGGCGCTGCTGCCATGTAAAAAGCCCCTGTCCTGTGGCTTTATATTGGGCAATTGCAATTGTGCCACGAGTTTTTTTGCTTGATTGTACATTGGTAAAAGAGGGATTTTGATTGTCAATCCTCATCTTTTACCTCCTGCTTGATTTTCTCCTTTGCTGATATTTCTCAAAAAGCTCAATACGCTCCTCAGGAGTCAGCTTTTTGTTGGATCTAATCTTGCCAAGCAATTTCTCTTTTTCTTCTCCTGTGGCATTTGCTGCCTGCTGCCTCAGGTCTTTGTTTTCTCTCCTCAGCTCATCAATGACTGCCTCTTTGTAAAGCATATTTTTTTGATTGATGATCTCTGTTGGAGTCTTTGGCTCTTTTTGTCCTGCCCCAAAGTCTCTCCTTTTGGCAAGCTCCTCATCTGAGGCTTTCCAAGATCTTTTTGACCATACATCTTGGCGCTCTTTGCCTGTCTCAAAAGTGACTGTGCACCGACAAAATTCATGCCTGCGATAAATGTCATCAGGAGCAGCTCCATAATCATATGAGCCCTCAAGATCAGAGCACCACTTGCAGCAATTTGGCTCTGCTTTTCTGACGATCTTTGTTTTCAGTCCTGATTGAGTCCTAAATTTGCAATTAGCCTCAACAAAATCATCAACAAAAGCCTCAGAATTGTTGATAATGGGCTCTGTGAGCCATGAGATCACGTCATCAGCTGTCACATCATCAGCTGTCATCTTGTCAATGAGTCCCTGCACCCTTTGCTTCGGGAAATCAGCTTTGACTGATCCAAGACCAATCTTTGCCTTTTTATCAATAGCTTTTTGTGCTGTGACTGCTGCCTCATTGATCAGATTATAGTTTTCCTCAAGAGCCGGGAGGACTGTTCTCTCTGCAATGTTGTAATAGAGTTTTCCATTTGGCAGATTGTCAACTGTCAGAGTGCTTGTCAGAGCTTTTGACAGATCCTCTCCGAGCCTTGCAGCATATGTGTGAACATCCTGCAAAGAGCCTTTGCCAGATTGGATCCTGACAGATGCTTTCGACAATGATCTGTCTGTGATCATCAGCGCTCTCTTTTTGCTGTCGATCTGCTCAATCAGATCCGGGACTATATCCTTGACCATATTTCATATTTGTCCACCTTTCCCCACCTTATAGGACATGATAAAAGAGCATTGGTGGACAATGCTCTCAATCTCTGCAGTGATTGTCATGCCACATCAAAGCTCAGTGAGCTCAAATGCCTGTGATTTCGAGGATCTTCTCCTCTGTCAAATAATCTGGATATGCTGTGCTTATCTTTTGGATTGCATCTCCGATTCCTGACAGTGTTGAGACATCTGCTTGGAATGGAGGGAGCCACAGCGCTTTTGTATAAGTGATCTGTGATCTCTCATACTTGAATTTATCTCTGACACAGGATGCCAAGAATCCTGCATTTAAAAGACCAACAGCAAAGCTCTTTTGAGCTCTCTTTGCAGTGAGCCTCAGATTTTCATGAGCTGCCTTGATTGCCTCATAGCTTGATGGATTACTCTGTGGAAATCCCAGATCATCAAGTGTGAGTCCAACTTCTCCTGCAAATATGGATGCAAACATCTTGAGCTGATCTGCATGAGGAGTCATGCTCTGCTGAGTAAACTGTCCAATCTTGACCTTGTCCTGTCCATCCTCATTGACTGTGAATCTCATCATTGCAGACATGGCTGCTGCCCATTTATCAAGCTCAATGTCCTGATCAAGTCCTGTGGCATATTTCTGAGGGAATGAGTAAAACTCAGCTGAGATCTCTGATCTCTTGATTGTCCTCAATGCTGATCCTGTGATGGACATGCAAGTCCTTGAAATTCTGGAATGACCAAATTGTCTCTTTGCATCAGGCTTGAAAATAACAGGCACAAGCAAAGCATAAGGAGCAGGATTTGGTCTCTGCTCCACAAGAGTCCCATTTTCATAAAATGCAGTATATTCTTTGGTGAAATATGCCTCTTTGACAGGATTCTTGAACTCATCCCTCTCTAAAACTGCATAGCCCTCATTGAGCATCTGAGTGATTGGATCCATGATGCCTGTTGCATCATCTCCTCCAATGACCTGCAGTCTTGGAAATCCTGACTCATCCTCAGAAATATAAATAAATGAGCATGAGCAGATCAGAGCTCCAAGGATTGCACTGTCAATGAGAATGTCTTTGTTGTTGACATCATAAATGCCTGTCATGTCAAAGACATCATCCTTGAAACCATAGAGATCAAGTCTGTCTGCCAGAGCATCAACACCCTTGGCACACCATCCAATGACACTATTCCACATTCTTAGCTCAGGAGGACTTGAGATGCCAAAATCCATGGCTTGATTTTTCATTTCATAAAATCTGTACCTCTTGAGAGTCCTCTGCCTTTTCATGAGCAATTTCATTTGCAAATATGGGATTCCGTAATATTCCATAACTCTGACCTCTTGTGATTATATGCTGCATTTTTGCGATTATATCGCATGTTTTTGCGATTTTTTCGCAAATAGTTGATTTATATGTACTCAAAAGGAGAGGCTGTCATTTTTGACAGCCTCTCCTTCGATTTTCAGCGAGATATTTGTGCA
>RHMF01001208.1_pt1 | contig 30869 bp, 24 predicted proteins | sample 5365151 | NCBI WGS metagenome assembly RHMF01 (sample SAMN10266501, study PRJNA497801) | feces metagenome | isolation source: feces | host: Bos taurus | place: China: Prairie of Fairy Mountain | collected 2017-08-14 | reverse complement strand
GGGCGCACCACAAAATCCAGAACCTCAGCGCCACTAAAGCAGCCGTCGAGACCTACGACGTGGTGGGGCCGGTGTGTGAGTCGAGCGACGGGTTCGGCCACGACGTGCCGCTACCGGTCAGCCATCGGGGCGACATCTTCGCCATCCGCACCGCCGGGGCCTACGGCGAGTCGATGTCGAGCACCTACAATATGCGGCGCCTGCCTCCGAGCCACTTCAGCGATTGAGCGTGAAATTCCCGGCCATTGCCCACCGTCACCCGTCACGATGCCGGGAAACAGCAAGCACACAAGCGCCTTGACAGCACCTATTTCCTTGTCCTGAATTTCTTCGGGCCCACGCCCCGCATCCTGATGAAAAATTTGGTGAACGACGACTGATCGGCAAAGTGCAGACACTCGGCAATCTTGGCGATGGTCAGGTCGGTGCCCAGCAACTGGTGCATGGCTTCCATGAGCACCAAGTGATTCAAGTAGTTTACCACGGTGTGCCCCGACACTCTCTTGACGATGCGCGAGAGATACACGGGCGTGATGTTCAGCCGGTGGGCATAGAATGCAAGGTCACGGTGTTCGATGAAGTGCAGGCGGGCTAACTGAATGAATTCGATGAAAAGTTGCTCTGTCCGCTCCGAGACGCGGTCTTCTCCTGGATATCCATCAAGTCGAGCAGGAAAAGCGTGTAGAGCGTGTTGATGGCTGAGACACGGAAGCGATGGGGGCGGCGCTGGTAGCCGATGATGCTGCGTATGATGCCCGTCAGATGCCGGGCGTCGTCCGCTTTCAGGTGCATCTTGTGTTCACCCATCATCAAATCGGAAAAATAGGTGGCGTGAATCATCATGCGCACAATGGGCGATGAGAGGGTGAGCATGGCGTCGGCCATGAGAACGAACGAGCGGTAACCGCGGGAGCAACTCACCACCGTGCACTCGGTGCCGGGCGTATAGCAATAGATGTCGCCCGAAGCCAGCGACACCTCTATACCGTTATGGATGAGCGTCATCCGGCCTCGGTCAATGATGGTGAAGGTGTAGCAGTCGAGCGTGTCGGTCATCAGATTGGTCTGGAAGGTGGTGTGCATGTCGCCCTCCACACAAAAGATTTCGCAACCGGGGTCGCAATCCATCGCCATGACCTTGCTCAGGAGTTCGGCCAGTTTATACATAGTGGTTTCTTGTTCTTTGGCCACAAAGGTAGTGAAAAATCCGCATTGTTTCGTTTCAGACAAATTTTGTTTTGCTTGGGATAACCGATTTACCACTCAGACCCCTTATTTTTGCAAAAAGTTTCTCATTAACCAACACATTTATCTAACAACACTGATTATGGACAAACAAAAATCAATCGAAACATTGCAATTTTTTGTGACCGGTCTTTCAGAGGGTGCCTATGTGCACAAACTCCAGGGTCAAATTCTCAAATCGAAAGGTTTCACGAAACTGGGTGAGAAATACATCGACCACTACAACGAGGAAATGGGCTGGGTGGAGAAATTCATCAACCGTATCCTCGACCTGGGCGGTGAGGTGAAAGCCGAAGGCATGAAAGCCCGCGACCTCATCTGCGACCCCGTGGAATATATCAAGGCCGACCTCGCCATCCAGGAACAAGGCGTTGACTTCCTGTACAAATGCATGGAGACACTCACGGGCGACCCCACCACCTACGACATCATGAAAGCCTACCTCGCCGACGAGGAAGAAGACCTGTACTGGAGCCAGGCGCAACTGGAATGCATCGAAGCCATCGGCAAACAGAACTGGCTGATTACCCAACTGTAAATCAGCGGCTATGGAATCAGTTCAGAAAGTTTACGACTTTTTGGAAAGCGCAAGACCTTCTACCTAGCCACGGCAGAGGGCGACCAGCCCCGCGTGCGTCCCTACGGAGCCATGCTGCTCTATGAGGGTAGAAAAGTGATGGAGCCGGTGGAAACCGTGAGATTTTAATTTTAACCCAAATCCGTAATGCAACTATGAAAGAGAAAGTTTTACAAGCCATGCGCGAGGCCGGCAAGCCCGTTTCGGCAGGCGACGTGACCAAGGCGCTGGCAGCCGACCGCAAGGAGGTGGACAAAGCATTTGCCGAACTCAAGAAAGAGGGAGCAATCGTTTCACCGGTCCGCTGCAAGTGGGAGCCGGCCAAATGACCCGGCATCGGCATCACCGCGTATAGATTTATACCCGACAACGCATACACATTTTTTGCTTTGGAGGGGCTTCGGCTCCTCCTTTTTAATATCTCCTAATCTTGGTAAAAATGGAAATAAAAGCCATAAGAATGTTCGACAATGGGTTTATGACCCAGGCTTTCGCCTTTGGCGGCGAAGAAGGCAAGCAAGCCTACGACGACCAAATCATTTTCAGAAGTTCTTTGCAGAACTTCCTCATCGACACCGGCCAAGAGGTCATCCTCGTCGACACGGGATTCCGCAACGACTACGCAGCGCCCGCCAAGAAACTGGGCGCACCGCTCTACATGGGCGACAAGGTGCAGAACTACATGGACGGTCTGGCCGCACTGGGCTACAAACCTGAGCAAGTGAGCAAAATCCTCGTCACCCACAAGCACAACGACCACACCGACTGCCTGGGTCTATTCCCCAACGCGAAAATATATATTTCGCCCGAAGACGCCGATGCGCTGAAACTCGATGGCGGCAACATCGTGCGGTGCGCTTTCAACGACGGCGCTTTCGCCAACTTCCCCGAATCGGAGACAGTGGCTCCCGGCATCCACTTCATTCGCGCCGTGGGACACACCAAGGGTAACAGCATCGTCATTGTGGAAGACGGCGACCTCTGCTATCTGCTGCACGGCGACGTGACCTACTGCGACGCAGCGCTGAAAGCCAACAAACTGAGCATCGTGTTTGAAGACAAAGCCGCCGCTCGCGAGACACTCGACCGCGTGCGCGCCTTCATCGGCAAGCACCCCACGGTTTACCTCTCCACCCATTGCCCCGAAGGCTACGAGAACCTGGAGATGAAACGTGTGATGACTCTCTGACCACAACCGGGGCGGCATCGACACCGGGGAGACACCCGCTTCTTTAAATGGAACCACGCAGCGGAAACTTTTCGGCGCTAATCTCTCGCCGAAAGAATGAAAAAAAACTTGCAGAATTCAAATTGTTGGCTTAACTTTGCACCGCAAAAAATTGAAAGGAGGTTTGTTAAAACCTGGTAAGAAATTGATTATCAATACATATCGCAACAATGTCACCGCACAGGCCCTGGCTTGCCTGGCGGTGGTGCGAATTATCCAAGCCAAACCTTTTTTACAATAGAAATTTATTCACCAACAAATTTAAATATCAAAGAAAATTATGATTATTGTTCCTGTTAAGGAAGGCGACAACATCGAGCGCGCCCTCAAGAGATTTAAGAGAAAATATGAGAAAACCGGTATCGTGAAAGAGCTTCGCCGCCGTCAGGCCTTTGAGAAGCCTTCCGTGACCAACCGCAAGAAGATGATGAAGGCTGTGTATGTGCAGCACCTGCGCGCCCAGGAAGACTAATCGCCACCCGATGCCACCCGTCGGGCGGCAAGGAAATCCGATAACCACCACGGGAGGGAACCGCAATGGTCCCCTCCCGTGGTGTTTTCGCCGCCCTGCGGCAGCCGCCACTTCTTCCATATATCCACATGGCAGCACACCACTTGGAAACAGCGTGGCGGGTTTCTATTGAGTGAGCAACTGCAAGGCGCGGTCCAGAATGGGGTCGCCGGTGGTGGCGGTGCCCATGTTCACCACCTCGTCGGGTGCCACGCCAAACTCGGTAAGCTGGCCGTCGGGGCCTGTGATGGGGCAAGAGGAGAAACGCACCGTCCAGCCGTTGGGCAACTCACTGGTGAAAGGCAGGCCGCATCCGCCTCCGGTGGTGTCGCCCACCACGGTGACCTGCGGCAGCGATTTCATAATCGACACGAAATTGTTGGTCGCACTGAAGGAGCCACGGTTGGCCAGCACCACCACGGGTTTCCGGTAATGCACGTGGTTCTTGGCGGGATTGAAATAATAACCATAAGGCTGCGAGAAGGCATCGTGGGCGGGACCCGTCTTGTGGGAAATGGCGCCCGCGTAGGTCCTGCCTTCAATAAAGCGGCTCACCAGCGTTTCCACATTGGAGAGATAACCGCCGCCGTTGCTGCGCACGTCAATCACCAGGCCATCGGCGGTGTTCAGGTAACTCAGTATCAGGTCCAAGTTGCCCTCCCCTATTCCGCTGGAGAAACTGCCGTAGTACATATAGCCGATGTTTTCGGGCAGGATTTGGTACTTGATGCCCGACGCCCTTTTGTAATCAAAGTTGAGGTAATACTGGTCGATGATGCGCTCGTCGTAGTTGACGGGGTACTGCTCCCAAATCCAGTAGCGCGACACATCGTGGGCGGCTATGAGATTGGTGTGGCCGTCGCGCAATTCTTTCAGCATGTCGCCGCACAGGTCAAAGAGTTCGCGGCTGGTCATGGCAGGATTCACCCGGGCGCGGTACACCCGTCCCACCGAATCCCAGTCCACATTCTTGTAGGCAAAGAAACTGTAGTGCTCGTCAATTGCCGTCCACAGCGCCTCGAAATTACCCCGCGGGTCGTTGGCCCACTCCTCTTGGTCGTGGCACGCCGGTAGCGCCAGCGCAACGAGTATCCCCAGCAATATTCTCTTGATATTTTTCATTTCACAGTCAGGAAGTTTCCACCTATGCCGATAACCAAGGCATGCGTGGTGAGGTGGGTATTGAGGTGACTCACCCAACTGCGTTCCAGCCGGTTGCGGTATCCCAGGCGCACGATGGTGCCGCCCAGGTGGAAGTCGGCGGTCAGGTAGTTCTCCATGTCAAAGCGATTGCCCCACCACCCCGCATGGGCCAGGTTGCGGTGGTTGCCCAGATAGATTTCATAGTAACTCTCGTCGTACTCGGGCGAGAAGAAGACACCAGCCACCGGCAGCGATGCCTGGTAGCGCAGCGTGAGCGGCACGCGTCCCAGATGCAGCCGTGCCACGGCCTGCCCCTGCACACCCACACTCCAGCGCACCTTGGCCGACACCACGTTGTTGCTGCCTGCGGGGGCATAGAGGGCACCGCCGCGCAATTGCGTCATGCCGCCCAGCAGCAGTTGCAGGCGCGGTGTGAACACACCGTCCCATCGACGCATCAGTGCCCACGACAAATCGGCCATGCCCAGGTGCATCTCGTTGTTGCCGACAGGATTTTCCTGATAGGCATATTCCAAACCCACCCGCAGCTGGCGCGTCCAGTGCCGCGGGTCGAAGCCGCAGTCCTGCAGGTGCTCAAAGCCCAGCGCCAGATCCACACCGCCGTAGGTGATGGGCGAGAGATAACTGTCGAGCGACGAGGCGTGGCCGGCATCGAGCGTCCACATTGCCTGCACAGGGCGCTGCGGCTGGGCCACCGCCCAAGTCCACAGGGCGAGCAGCGCCAGCAGGCATCCGGTTTTCCTCCATCGGCTCGTCATCGGGTGCTTCAGTCAAAAAGCCGTTTTTGGCCGGTGAGTTTATCGAGCACCTCCTCCTGGCTGATGCCGTCGGTCTTGACAGCTTCTTGTGCGGGCGCAGGCTCCGTGCCGCCGGATTGATTGCCCTGGTCTCCGCTGTCGTCGCCGTCATCGGGTGCCGCTTCATCGGGCACGGGATCGGGCTCACGAGGGTCGATTTCCTCTATCTGCGCCACTTCCCAGTTGGTCACGCGTTTGCCTTTGGCCTTGGCGGTCTTCACCCCGATGAACTGTTCAGCGTCGATGACAAAGGGTTCGCGCTGAGCGTCGGCGCCACCCAGTGTGACCTTGAAGCAGGGATACACATGGTCGCTCAGCAACAGCAGGCGGCTCGCGGGATTGGTGCCCGTCATGCTTTGCTTGCGGTTGCTGTCATCCAGTGTGAAACGTTTCACATAGGGGTGGCCCTGGTCGGCATCGTCGAGCACGGCGGTCCACACCTTGCGGGGGTCGTATTTTTCAATGCGCAGGATACCTTCCTCGTAGTGGTTGGTGGCTTCGGCGGTGGTGGTGTAATAGTCGCCGTTGCCCATAATCACCAGAATGCGGTCGTCGCCGCCAAAGAACCCCAGCGACCGGCCGTGCTTGTCGTAGTTCACCCGCAAGATGTCGGGGTCGAACCACACCTCACGGTCACCCAGGGTGCTGGCGCCCTGTTCCTGCAGAGTGATGCGCTGTATCTTATTGCGGGTCACGATGTTGCCTCTCACCTGGCGACCCTTGATGGCCAGTTTGGCCAAGTCCACGTCAAATTGCAGCACGCGCAGACGGTGCTTGGGCTCCAGGGTGATGCGCAGCACCTCGGCCTCGCCGTTGGGATTGGCCGAGAACCACACGATTTTGCTGCCCGGCTTCCCCTGGGTGAGGTCGTACTCACGGTCGCGGGTCAGGCCGGTGACGGGGAAGCGTTTCATATACACTGTGCCGTCCTTGCCGTCCTGGTAGAGGACGTTGTAAATCGTGCGACGGTCGTTGCGCTTAAACACGCCCACATACTTCACGCCGCGGCCCACGTAGATTTTTTCGGCCACCCGCACGCACTTGTACTTGCCGCTGTTGAAGAAGATGATGATGTCGTCAATGTCGCTGCAACTGCACACCAGCTCGTCTTTCTTGAGCGCCGTGCCGATGAATCCGTCGGCACGGTTGATGTAAAGTTTCTCGCTGGCCTCGGCCACCTTGGCGGCCACGATGGTGTCAAACTCGCGTATCTGGGTGCGCCGCGGATAGCGGCTGCCGTATTTGGTTTTCAAGCCCTCGTACCACTCAATGGTGTATTCCACCAGATGAGCCAGATGCTGGTCAATGCCCTTGATGCGTTCGTTCAGGCGGGCGATGCTCTCCTCGGCCTTGTCGCTGTTATACTTAAGGATGCGCTTCATGGGGATTTCCAGCAAGCGCAGAATGTCGTCGACGGTGATTTCGCGGAAGAATGTGGGTTTGAAGGGGGTGAGGCGCTTGTCCACATGCTTGATGGCGGCCTCCTGGTTGCGTGCCTGCTCAAACTCACGGTCCTTGTAGATGCGTTCCTGAATAAATATCTTCTCCAGCGACACGTTCAGCAACGATTCCATGGCCTCGCCGCGCTGTATCTCCAACTCGCGGCGCAGGATGTCGCGGGTGCGGTCCACGCTGTAGCGCAACACATCGCTCACGGCAAGGAACTGCGGTTTCTCGTCCTTGATGACGCAGCAGTTGGGCGAGATGCTGATTTCACAGTCGGTGAAGGCATAGAGCGCGTCGATGGCGATGTCGCTGCTCGTGCCCGGCTGCAGATTGACGATGATTTCGGCGGTGGCACTGGTGTTGTCGTCCACCTTGCGTATCTTGATTTTGCCGCGCTCGCCGGCCTTGACGATGCTGTCGATGACCGCACCGGTGGTCTTGCCGTAGGGCACGTCGCGCACCAGCAGGGTTTTGTTGTCGATTTTCTCTATTTTGGCACGCACGCGCACACTGCCGCCGCGCTCGCCGTCTTTGTAGTTGCCCACGTCGATGTAGCCGCCCGTCTGGAAGTCGGGGTACAGCTGGAAGGGCTCGCCCCGCAGGTAACTCACTGCCGCATCGATGATTTCGTTGAAGTTGTGCGGCAGGATTTTACAACTCAGACCCACGGCGATGCCGTCGGCGCCCTGTGCCAGCAGCAGCGGGAACTTGGCGGGCAGCGTGAGCGGCTCTCGCTTGCGGCCGTCGTAACTCAGGCCCCAATCGGTCACTTTGGCGTCATACACCACGTCCAGCGCCAGTTCGCTCAAGCGCGCCTCGATGTATCGGCCCGCCGCGGCACCGTCGCCGGTGAGGATGTTGCCCCAGTTACCCTGGGTGTCGATGAGCAATTCCTTCTGACCCAACTGCACCAGCGCGCTGTAGATGCTCGCGTCGCCGTGCGGGTGGTACTGCATGGTCAAGCCCACGATGTTGGCCACTTTGTTATAGTTCCCGTCATCGGCCTCCTTCATGGCGTGCATGATGCGGCGCTGCACGGGCTTGAAGCCGTCCTCAATGTGCGGCACCGCGCGCTCCAGTATCACATAGCTGGCATAGTCGAGAAACCAGTTCTCGTACATGCCGCTGAGTTGCAGTTTCTTATCTTTAGGCACCTGGTAGGCCGAATGGGCCGCAGGCTGGCCGTCCTCGCTTTGCTGCGGGTCGAGCACGTTATCGTCGTCGTCTTTCATTCAGTGGAATCTATTGGATTTTAACTTGCAAAGATAAGCAATTTTCACGACTTCACACCCATCCACCCGCCAAAATCTGAACAAAACGGGGCTCTCCCCCCGGAAAAGTTTTGGAGGGCTTTTTCGTCCCGTCGGTGTACTTACATGATGTTTTCGAGGTAGTAACCGCCGATGTCCAGCGCTTCGGCAACGGTGCCCATCATCTCGGGGTAAGTTAACTTGACCAATATAATAAAGAAAAAAACGACACAGATGATAACCAAAACTTGACGCCATAGGGTTCCCCAGTATCCATAACCGAACAACTGCTTATAACCTACGAAATAATAGGCCATAATCAACAGGTCGTAAGCGACGGTGCTGAATTTTGACTGGCTGAAATCAAGCGGTATCGTCAATAACGACAACACGATGGTGAGCGTCTGAAAGAGAACTTGGATAAAAAATCCCTCAGGAATCGTGTGACGGGTGTGGCGTGGCGAGTTCCTGAAGATGACCCATGTGGGGATGATGGCTAAAACCGACATGACCAGCATGGCCCAACTGTAGTGTTCGCGAATCCATAACTTATAGCCGGCCGCCCCCTGTTCCTCCAAGGGCAGTTTCAACACATCGGGGAAAAACCAGAAGAAGACATTGGCATAGATTACTGCGATGATAAACAGCATCTTGACCGGTGGAAAACTCAACTGCCGTTTGCCGCTGATGTAGTCGCCGATGAAATACCCCGGGCGATACAAGAGCTGCCAAACGGACAGCGTCATCGATCGCGAGCCCATACCCCAGAGGTCCAAGACGCCATTTTTGACACTGCCCCAAGTGATGCGCCCACGCCCCGACTTTTGCGAACAGCACGGGCAAAAGTTCCCTTGATAGCTGTAACCGCAGCAATGACAGCGATGCTCCTCCTCGCTTTTAATGCGGAACTCGAGCGACTGTCGCTGCCAGCGCTTAAAGCGTTCAAATCTTTTTCTCAGTTGTTGCAATTCCATTGCATATCAGGCATAAAAAAGTGTTTTTCGTTTGCGCAAAATTACGCAAAAACATTCACTAAACAACATCCTGCTCCCCAAAAACCGCGTCAATTATTTTGCCATTGCCGGCAACAAGTAAAACAGGGTCGGTTCTTTTGATGTGAAAACTATTTGAGGTTCGGTTTCATTCCAGGACCCAAATCAGCACTTGTGGTCGCGTCTCCCAAAACCTTTAAGCGCCTCCCACCTGATTGAGAGGCGTTCGCCGTGAGGCCATCAGGCGTCTAAAGGCGCCCAAAGGCGTTAAACGGCGCGAAAAGGGGCGCACGCCCCCTCTGGAAATCAGATTCAGCAGCGAGAGGCACCACGTGGGACACTTCACCAGTTTCTTGCATCGCCACAAGAACATCTCAGAATCAATAACAAAATTTAAGTTTCTAACCCTCCAAATCGTTCATGCCCAAGAAATCTTTAAGCATAATGTGTTGCACAGTGCTTGTGGAATAATCAATGTCATCGTTGGTGATAATGATTTTCCGTATGGACTGATCCAGTTTGTTGAATAACGCGAACTCCCTATTGTATGTATCATCATCAGCAATGGAGTAGGCAACCTGCACAAGATAGCTCTTGCCGTTCTTTGTGGCATAGAAATCTATTTCCTGCGAGTCTTTTCTGAACACGAACAGGTTATAGCCCATAAAAACCAATTCGTTATACACCACATTCTCAAGATTGTGTGTCAGGTCATATCGGCTCTCAGATTGTCGTATTGTGTTAAAGGCGACATCCTCGTCATACACTTTGGAAAAGAACATAAGTTCCCTCTTTGCCTTTGTCATATACAGAGGAATAGAGCGGATGATATAAGCCTCTTCCAGATAGTTCAAGTATTTCATAATCGTGTTGACGGATGCCTGCATTCCTTGCCCTTTAAGATATTTCATCACCGAATGGGCACTGAATATCCTGCTGTTGGAACGCAATACATAATTGATGAGTTTTTCAAAGAGCGTCACCTTCCTGACATGATAACGATTGATGATATCATTACGCACAATCTGCTCGTCAAGCTCATTTAAATAAGTAAGGACGGATGATTTGTCAGGGAACTCAATGGTCTTGGGGAAACCTCCATAAATCAGATAGTCGGTCACTGAGCGCGTGTTCCCTGTCTCGGCGGCGTACTCACAAATTTCCTTATAAACGAATGGACGTATGTTAAAAGAAACGTATCTTCCCGAAAATGCCTTTGTAAATTCTTTGGATAGCAGCTTGGAGTTGCTGCCGGTAATAAACAGTGACAGGTTTTCGAGTCGCAACGAACGACAGGCCAAATTCCAATCTTCAACCAACTGAATCTCATCAAGAAACACGTAGGTCTTCTCGGACGATAAATAGGACAAAACAAACGCCTCTAATTCTTCGGCAGTTCTTATTTGAGAGCTCACAGAGAGCTTCTCAAAATCAAGTGAAAGTGTACGTTTCCCCTGTTCACGAAGCTCTTGTTCTATCTGGTCCTTGATAACCGATTTTCCACACCTGCGCACTCCAGTGATAATCTTGATTAAATCACTGTCGTAGAAAGGGCGTATCTTCTCTATATAATGCTCTCTGATAATCATTCTTCTGTTCCTTTAAACGGATGAAACTGAAAACTTTTTGCAAAGATAGTAAAAGTTTTCATTACTACTGAAAACTTTTTAAAGAAAATCGAAAACATTTAACTAGAAAGATCTGAAGGAAAAAGACGGAAACAGGGAAAAAAGGGATGGTTATTTTGATGTATTTTTGATGTAAAAGCCACTTTAGGTTCAGTTTGATTTCAGGGCCTAAATATGCACAAAACCCGCTGGTGCTCAGCGGGTTTTGTTGTCTTTGTGCGCCTGATAGGACTCGAACCTACACAACCGGAGTTACCAGATCCTAAGTCTGGCGCGTCTACCAATTCCGCCACAGGCGCTTTGCGGCTGCAAAGGTAAGAAAAAAACCGATACCACGGGGAATTTATCGGTAAAAAAAACCTTTTAGAGATAGTCGGCGACTCTTAACTATTTTGTACCTTTGCCGATTATAACGCAAACAACACAAAACAATATCTGGATATGAAAGAAACACGTGAACGATTGGAAGCCTTGCGCGACGAGATGCGCCGGGTCAACGTGGATGCCGTCATCATTCCCGGCACCGACCCTCATCAGAGTGAATATGTGAGCGACCACTGGAAATTCCGCGAATGGCTCACGGGCTTTGACGGCACCAACGGCACCGCCGTGGTCACCCTGGAAAAAGCCTGTCTGTGGACCGACTCGCGCTATTTTCTGCAAGCCGAGCAGCAGCTGCAGGACAGCGGCTTCGTGATGATGCGCGAAAACATGGGCAACGACCCCGACCTGCGTCAATGGCTTGCACAGGAACTGGCTCAGGTGGAAGACCCCATCGTGGCCCTGGACGGCCGCATGCACTCGGTGATGGAAGTGAACCGCCTGGAGCACTGGTGCGGCGACAACGGCTTCCAGTTGGCCACCGACTTCCGTCCGAGCGACAAACTGTGGACCGACCGTCCGGCACGCCCGTCTGCTCCGGCCTTTGTGCACGACGTGAAATATGCCGGTGAAGACGTGGAGAGCAAGGTAGCGCGCCTGCTGCAACTGCTCGACAACGTGGACGCCGACGCCATGCTCATCACCGCCCTCGACGACCTGGCCTGGCTCTACAACCTGCGCGGCGGCGACATCGCCTACACGCCGGTGGCCATCGCCTTTGGCTATGTGAGCCACAAGGAGCGCAACATCTTCATCGACGCCGGCAAGGTGACCGACGAGGTGAAACAGCACCTGCGGCAATATGATATACATGTGCGCGACTATGACGAGGTGGAGCACTTCCTGAGTCGCCGCAGCGAGCACGAGACGGTGCTCATCGACCCCGACCGCGTGAGCGACACACTGGCCGCTGCGCTGATGTGCCAAAAGGTGTATGCCCGCTCGCCCATCGCCGACCTCAAGGCCATCAAAAACGAAGTGCAGATAGAAGGCTTCCGTCACGCCATGGAGCGCGACGGCGCCGCATTGGTGCGCCTGTTCCGCTGGGTGGAGGCCAACGCCGACAAGGGCATCACCGAAATGGACGTGGCCCGCAAAGGCATAGAGGAACGGAGCAAGAGCGACATGTACACCGACGAAAGTTTCGCCATGATAGCGGGCTATGGCGAGCATGGTGCCATCGTGCACTACGAGCCCACCGACGCCACGGCCGCCACACTGCAGCCGCAGGGCATCCTGCTGGTGGACACCGGCGGGCAGTATCTGGACGGCACCACCGACATCACCCGCACCGTGACACTGGGCAACCCCACCGAACAGCAGAAACATGACTTCACGCTCGTGCTCAAGGGGCACCTGGCACTGCAGCGCGCCCGCTTCCCCGAGGGCACCTGCGGCGTGCAGCTTGACGTGCTGGCGCGCCTGCCGCTGTGGCAAGAAGCCAAGACCTACGGCCACGGAACGGGCCACGGCGTGGGGCACTTCCTGGGCTGCCACGAGGGTCCGCAGAGCATCCGCACCGACCTCAACCCCGTCGTGCTGCGCCCAGGCATGATCACCAGCAACGAGCCGGGACTGTATCTGGCCGGACAATACGGCATCCGCACCGAGAACCTGGTGCTCACCGTGCGCGGCCCCGAGACCGACGACTTCGGCAACTTCCTGCAGTTTGAACCGCTCACGCTGTTCCCCTACGACGTGCGCCTGATCGACCGCAGCATGCTCATCCAGGAAGAAATCGACCAAATCAACGCCTACCACCAAATGGTGTGCACACGGCTCACGCCGCTGCTCTGCGACGACGAGGCCCAATGGCTGGCACAGCGCTGCGCTCCCATTTAACCAATTTCCACACCAACATACACACTAACACATATAACCAATGGCAATCATCAAGAAAATAGGGGATTACACCCCGCAAATAGGAAGCAACTGCTTTCTGGCCGACAACGCCGCCGTAATAGGCGACGTGACCATGGGCGACGACTGCAGCATCTGGTATGGTGCAGTGCTGCGCGGCGACGTCAACTCCATTCGTCTGGGCAACCGCGTCAACATACAGGACAACAGCACCATCCACACGCTGTTTGAGAAATCGGTCACCGAACTCGGCAACGACGTGTCGGTGGGCCACAACGTGGTGATTCACGGCGCCGTGGTGCACGACAAGGCCCTGATAGGCATGGGCAGCGTCATCCTGGACAATGCCGAAATCGGTGAGGGAGCCATCATCGCCGCCGGCAGCGTGGTGCTCAAGGGCACCAAAGTGGGTGCCCACGAGCTGTGGGCCGGCGCACCCGCCAAGTTCAAGAAGATGGTGGACCCGGGCCAGGCCGCCGAAGTGAACGTGAAAATCGCCAAAAACTACCTCATGTACAGCACCTGGTATGAGGAAGGCACTCCCGTTCCCACCCATCAGTTAATCACCACACAAGACAAATAAGAGAACCCACAATATCTTGCAATATGTTTTCAGGAATCGTTGAAGAGGCTGCTCGCGTGGTGAAACTCACCCGCGACGGCGGCAATCTGCACATCACACTCAAGTGTAGCTTTGTGAATGAATTGAAAATAGACCAGAGCGTCTCGCACAACGGCGTGTGCCTCACCGTGGTGGACCTGCCAGGCGACGGCACCTACACCGTCACCGCCATCCAGGAGACACTCGACCGCAGCAACCTGGGTCTGCTCCAAGTGGGCGACGAGGTGAACGTGGAACGCTCCATGCTCATCAACGGCCGGCTGGACGGACACATCGTGCAGGGGCATGTGGACCAAACCGCCGAGTGCACCGCTGTGGACGAGGTGGACGGCAGTTACTACTACACCTTCCGCTACGAGGTGAAACCCGAAATGGCCGGCAAGGGATATGTGACCGTGGAAAAAGGCAGCGTCACCGTCAACGGCGTGAGCCTCACCGTGTGCAACAGCCAGCGCAACAGTTTCCAGGTGGCCATCATCCCCTACACCCACAAAATCACCAACTTCCACTGCATCAAGCCCGGCACCCGCGTCAACCTGGAGTTTGACATCCTGGGCAAATACCTCGCCCGCCTGATGGAGTTCAAAGACTGAGAAAGAACCGACTTGCGGCCTGCTGTAAACCAGCAACATGCACACACCCTCCATAAATTTCACAACATTGCGAACCACAGTGTTGTGAAATTTTATCTTGCCAGGCGACAAGCGACTGCAACGGGCTGGACTGGAGCAACCGCCGTGCGGCATCAGGCGCAGGCACCGGCAGCCATCGAGAATCAACGGCCCGCATGCGGCGGCAAATTGCAATTTAGCGGGCGCGGGAGGCAATAATCGGGCGGGAAATGAGTTATTAGTTATGATATGGTATTGCAAATAATTTGGATATTGCTGGGCATCCTGGGACTGGGCGGCGCGTTGGCGCTGATGCTGTGGCCCCGCTGGGTGGCCGCCGTGCCCGCCTATCTGGGAATGGTGTGCTGGCACCTGAGCTATTACATCATGGTGCCGGGGCGCACGTTCCTGTTCTGGGGAATCGCCACGCTGCTGGTGACGGGCCTCTACTATCTGTCGCCGCAGGGCGAGCCCGACGGACGCCGCACGGGCAACCTCTACATCGCCGCCACCGCCATAGCGGGCGGTTTGCTGGGCATCCTGTTCAGCCCGCGCTACATGGTGCTGGGCGTGGTGATAGGCGCGCTGATGGGCGAACTGGCCTACAGCCGCACGCCCCACGGCAAATGGCTCATGGGCAGCGCTGGCACTTTCTTCAACTACGCGGCGGTAAAATGTCTGCCGGTCATCGTGGCAGTGTCCATTGTGTGTATCACTATCGAAGGGTTTGTTTTCTGAACTGATTAAAACAATGAAACGAATAATCATTATCGCACTCTCGCTGCTCGCCGTGGCCACCGCCCTGCGGGCGCAAGAGAAATTCAAAGTCACCCCGGTTGACTTCAACCACGTGAAGGAGGTCACGTCCAACCCCCGGAGCATCTACTTCTATCCCAAGTTGCTGTCGTCGTTTATTGAAAAACGCAACGACACCACGCTCACCATCGAAGCCTACCGCAACCTGTATTACGGCTACACGTTCACCGAAGACTACAGCCCGTTCCGCACGTCAATCTACAGCGACAAGGTGGAGCAACTCTACTATAAGCAGCCCCACAGCCGCGCCGAGTGCGACAGCATTGAGAAGTATGCCGAGCTCTCGCTGCGCGACAACCTGTTTGACCTCAACCAGATGCAGTTCTACATCTACGTGCTCAAGGAAAAAAAGAAATATGCGCGCGCCAGCGTGCAGCAGTACCGGCTCGACCGCCTCATCGCCGCCATCATGTCAAGCGGCAAGGGCACCAAGGAATCGCCCTGGGTGGTCATCGCCCCCGAACATGAGTATAACATCATCAATTTCCTGGGTTACCTGGCCGTAGACCACGAGGAACTGGAAGGCGGCCTGGAGTTTGTGAAAGTGACACCCCAGGGCGACCAAAGAGCCATCGAGGGTTTCTACTTCGACACCCGCCGCATGATGCAGGTGGCCGCCCTTAAATTTCCCGACGAAGAAGATGCACTGCCATGAAAGAAAGCAAGCGTAACAAAATCATCGTGTGGCTGCTATTGCTGGGTGCGGTGGCGGCGATTTCGTTGGCACTGCCTCGCGAGGGCGTGAAGCATGTGCCCGACTACACGGTGGGCCGGCCCTGGTTCCATGCCGACTTCATCTCAAAATATGAAATCCCCGTCGAGCCCGACGAGCAGTACATCAAGCGTGTGACCGACAGCGTGAATGCCGCTTTTGTGCCTAAGTTCAAACTCGACGACAAAGTGGACGACCAGCAGCGTGTGTTGCTGAGCAAAGCGCTCAACGACAACCCCGATGTGTCGAGCGCAACAGGTCAAAGCCTGATACAGGCGCTTACCACCCTGTATGACAACGGTATTGTGGAAGACTCGGTGGCCGACATGGTGCGTGCCGGCAAGGAAATCAGTGTGCGCGACCCGCACAACCCGCAAGCCCTCATCACCGCCGCCACACATGTGCGCACCAAGCGCGAGGCCTACATGTGGCTTGCCGACTCATTGGCCGCCGGCGACACGTCTATCCGGGCAGCGCTGCAAACGCTGCAGATGAACCAATACCTCCTGCCCAACCTTTTGCTCGACGACAAGATGAACCAGGATCTGCTCAGTACGGCCATCCAGAACGCGCTCACAAGCCACGACTACGGCATCATCTACGCCGGCCAGCAGATTGTGGCCCAGGGCGAGGTGGTGACACCACACATCGATGCCATGCTCAAGACCTACGAAAAACGGCTGGAGATGGACAACGCCAAAACCAACTGGTCGGTCAACTGGATAGGACAAATCCTGCTGGTGGCCATGATTATGCTCACCTTCTATTTCTTCATGAAGGTAATCAGGCCCCACTCCTTTGCCTTGCTGCGCCGCATGGTGTTCCTGATTCTGTTCATCACCTTGTTTGTGGTGGCGGTGCTGCTCACGGTGCGCTACCGACAGCACTTCGTCTATCTGATACCCTTTGCGGTGGTGCCCATCATCGTGTGCGCCTTCTACGACACACGCACGGCCTTTTTTGCCCACATGGTGGTGATTCTCATCAGCGCCCTGGCGGTGGAAGACCAGTCGGGACTCATCATCATGCAGTTCCTGGCGGGTAACATCGCCATCGTGTCGATGCGTGAGCTCACCAAGCGCTCGCAACTCATCAGGACGTCAGGGCTGATTTTCATCACCTACACCATCTCCTACCTGGCTGTAGCCCTGGCCCACAACGGACAGATTGACATGGGCGACCGCATCGTCATCTTCTTCTTCCTGATTAACTGCGTGGTGCTCTCGTTTGCTTATTTCCTGATTTTCGTTGTGGAGAAATTGTTTGGCTTTACCAGCACCGTGACACTGGTTGAACTCAGCGACATCAACAACCCCACGCTGCGCATGCTCTCGCAGGAGTGCCCCGGCACTTTCCACCACTCGCTGCAGGTGGCCAACCTGGCGGCTCTGGCGGCACTCAAGATAGGCGCCAACCAGCAATTGGCGCGTGCCGGCGCTCTGTATCACGACATAGGCAAGAGCAAGAACCCCGCTTTCTTCACCGAGAACCAGACGGGCGAGAATCCCCACGACCACCTGTCGCGGCCCGAAGACAGCGCCAAGATAGTCATCGACCATGTGGCCAACGGCCTCAAGATTGCCGACGAGGCCAATCTGCCCCAGGTTATCAAAGACATCATCGCGCAGCACCACGGCACAGGCGTGGCACGCTATTTCTATTCCAAGGCCTGCAAGATGCGCCCGGGCGAGACGGTTGACACCGCCCCCTTCACCTACCCGGGTCCCAACCCGCAGACCAAGGAGGCCGCCATCATCATGCTGGCCGACAGTTGCGAAGCGGCCGCCAAGAGCCTCACCGACCACAGCGAGGAGAAAATCAGCAATCTGGTGGGAGCCATCATCGACAGCAAGATTGACGAGGGGCTGCTGCGCGAATCACCTCTGGGCTTCAAAGAGGTGGAAATCATCAAGCAGCTTTTTGTGGAGCGCCTGCGCACTTTCTACCACACCCGCGTGAGTTATCCCGACGATGTGAACCTTAAAAAGGAGAGCGACAACCTGCCCGTCGAAACCAGCCAGGAAGCATAACCTCGCCAAAAAATATAGTCGGTTGCTTTGACGCAACCAAAAAAATCTGTAAGTTTGCGTTTCAAAACTACGCAGGCTTATGAGTGAAGGACAGCGCATCCAGCAACAGGAGGAAGAACAACTGATTGAAGCGGCCTATCAACGGCTGCTTAGCGGCTACTTGTCGAGCAACCACCGCAAGAAAGTGGAAATCATCGAGAAAGCTTATCACTTTGCACGTGATGCCCACAAGGGAATACGCCGCCGCAGCGGCGAGCCCTACATCATGCATCCCATTGCCGTGGCCACCATCGTGAGTCAGGAAATCGGACTGGGTTCCACCAGCATCTGCGCCGCGCTGCTCCACGATGTGGTGGAGGACACCGACTACACCGTGGAAGACATCCAGGTGCAGTTCGGCGACAAGATGGCGCAAATCGTGGACGGACTCACCAAAATCAGCGGCGGCATCTTCGGCGACCATGCCTCGGCGCAGGCCGAAAACTTCCGCAAACTGCTGCTTACCATGAACGATGACATCCGCGTGGTGCTCATCAAGATGGCCGACCGCCTGCACAATATGCGCACCCTCGACTCCATGCCGCCGCAAAAGCAGTACAAAATAGCCGGCGAGACGCTTTATATCTACGCTCCGCTGGCCCACCGCCTGGGCCTGTTTGCCATCAAGACCGAACTCGAAGACCTGAGTTTCCGCTATAACCATCCCGACGCCTACCAGCGCATCCACGAGCTCATCGTGGAGAGCGAGGCCAAGCGCAACGACTTCTTTGCACGCTTCAGCGCCCCCATCCGCCAGCGGCTTGACAACATGGGCCTCACCTACGAGTTCAGGGCCCGCGTGAAGTCGTGCTATTCCATCTGGAAAAAAATGGAGGCCAAGCACATCCCCTTCAGTGAAGTGTATGACCTATATGCGGCGCGCATTGTGTTTGAATGCGACCACGAGGCCGACGAGAAGCGCATTTGCTGGAACATCTACAGCGAAATCACCGACCTATACCGCCTGCACCCCGAGCGCACACGCGACTGGGTGAGCACCCCCAAAGGCAATGGTTACCGCGCTCTGCACATCACCGTGATGGGTCCCGACGGCGACTGGGTGGAGGTGCAGATACGCAGCCGGCGCATGGACGACATCGCCGAGCGAGGCTTTGCAGCACACTGGAAGTACAAAATCGGCGAGGGGGAGGAGGAAAGCGAACTGGCCGTTTGGCTGCAGACCATTCAGGACATCCTCAAAAACCCCGAGCCCAACGCCATTGATTTCCTCGACACCATCAAACTCAACCTCTTCACCAACGACATAACGGTGTTCACGCCCAAGGGCGAACTCATCACCCTGCCCAAAGACGCCTCGGTGCTCGACCTGGCCTTCACACTCCACACCGAAATCGGCACCCACTGCATCGCCGGCAAGGTGAACCACCGGCTGGTGCCCCTGTCGAACAAACTCTCCAGCGGCGACCAGGTGGAGGTGCTCACCAGCAACAGCCAGAAACCCAAGGCCGAATGGGAGAAATTCCTGGTTACCGCCAAAGGCAAGACGCGCCTGCGCCAAGCGTTGCGCCATATGCGGCGCCAGGTGATGAACCAGGGAGAACAGCGCCTGCGTCAGTTCCTCACCGAGCAAGAGGTGCCGCTCACGCCCGAAACGCTGTCGCGCATCATCACCAATGAAAACGTCAAAAACAAGGAAGAACTCTTCTTCATGATTGGCAACGATGAAATAGCGCTGAGCGAACGTCTCTACCGCAAGCCGCAGAACCGCAGTCTGCTCAACAAACTGCTGCGCTACCCCTTCGGCGGCAACAAAGACAAGGAGAAGGACAAAACTGCCAAGGTGGGCAAGGGAGAGACTGTGAGCGCCCAGCAGGCCGTGGATACCCGCCAGGTGTATGTGTTGCGCATGCAAGACGGCGTGAGCAACTATCAGGTGGCGGAGTGCTGTCATCCCATCCCCGGTGACGACGTGGTGGGCTATGTGAACGAAAACAACGAGGTGATTGTGCACAAAATGGACTGCACCACCATTGAACGGCTCAAGGCCAGTTTCGGTTCACGCCTGGTGCAGACCCGTTGGGAAAGCGGCAACCGCCAGCAGTTTCTGGCCCGCGTACACATCGAGGGCATCGACCGCATGGGCATCCTGCAGGACATCGTCTATATTATCTCCACCAACCTGGCCATCAACATGCACAAGATGTACATCGATGCCGAGGGCGGCGTGTTCCGCTGCAACCTGGAGGTGATGATTACCGACGCCGATGTGGTGACCAATGTGTGCAAACGCCTCAAGAAAGTGAAAGGCGTCAACAGCGCCGTCCGCGTGGACTGACCCACACCGCCCCACACTGCAAACGATTGCAGGGCTTTTTGCGGCAATTAGCGGAAAGACCTGCGCATATCAGGATTTTTTTTAGTTAATTTGCATAATAAACCAACCGAAACGATAATCAAGATGAGAACGAAACCCGATTTGAAAACAAGCGTGCTGTGGAACATCAGCGCAGGTTTTTTTGGCGTGCAGATTGCCTACGCCCTGCAAAGTGCCAACATCAGCCGCATCTTTGCCACACTGGGCGCCGACCCTCACAACCTGAGTTACTTCTGGATTTTGCCGCCTCTGATGGGCATGATTGTACAGCCGCTGGTGGGTTACTGCAGCGACAAGACGTGGATGGGACGGCTTGGCCGGCGCATCCCCTACCTGCTGGCGGGCGCGCTTGTGGCAGTGCTGGTGATGTGCCTGTTGCCCAACGCCGGGTCGCTTGGGCTCACCGTGGCCTCGGCCATGACATTCGGCCTGGTGGCCCTGATGTTCCTCGACACGAGCATCAATATGGCCATGCAGCCTTTCAAGATGATGGTGGGCGACATGGTGAACGAGCGCCAAAAGGCCAAGGCCTACAGCATTCAGAGCTTCCTCTGCAACGCCGGTTCGCTGGTGGGTTATGTGTTCCCCTATCTGTTTGCCGCCATCGGCATTGCCAACGTGGCCGCCGCGGGCGAGATACCCGACTCGGTTAAATGGTCGTTCTACATTGGCGCGGCCATCCTCATCCTGTGCGTCATCTACACCACGATGCATGTGCGTGAATACACGCCTGCCGAGATGCAGGAATTCCAACAGGCCGCCCTGGCCGAAACCACGGCCGATGACTCGGCCCCCGTGGTGACACCCGAGGCCAAACGTGCCCATCAGCAACACGCCCTGGCCGTGTTTTTCCAGGTGGGTATTGTGCAATTCTTCTGCTGGGCCGCCTTCCTGTTCATGTGGACCTATACCAACGGTGCCCACCGTGTGGAACACCACCGATGTGAAGAGCGCCGCCTATCAGGAGGCCGGCAACTGGGTGGGCATCCTCTTTGCCGTACAGGCCATCGGCAGTGTGCTTTGGGCGCTGGTGCTGCCGCGTTTCAAGAATATCAAACTGGCCTACGCCCTGAGTCTGGTGATTGGCGGCTTGGGCTTTGCCTTGGTGCCCTATTGCAGCGACAAGCTCCTGCTCTGCGTGCCCTACTTCCTCATTGGCTTCGCCTGGGCGGCCATGCTGGCCATGCCTTTCACACTGGTGACCAATGCCTTTGAGGGTAGCGACCGCATGGGCACAGCCCTGGGCCTGTTCAACTGCACCATCTGTCTGCCGCAAATCGTGGCCGCCGCTTTGGGTGGCATCCTGCTGAAAGCCCTCGACAGCCATCAGGGCAATATGCTTCTGCTGGCCGGCATTCTGCTCGTGGTGGGCGCCGCCTGCGTCTTCATCATCCAAGACAAAAAACGCCAGTAACAGAACCCGTCACAACGCCGCGCTGTCCCAAGTAGGTTTACCGGGGACGGTGCGGCCAAACCCTTTTGACGGCGACATCGCGCGACGAGTCGTCTAAATCAGTTTTTCCCTTGCCCACGGCATTCGCAACTTCCCTGGATGAGCAAGGTTTTGCAGCCATGTGCAGACGGGGGGGTGATTCTTCAGGAGCGGGAGCGGCGGGTGATGAGGCGATGGGCGAACCAAGCCAGGGGGATGAGGATTGGGAAAAGAGCCCACAGATAGTAGTCGTAGGCATGGATAAACCCGAAGTGGGCCAGCACCGGGGCCATAAGATAGTTGTAAGACTGGGCGGCGACATACTGCAGCACGTACATCTCAAAACTTATCGCGCCCAGCCACTGCAGGGGGCGCCACAGCAGCACGCGGCCCAGCAGACCCTCGTTGCCGTTAAGCAGGGCGCACGCCAGAATAAGCGTGGCGGCGGGTACCCACCACAGCAACACGTTGCTCCAGGGGGCGAACAGTGTGGTGAGTTTGTTAATCATCACCACCTCGGCTATGAGCATCACCACCGCCACCTCGATCACTGTGGCCATCGCCTTGCCGGGGGTGAACTTGCTGTGCGCTATCATTTGATACAGGTGCCACAACGTCATGCCCATCGCAAAATCAGCCAGGCGCGCCGGCGGAAACACATAGTAAAAATCAACCGTTGGCGTGGCGCCGCCGCGCACCGCCCAAGCCAGCGCTGCCGCCGCCACCGCCATAATCAACGCCTTGTAACGCATCCGCAGGGGGTGGAACCAGCGGGCCAGTAACGGAAAGCAGGCGTAACACGCCAGTAAATCGCACAGGAACCAGTCCTGCCCGTTGAGTACAAACACATTGTCGTGCACGTTTACAGGCCACCAGCTTTGCAGCAACAGCACATGCTGCAGCAGTGTGCCGGGGTTTGCCCTTAGCGGTTGCCGTGTCATCAGCAGCGGCAGCCCTATCACCACCAGCATCGCCACCCAGTGCAAGGGATAGAAGCGGCGGGCACGCCCCAGCATGTAACGGCCGTAGCCCGCCGCAGTGAAGCGTTCCCCGCCGTGGTGCATCGCCATTAAAAAGCCACTCACCATGAAGAAGAACGCCACACCCAGGCACGTCATCTCGTTCCACCATTGCTGGCGGAAATGGTAGAGCACGATGCTCACCATAAACACGGCGCGCCACGATATGAGTGTCTTGATCATTGTGCAATCCAGCGGGGGGCTGTTACTTCTGCTTCGGCATAACGCAAGCAAAGGTATAATTTTTTTTTCACTCCCGTGGCAACGGCGGCAAACTTTTAAATGCAAACGATTGCACATTTTTTGTGGAAACAGTCGGGGGGGTATTATTCTTAATAAGGTGTGAATGTTGTAATTTTACAGCCTGAAATTCAAGTATTTTATAACCTATTCACATAGATGTATGTATAGATGCAATTCTAAAAAAATCATGACTGAATCAATTTCATCCGGAATGCGGAGCAGAATTATTATGGTTCTGCTTGCCGCCATGGGCATGGCGATGACCATGCAGGCTGCCGACTACTACCGTGTGGTGGGCGTGAGCACCGTTCTGGGCAGCAACTGGAGTACCGGCGACGCCAATAACAACATGACCGAAACATCCAGCGGCACCTACACCCTCGTCAAGAAGGGTGTGTCACTCACCAGCGGCACCAACTATGAGTACAAAATCATCAAGAACGGTGCCTACAGCAACGGCCAGTGGCCCCTCAACGGCAACGCATCGTTCAGTGTGAACAGCACTGGCTTATATGACGTGACGTTCACCTTCTCGCCCAGCGGAAGCGGCAGTTACAGCGCCCGGGCCACCCGCGTATACACCGTGGCGGGCGACAACGATGCGGTGTTCGGCACCACATGGGATGTGACCAACACCGCCAACGACATGAGCGACAACGACGGCGACGGGGTGTTCACACTCGATGTGAGCAACGTCACCCTGACAGCCGGCACCTACTACTACAAAGTGGCCGAAGACCACTCGTGGAACAACAGCTGGGGCCTCAACGGCGGCTTAGAAAATGCCTCGTTCACAATAACTGCCGACGGCACCTACGACCTGACGTTCTTCTTCAACTCAAGCACGCACGTCCCCTCGGTCAATATCTACAAACCGGGCGTGTATGTAATAGGCAACGTGGGAGCGCAAAGTTGGAGCGATGCCAGTCAGGGCAAAGCAATGACCGAAACCGCCAGTGGTTCGGGACTGTATATCATCAATGACGTACCCCTCACCAACGGCGCTTACTTCGCCTTCGCCACCGGCCTGAGCACCGAAGCCTCCAACTGGGGAGTGACCAACACGCGACGCTTGATGCCCTCCGGCGGCAACAATACCGACATCACGACGGGCGGAGTGGGCGCCGAGACCTACAACTCGGGCACCGCCTACGGCGTGGCACACTACAGCAAAGAGTGCAACTTCCACTTCACCGGCACAACAGGCACCTACAACATCGCGCTGGACCTGAACAACATGAAAGCCTATGTGTATCGCGACTACGCCACACTGTTCATGCGTTCCTGCGCACCTAATCAAACGAAAACGGCACAGGAAATGACCACCAACGACGGTGTGCATTACCAACTCTATAACGTGACCTTCTCGCGCACCAACGGGAACGCCTACTTCAATTTCAACACCGCCAGCGACGGCAGCGGCACAAGTTACGGCGCTGACGCCGACGGAGACAACTTCTACCTCAACGCCGAATACATCAACCGACAACTATCACTGCCCAGCGGGTCAACCAAAAATTTCTTCTACAATCTGGACGAAGGCTCCTATAACGTGCTGGTGAATGTGCAGGAAAATTGGGTGAAACTGACAGCCGCCATCACCGATGAAACAGTAGTGACCGTGTATCTCAACACACAGAACGTGGAGGGTGCCGCACTCACCGCATTCGACAAGTTGAAAGCAAATGTGGACGGCAATACGATAGTGGTGAACGGCAACACCTACGGCCGCTACACGCCCACCTACATCGGGCAAGTCTCCACGCCCGACGGCAACACTTGGTGGGAATGGACGGTTCCCAACTCCATCGCCGATATGTATTTCACACGCACCAACGGCAGTGTGACCACCAGCGAGATTCTCTGGCGCAAGGCCGGCGAGGTGTGGTACATCTGGCCCGCCACCAACAGTGAGACCCTCACCGATGTGACACGCATCTATTATGACGTGGCCGAGAACTCCGTGCCCGAGTGCGCCACCATGCTCGAGGGCCACTACTATGTGTACTACGTCAACACGCTGAACTGGAGCCACGTCAACATCTATGCCTGGCAAGACGGCGAAAACGACAACGACACCGAACTCACAGGCTCCTGGCCCGGTGTGAGTTGCATCTACGTTGGCAAGGACGCCGACGGCCACGAGGTGTGGGTGTATGACTTCGGACTGATTAGCGAGCTCGAGGCCAACGGCACCGTGCCCGACGGCATCATCTTCAACGACGGCAGCGGCAACGGCGCCATACCCCAGACCGGCGACTTCGAATTTGTGAACGGCGGCGTGTATGATTACCTGGGTCTGATCGACGACGAGTATTCACTCAACAACATCATCCGCAACGGCGCCCTGGGTGTGCAGTATACCATCAGCGATGACCTGCAGGCCATCTACTACGATGAAGACGCCGTCACCGTCATCACCGATGCCAACGGTGTTTCTATCACCGTGACCGGTGCACTCTACTGCAAGGATATGAATAAATACGGCGAACCCTCGGTGCAGCGCGATGCCACCATCGTGGACTACAACAAGAGCATCATCGGTCTGCAGAGCAATTACGACCAGAGTAACTGGGTGAAACTCGTGCAGTCGCCCAACGCCGCTTCACCTGTGAGCGAGGGCACGTTGCAAAGTTATGCCACCAACCAAGTGATACTGCCCGCCCATACACTCACCGGCGCTTTGGTCAACAACGTGAATCCCGAGTTCCATTTCACGGCCTTGAGCACTCAGCCCAACAGCGCGGCATACACCCCCAACAAGTATATCACTGTCAACTTTAACGACACCATCGTTTATACCTACATCCACAACGAGTTCTTACCCGAAGGTGCCACCACCGACACCTACACCGGCACCTATGGCAAGTACTACGATGCCAACACCCACAGCAATAAGTTGGAGGACAACCCCACCCGCATGTTCTATGTGGCTCCCAAACCCCAGGAATATGCTATAATCACCTATGCGGTCTATTCCAACCCCCAGTATTGGGACGCTTCGCCCGACAACGAACCCTCCGACCCGGGCGCGTTCTTCGTGCCGGCCTGGTCCTACAACCGCAACGGCCACAACAGCGGAGGCGACTACGACAATGGGTACCAGCAGCAAGGCGGCTTCCAGGTGAACTGGTCGCTCTTTGAGGGCGGCGACGGCACAGGCAACAACGGCTCCACTTGGTATCAGAGTGTGAAACCCGGCGAGAGCTACCAGATTATCGCCATCGTGCGCTACACCGGCGACGGCTCCAATGCCGGCCTGACCAATGCGGGCAACGCTTCGGGAAAGAACGTTCCGCGCCAGGCTACGCAAAACGCCGTGTCGTTCGACTTCGACACCTATGCCAGCCTCTCGCAGAGCGGATATTCCAACAAGTTCTTCCCCTACGATGCCGGCACAAGCCACTTCGTAATCTACCCCATCACCCTCGACATTACTGCCAACAATGGTGTGGTGACCGGAATCGACGAGAACCGGATGGGTGAGAAAACCGTGGCCGGCGTCACCTACTACAATGTGACGGGAGCCCAGAGTTCCGAACCGTTCAGCGGCCTGAACATTGTGGTGACCCGCTACACCGATGGCTCTCAGTCGGCCGTCAAGGTGATGAAGTAAGCATGTGGATTTTTTCCACATGAACGGCACATACCCCCTCTTGTGAAGTGAACCCCAAAAGGTTTTTGTCTGATTTTGGGGTTCACTTCATTTATGGAATGCGGGGAATGTCGTAATTTTGAAATCTGAAAAGAAACAAGTACCGCATATGAAACAACTGATATGCCTGATAATGTGCGCCGTGGCAGTAAGCGCGTTGGCTGCGGGCCATGTGACACTGCGGGGCACTTACCGCTCGCCCCTCACGGGTGTTTACCCGGGCACAGAGCGGGAGGTGCTGGTGAGTGTGCCCGACGCATACACGGGTGAGCAACCGGCGTGTGTCTTCGTGGGGTTCGACGGCGTGCTGTGCAACGCGCCCGCCGTGTTCGACAGCCTGATGGCCGCCGGCACGATGCCCGTCACCATCGGGGTGTATGTTCAGCCAGGTGTGCTGCGCAAGGACGACGGCACCGTGCTGCGATACAACCGCAGTGTGGAATTTGACGCCACCACCGGCGAAATGGCGGCTTTTCTGGAGCAAGAGGTGCTGCCCTGGGTGGAGCGCATGACCACGCCCGACGGAAGGCCTGTGCGTTTGTCACACCGGGCCGCCGACCGCGCCGTCTTCGGCCTGAGCAGCGGCGGCATAGCGGCGCTCACTGCGGCCTGGCACCGCCCCCACTTGTTTAGCCGCGTGTTCAGCGGCGTGGGCACCTTTGTGGCGATGCGCGGCGGCAACCTATTGCAGGCCATCGTGCGCAAGCACGAGCCGCAACCGCTGCGCGTGTTTCTGCAGGACGGCACCGCCGATGCCTGGAATCCGCTGTTCGGGCATTGGTACGAAGGCAACCGCATTTTGGCCTCGGCTCTCGACTTTGCGGGCTATGAGACCCGCTACGACTGGAGCGACGGCGGCCACAACGAGCGGCGGAGCACCCGGATTTTCGCCGAGGTGATGACCTGGCTATGGAGCGGCTGGCCCGCCGCGCCGGCCTGCGGCACCACCGCCAACGACTTTCTGGCACCGCTACTGCAGGGGCATCCCACCGGGTGGCGACACACCGTCATCACGCAGTCACCGCCGCGTCGGCCGTGCCAGGCACTCTATCCCGATGGCAGCCTGCGCGCTTACTATGTGGAAGGCCACAACCGCCTGTGGCAACAAGTGACCGACCTGCCCGCCAGCGCAGAACCGTTCTACTGGCTTCACAGCTATGACAACGCGCCGCTACAGGTGGGGCCTATGGCCTTTGACGCCAACGGCAACCTGTGGGTGGTCACTTCGGCCGGCCTGCAGGCGTGTGACCAAAACGGCCGTGTGCGCGGCATTCTGAAACTGCCGCCCGATGTGGCGGCGTCCGACGTGCTTACGCTCGACATCGCCAACGGCCGCATCATCCTGTGCACCGCCGCACTGCGCTACGAGCGGGCACTCTCTATCCAACCCCCTGTGCCCGGGCAACGGCCCGGCAGCCAAGGCCAAGGTTAATCACATTATCATGATAAAACGATGAAAAAGATAGGATTATTGAGCGACACCCATGCCTGGTGGGACAACCGCTACGGGCAGTATTTCAAAGACTGCGACGAGATATGGCATGCCGGCGACATCGGCAGCGACGACCTGGCCGACCGTCTGGAAGCCATCGGGCCACCCGTGCGGGCCGTGTGGGGCAATGTGGACGGCCACAGCCTGCGTATGCGTTACAAGGAGATGGAAATCTTTGAGGTGGAGGGCGTGAAGGTGGTGATGACCCACATAGGCGGATACCCGGGACGCTACGCCCCCGGCATACGTTCGCGCCTGCAGTTGTCGCGGCCCAAACTCTTTGTGTGCGGCCACAGCCACATCCTCAAAATCATGCCCGACCGTGCGCTGGGCTGTCTGGTGGTGAACCCCGGTGCCGCCGGCCGCCAGGGCTGGCAAAAGGTGCGCACTCTGGTCACCCTCACCCTCGACGAGGGCACCGTGAAGCATGCGCAGGTGATAGAGCTGGGCGAGGACCAAACAAACGCAAGATGAAACGATATCTGATGATAGCATTGTGGCTGTGGGCAGCGACCGCCCGGGCCGGCAACGGCGACGTGAACGGCGACGGCATGACCACCATTGCCGATGCCAACACCGTGATAGCCATGATACTCAACGGCAATGAAACCGCAGCAGGCGACGTGAACGGCGACGGCCTGGTCACCATTGCCGACGCCTCGGTTATCGTGAGCATCATCCTCAACGGCGAGCCCGGGCAAACGGGTTACGACTATGTGTGGGATGACGACGCTTTACCCGAAATCCATCTGGAGGTGAGTCTTGACGAGTGGAACCGCCTGCTCGCCCTCTACGACAACAACCGCTACACCACGCAATATGTGATGGCCCGCATGCGCTATGTGAAAGACGGACAAGTGACACGCCTCGATAGCGTGGGCCTGCGCCTGAAGGGAAACACTTCGCGCCGACGCCCCGAGGGCGAATCGGGCCAGATGCACCGGGCCGACGCCACCGTGTGGCATCACTGCCACTTCGGGCTGAACCTGCGCAAATGGGTCAATACCGACGAGCACACCCTGCGAGGCATACGCAAACTGCACCTGAAATGGCACAAGGAGGACCCCTCGCATGTACGCGAACTGTTCTGCTACGACCTGTTTCGCCGCGCCGGCGTGTGGACTGCGCTGCGCGACAACTATTGCCGCCTGTGGCTGCATGTGGAGGGCGACAGCCAGGAGGTGTACTACGGTGTATACGACATGCTCGAGCCTGTGGACAAGCGCTTTCTGAAAGACCGCGCCGAACAATTCGGCTCCGTCAAGGGCTACCTGTGGAAATGCCGGCTGGCCGGCTGCGGCCTCAACAACACCGAGGCCGACATGTGGTGGGACGACGACAGCGACGACCGCCATGCCTACACCCTGCAGACCCGCACCGGCGAGTTCACGCAGGCTAAAGCGCAGTTACAGGATTTCATCACTAAACTGCAGTCGCTCAGCGACACCGAGTTCCGCACATGGATTCAACAAGTGACCGACGTGGACCTGCTGCTGCGCACCTATGCCGTCAACACGGCCGTGGGCATGTGGGATGACTATTGGGTGTTGGCCAACAACTATTACATCTATTTCAACGGCACGGGCACCGACGATTATCGCTTCTTCTTCATCCCCTATGACTACGACAATACGTTGGGCACCAGCGCTATCATCGACGCCGGGCGGCAAGACCCGCTCCACTGGGGACAGAGCCAGAACAACCTGATTGTGCGGCTACTTACATTCGAGGACTGGAAACTGCGCTACTGCGAACTCCTGAAGCAACTGGTGGACCCCGGCCAAAACCTGATGGACGAGGCCGCGGCGCGAAACCGCATCACCGCCTGGCAGCAGCTGATTTCCCCCTATGTGGCCAACGGCACCGATGACTACATCCAGGCCGTCTGGGACGAGCCCGCCACCTGGGGCAACCACAGCGAATACCGCTTGTGCAGCGACGACGACAACAACTTCTTCCGCGTCAAGGCAGCCTCCATAGCCGAGTATTGCGACATAGAACCCACGCCTGTGCTCGACCCGTGGTATGTGGTGGGTGAGGCGGTGGCCGACGGCTCCTGGCACAACAGCGCCGACAGCGTGGGACGGAGCCTCATTCCGATGTATCCGCACCCCGACAGCCTGCACCTCATGGCATGGGCGGGCTATCTGGAAGCCGACAAGGGCTTCAAGGTGGTGCACACGCCCGGCAGATGGGACAGCCAATGGGGCGTGGACGCCAGCGGCAACCTGGTGCTGAACGGTGGGTTGAGCAATGATATCACGGTGAGTGAAAGCGGCTACTACCGTCTGGACCTGGACAGCCGCGCCAACGCCCTCACCATCAACCGGATTACCGATGAGGTGGCCACCTACACACTCATGTGTATGCCCGGCCGCTACCAGGGTTGGGACCCCGCGCAGAACGCCATGACTACCGTCACCACCGTGGCACCCGGCCACGACTGGACCGCCGACATGACCTGGAATGAAGACACCCAACTCAAGTTTGCCGCCAACGGCTCGTGGGCCATCAACTGGGGCGCACGCACCTTCCCTGCCGGCTTGGGCACGCAAGACGGCCCCAACATCCCCGTTGCCGCCGGTGCCTTCCGCATCTGCTTCAACGACCTGCTGGGCCGCTACCTCTTCCTTCCCTTGCCGTGACGGGACTATTTTCTCATTCGCATAAATATCCTGAATCGGTGTTCTCAGCTCCGGACGCTATTTGCGCATGGCCATCACCACTTCGCCGATGTATTCGTAGTGGATGCCGGCTGGGAAATTGGCATAGAAACGGCGGGGC
>RHMF01000119.1_pt1 | contig 30906 bp, 28 predicted proteins | sample 5365151 | NCBI WGS metagenome assembly RHMF01 (sample SAMN10266501, study PRJNA497801) | feces metagenome | isolation source: feces | host: Bos taurus | place: China: Prairie of Fairy Mountain | collected 2017-08-14 | reverse complement strand
CTCAGCGTTCTCGGTGTTACCCTGGCAGGAAATCATACCCATGCTAAAAACAACAGCAAGTAATAAAACTAACTTTTTCATTTTGTCTTTTTAATTTTTTAAAAAACTATTAAATAATAAAACTAAATTGTTCTGTTTCAAAAACGGTGCAAAATTATAACATTTTTCTCACACGCAAATTTTTTTTGGGTTTTTTTTGAGAAAAAATTTCATTCCCAGCTGCCCCGTCCTGCTCCGCGCATTACCCTAAATAAGTCTATTTATCTGTTTAACAAATATTTACCTATAAAAAGCGGTTCTATTGGATTCCGTGTTAAATTTTGTTACAGGCCTCTTGCACCTTATTTTTTCTCCTCATAGAGGAAGCGCTTGATGCTGCGTTTGGGGGTTTTCTCAAATTCACTCTCCATCACCTCCACGCTGGCAATGCGCTCATAAGGTGCCACGAGTCGGTTCACCTCCTGGCGCACACTCTCCATGAGTTCGGGCAGTTGCTCACGGGTGAGACCCAGCTGATCCATGGCGTCGTAGTCGGGATAAACCAGCGCTACCAGCACCTTCTTGCCGGCTGAGGCTTGCTCGGCGGGTTTGACGGCACTGCCGGCACCACCGCGTATCAGCCCCTTGAGGCCTTTCAGGCCGCGGCCGGTTTCAGGCTCGGGTTCGGGGGCGGCTGCGCCACCCACCGTGCGCTCCACCACCAGACTCTCGTTCACGTAGAGCATATTGTTGAGTTTGGCCTCTATCTCCTCGGGGTAGATATTCTGGCCGTTGTTCGACAGAATCATGGTCTTCACGCGGCCTCGGATAAAGAGCGTGCCATCGGCGCTGAGCGTGCCCATGTCGCCGGTGTGCAGCCATCCGTCGGGGGCCAGCACCTTGTCGGTGGCATCGGTGTTGTGGTAATAGCCTTTCATCACATTCTCGCCACGCACGCATATCTCGCCCGGCACGTTCTCGGGGTCATCGCTCAGAATCTTGCAATCCATCAGTCCGGGAAGCACACGGCCGGAACTGTGGGGCACGAACTCCCGCCACGGGGTGTGGCTCACCAGCGGTGCGCATTCAGTCATGCCGTAGCCCACCGTGAAAGGGAATTTGATTTTATAGAGGAAGTCCTCCACCTCCTGGTTGAAGGGGGCGCCGCCCACAATCACCTCCTCAAAGCAACCGCCGAAGGCCTCGATGAGTTTGTTGCGTATCTGGGCATAGATGCGGTTGTCCAGGAAGGGGATGGCCATAGCCCAGCGCAGCATGCTCCGGCTGATGGTGGGCACTATCATCTTGCTGTAGATTTTCTCCAGCACCAGCGGCACGGTCACCACCAGATTGGGTTTCACCTCGTTCATCGCCTTGACAATGATTTTAGGCGAGGGCAGGCGGCCCAGCAGCCAGATGTGGCTGCCCACCGCCAACGGCACCAGCATGTCGAAAGCACAGCCATAGGCATGGGCCAGCGGCAGGAACGACAACGCACGCGACCCCCGGGAATGCAAACCCGAATTGATGCCATACACCAGGTTGCCGCACAGATTGTTGCCCGTCACCATCACTCCCTTGCTGTAGCCCGTGGTGCCCGACGTGTAGTTGATTTCCATCACCTCGTCGCCGGCGATATCGGGATAGCTGACGTCAGACGTGGTGAAACCCTGCGGATAACGTTGCGCAAAGGTTTCGTCGAGGCGCGGCAGTTCGGTGGCGAGCGGCGAGTCTTCCTTGTGGGCCATCAGCGTCATGTCGTCGAGCGAAATGGCCGCAGTCACATGCAACAGGCCGTTGAAATCCAAAGCATCCCACACGCTCTTGCTGGCGAAGAGCAGCGTAGCCCCGCTGTGGTTGATGATGTGCTGCACGTCGGCGGGGTTGAACTCCTGCAGGATGGGCACGATGACAGCGCCATAGGTGATGGTGGCCATAAACACCCCGACCCATGCGGGTGTGTTTTTTCCTATCAGTGCCACCTTCTCGCCCGGCTTGATGCCGCATTGCGCATACAGCACATGCAACCGTGCGATGCCTCGGGCAAAGTCGCCGTAGCTCATCGTCGAGCCGGTGTTGTAGTCGGTGAGCGCAGGCAGCTCCCAGTTGTCTTTAAAACTTTTCTCAAAAATCTTGATGGTGTTCTCTTTCAGCATAGTGTTTCGGTGAATGGCTGTTTTACAGCCGCAAAGGTACATAAAAAAAACGATTTACACACCCACCGCACAAAAAAGTCACCGCACCGCTCCACCGTCATCAAGCACTAACAAGAACTCGTGCCATACCGCAACAGCGACCGAGGCCATACATATAAATATGTACGCGCGCGTGAAAGAAGCGGAAAAAATTTTCATTTATATTTTTTTCGTTTTTTTGCTTGCACATATCAAAAAAAGCAGTACCTTTGCAACCGCAATTCAGCCAACACGGCATGACTCCGTAGCTCAGTTGGTAGAGCAATTGACTCTTAATCAATGGGTCCAGGGTTCGAGCCCCTGCGGGGTCACATTGTAAAACAATAAGCAACTGCTTGATATTCGAGCAGTTGCTTTTTTTATATGTGCAATGCCCTATTTGTTGGTGATGATGTAACCGCCGTTGCTGGGACGCACTTTATAGACGCGCATTCCCACCTTGTTGGTCAGTGCCACTCCACGCAGGGGGCCGCCCATCCCCTGCAGCACGTCGAAGCGGGAGCCGCACTTGGCGCACACCGCGTCAAAGTTGCCGGCATCCACAGCCACGGTTACGCTTGAAGAGTTCTCTACCGGGCAAGCCAGGTCGTAGGCGATGGGGGCGTAAGAGCCGTCGCTTGAGTCCAGGCCCATTATCAGCAGCACGCCGCCATAGCCGGTGTAGGTGTTCACATTGTAAGGGAAATTCGAAGGCAGTCCTTTCACTCGGTCAAACACGCGGTAGTCGCCCACCCCGCTCACACCGTAGGTGGCCCACAGGGCGTAACTGCCCAGGTCGATGCGCACCGCATAACTGGTGACCGCCTTGTTGTCGATTTTGTCACAACCGGCCAGCGTCACGAGCGCCGCCAGTAACAGGATAACCGTTTTTCTCATTGTGGCTCGATTTTGTCTTTCTGTTCTTGCAATTCAGGAGCAAAGCGCTCGTCGCAGTAGTAGGTGGCTTCACCCTCGTCGCACAGTTCGCCGGCGGCGTTGTGAAGCGTGAGATGCACCGTGTGGAACTTGCCCACACTACCGGCCAGACGGCCGCGCACGGTGAGCAGCGGGTCGGCAGTGGAGACGGGACGGCGGAATTTCACCTGCAGCCGGCTGGTGAAGCCCGAGGTGTGCAGCTTATGCAACAGCACCCAGTTGGCCACCTCGTCCATAAGCAGGCTGATGATGCCACCGTGCAGGGTATTCAGCCAGCCCTGGTAATTCTCACCGGGGCTCCACTGCGTGAGCACCTCGTCGCCGTCGGCCCAGAACTCCAGATGCAGACCAATGGGATTGTCGGGGCTGCACCCTATGCAGTTATAGCCCTCGATGTGGGCGTAGGGATTGTTGATTTTCTCCATCTAGGCGCGGTGGTTAAGAGCCTTGCGGGGCGGTTTCCATATACCCCTCGTAGGAAATGGGGTCGATGTGGCTGGCATCCACATCGATGGAGCATTTGCCGTTGTTGAAAATCTCCAGCCTGACGGCGTGCTTGTAGCCCTGGTTGACCACTGTGAAAGCAATGTAGGTGCGGTCGGTGGTGCGGCGCTCCTGATAGTTGCCCACAGGCGATGTGAAGTTGAGCGAAACGCCCGTGCCATACATGGCCTGACGCACCTCGCCCACATAGGGAAGAAACACCTTCACCATATTGTCCTTAAGGTCAATGCCGTAGCCCTGCGTAAGGGTGTGGCGACCACCACGCAACGGTCGCATGGCGGTGGCCGTCACACTGAAGCGGTGGGAGTCGATGAGTTGTTCCACCTGCCGGGCCACGCGCTGCCGCTCAGCCTGACGCGCCGCAGAACGCTCGGCGCTGCATGCCGTGAGTACCAGTGCCACAGCCGTCAGCATCAATAATTTCCTGATCGTTGTCATATCACAAATTTGTTTTTACCAAAACATTTTTCGCTCACAAAATTACATAAAAAATCAACATCCCGCCGCAGCGGGGATAAAAAAATGAAAACAGCCCACGCTTGCGGATTACCACGCGCCGGGTCGGCCGGCTCCCACGGCGGTATCGCAGGGTGAAATTTCACAAAAATCAATGATTTAAGAAAAATTATAAAATTATTTGCATTATTTAGTGAATAATCGTGACATTTTTATTATTTTTGCCCTTGAAAATTTTAACAACCAAATCCTTACCATCGTGAAAAATAAGAAGAACAGGATGCAGAAAATCGTCGAATTGGTGAAGACGTGCTGCATCGGTAGCCAGAACGAACTTTCCGAAATGCTTGCCAAGCAGGGCATCAACGTGACACAGGCCACGTTGTCGCGCGACCTGAAGTCGCTCAAAATCACCAAGGTTGCCACCGACCACGGCAACTACATGTACATCATCCCCGACAGCAACGAGCTGCAGAACCAAATGCTCAACATGCGGCAGAGCAACTCGGGCATCACCCGCAAGGCGGGCATCGTGTCGATGACTTTCTCGGGCAACTTTGTGGTCATCAAGACGCGCAACGGCTATGCCACGGGACTGGCCTATGACATCGACATGGGCCACTTGAACGAGATATTGGGCACGCTGGCTGGCGCCGACACTGTGTTCGCCATCCTGCGCGAAGGCGTGTCGCACCGTCAGGCCGAGGACGTGCTCAACCAGTTCATCGACGAGGAATAATCTTTCAGCCTTATCAGAACTGCATATGATTGACGTCGGAATTATTAATTGCGACAATGAGGCCGCTTACGAACTGGTGACCTTGCTCATCAACCATCCTGATGTGAAAATCAACTGGATTGCCAGCAGCGCCCGCCCGGGACAGCGCATTGACGGCCTGATACCCTCGCTGATAGGCGAGTGTGACCTGGTGACCATAGGCGACACACCGCCGCTTGACGATGTCGACGTAGTGGTGCTGTGCGGCACGCAGGAGGACACCCGGCGGTGGATAACCGCCACCTCGCCGCCCCCGGGGCTGCGCATCATCGACATGAGCGGATGCCACACCGCCGACCTGACCGACGGATGGACCTACGGTCTGCCCGAAATCAACCGCCGTGCGCTGGTGCACGACTGTATGCGTGTGGCAATGCCGTCGCCCTGGGCCATTGCCACGTTGCTCACCCTCATCCCCTTAGGCAAGAACCTGCTGCTTAACGCCCCGCTACGCATTACGGTAGAGAGCGGCCCGTGGATGCGGCAAACCACCCCAAGCCAACCCGAGGATGCCGTGGCCGAGGTAAAACAAGCATTACGGGCGCTGCAAACCAGTTTCGACCAAGAAATAGAACTGCAGACCGGCGACCTAAATCTGCCGCGTGCGTTGCGCGTCACCGCCTCCATGAACTGCGACGTGAAGGTGGAACTACTCAAGCAACTCTACGAGGAATACTATGATGACCACAACTTCGTGTTCATCACCGACGCACCCATGCGTCCCTCCGATGTGGCCAACACCAACAAATGTCTGCTACACCTGTACAAAGACCCGTCGGGCCGTCTCACCGTGAGCGCCGTGATGGACGGAATGCTCAAGGGATTGGCCGGCACTGCCGTCCACAACCTCAACTTGATTTTCAACCTGCATGAACGCGTGGGGCTTTTCCTGAAGAGCTGCCGGTGCTGACCACCGATGAATACACATCACAACAAAACCACAACAAAACCTGTCATATGTCGGTAAACAAAGTCATACTCTTAGGAAACGTGGGCGGCGACCCCGAAATCAGTTACGTGGCTCCCGGCCAGCCGTTGGCACGCATGCGTCTGGCCACCAACGAGAAAGCCCACACTAACGCCGCGGGTGCGAAAATACCGGAACGCACCGAATGGCATAATATCGTGATGTGGGGACGACAGGCCGAGGTGGCCGAAAAATACATCCGCAAAGGCACGCAACTCTACATCGAGGGGCACCTGCGCACACGCAACTGGGAAGACCGCAACAACATCAAGCACACCATCACCGAGATTTACGTCGACTCATTCGAACTGCTGGCACGCTCCGCCGCAGCAGCCGACACCTCCCGCTGACGCTCTTTTCTATGGCAACGGCGCTCCCGTCCCTTACCGCTTGCGCAGCACCTGAGCCGAGCGAGCGGGCAAATACAGTTTGAGCCATCCCAGATGGTCCTTGGCATAGAGGGGGTCGGGGTGCGTGAGGTGGGCCACCTGCTCATCAATGTTGCCGTAGCCGCCGTAACGCGGCTCGTCGCTGTCGAGCACTCCCGTGTATTCTCCCTCGGGAGCCAGCACACCATAGCCCGAATAGGAATTCACCGGACTGAAATTGAACACAAACACCAGGTCGCCGCGCTTGAAAGCCAGCACCTGGTCATCGTCCTTGTCCCACAGTTTCTCCACAGGCAGCGCCTGGAAGTCACGCTCCCGGGCCACCAGATTCACGATGGCGTTGTCCCAGGCGTTGAGGAAACGGTACTTCAAGTCTTGGCGGTCCACCAGGTCCCACTGGCGGCGCGCATATTTATACGACCAGCCGTTGCCCTCGCGGGGGAAGTCAATCCACTCGGGGTGGCCCCACTCATTGCCCATGAAATTAAGGTAGCCACCGTTGATGAGCGACAGGGTCACCAACCTGATGAGTTTATGCAACGCCATGCCGCGGTCCACCACAGGGTGATGGTCGTCAACCATCATGTGCCAGTACATCTCCTTGTCGATAAGGCGGAAGATGATGGTCTTGTCGCCCACCAGCGCCTGGTCATGGCTTTCAACGTAACTGATGGTGCGCTCATCGCTGCGGCGGTTGGTAAGTTCCCAAAAAATCGACGAGGGTTTCCAGTCTTCGTCCTTCTGCTCCTTGATGAGTTTAATCCAGAAGTCGGGTATGCCCATGGCCATGCGGTAGTCGAAGCCCATGCCACCGTCGCGGTAAGGCCGCGCCAGTCCGGGCATGCCGCTCACTTCCTCGGCAATGGTGATGGCATGGGGGTTCAGCTGGTGAATCAGCACATTGGCCAGGGTGAGATAGGTTATCGCATCGGTGTCCTCGGCACCGTTATAGTAGTCGGCGTAACTGGTGAAAGCCTGTCCCAGCCCGTGGCTGTAATAGAGCATCGAGGTCACGCCGTCGAAACGGAAGCCGTCGATGCGGAACTCATGCATCCAGTACTTGCAGTTGCTCAGCAGGAAATTGAGCACGCTGTCCTTGCCATAGTCAAAACACAGCGAGTCCCAGGCGGGATGCTCACGACGGTCGCCGCCGTGGAAGTAAAGGTCGTAGCTGCCGTCGAAGCGCGCCAACCCCTCCACCTCGTTTTTCACGGCATGGGAGTGCACGATGTCCATAATCACCGCCACTCCCGCCTGGTGGGCGTCATCGATCAGATGCTTGAGTTGGTCGGGGGTACCGAAGCGGCTGCTGGGGGCATAGAAACTCGACACATGGTAACCAAACGACCCGTAGTAGGGATGCTCCTGCAGGGCCATGATTTGGATGGCGTTGTATCCGTCGGCCACGATGCGCGGCAGCACTTGGGTGCGGAATTCCTCGTAACTACCCACCCCCTCGCGGTTCTGGGCCATGCCGATGTGGCACTCATAGATGAGCAACGGCGACGTGGACGGCACGAAATCGGTTATTTCCATGCGATAAGGCTCCTGCGGATCCCACACCTGGGCTGAAAACACCGCCGTGGCGTCGTCCTGCACCACACGAGTGCAGTAGGCGGGAATGCGCTCTCCCTCGCCGCCATCCCAATGCATATGCAGTTTGTAGAGCTGGCCGTGGCGCATGGCGCGAAGCGGAAGGTTGATTTCCCAGTCACCGCCCGGCAGGCGGTGCAGCTGATAGGGAGTGCACTCGCGCCAGCCGTTGAAGTCTCCCACCAGACAGATGGCCGAGGCGTGGGGCGCCCACTCGCGGAACACCCATCGGTCGCCGTCGCGGTGCAGACCGTAGTAATTATGGGCGTTGGCAAACCGGCTAAGTTCACCGGTGCCTTGCGTAAGACGGGCTATCGTTTTCTCGGCGTCGGCGTGCCTGCCCTCGATGGCTTCGGAATAAGGCTCCAGCCAGGGATCGTCGGCAATGAGCGGGAGAGTGTGTTTGGTGTTCTGCGCCATGATGCAATTGTCATTGATTTGGTGCAAATTTAATAAAATTACTCCATTTGCAGGCCGTTTGCCAATCATTTTTTCACTATCATGAGGAAAACAATTGCAAAAATGAAAAATTATCCTTACATTTGCCCTGCTATAGAAAACGTAAATACTTCAACAAAAAATACAACACTATGAAATTAGACGGAAGACGAGAAAGCACCAACGTGGAAGACCGCCGCGGTGGTTCAGGTATGGGCTCAGGCACTAAACTGGGCATTGGCGGCATTGGTGGCCTGATTATTGCCGCTCTGCTCACCATGTTCATGGGCGGAGACTTGGGTGATGTGCTGCAGCAGGCCGGAGGCACCATGGGTGCCACAGCGGGCGGCACTGAGCAAGTGGACCCCGGGCAGTTCTCCGAGCAGGAGCAGGCCTACGCCACTTTTGCCAAACAAATCGAAGCCAGCACCGAGGACGTGTGGGCTCAAATCTTCAAGCAATACGGCATGGGTGAGTATGAACCGCCCGTGCTCGTGCTCTACACCGGCCAGACTCAGACGGCCTGCGGACAAGGCAGCGCCGCTGTGGGGCCTTTCTACTGCTCAGGCGACCAACGCCTCTATCTGGACCTCTCCTTCTTCACCCTGATGGAGAAACAAATGGGGGCCGGTGGCGACTTTGCCTATGCCTATGTGATTGCCCACGAGGTGGGTCACCACATCGAATACTTAACCGGCGTGCTACAGCAAGCCCATCAAAAGATGCAAAGCGTGGACGAAGCCACAGCCAACCGCTACAGTGTGCGTTTGGAGTTGCTGGCCGACTTCTATGCCGGCGTATGGGCCCACTACGAGCAGAAGATGTTCGGATCGCTTGACGCCGACGACTTCCAGGAAGCCATTAGATGCGCCCATCAGATCGGCGACGACTACCTGCAGAAGCAGTCGCAGGGTTTCGCCGTGCCCGAGAAATTCACCCACGGCACCTCTGAGCAGCGCATGAAGTGGTTCAAGAAAGGCTTTGAAACGGGCGACCCGCGCCAGGGCACCACGTTCCAGGAAAGCGACGCCTCCCTGTAAAGCACCGTTGCCATGCAGCGAGCTGAAGGGACAGCCGCTGACAAAACCATTAACTCCTTCCAGCAAATCGATGAAGATGAAAAAGATTCTCCAAAAGATGACCCTCATCCTGGCGGGCATGGCGCTCTCCACCTTCAGTTTCGGCTCCTGCAAGAGTTCGAAGTTGGCCGACCAACAGCGCCGCATCGAAGCCGAGCGAGACGCAGAGCAAAAAGCAGCGTTACAGGCCGACAGCGTGACTTTGGAAAGACAAAGAGCCATGTTGGCAGCTAGACTGGACAGATTGGGCATCAAGCAAGACTTGAGCGGCCTTAACCGGCGCCAGCTCGACAGCTTGTACAATAAAGTGGAGGTGCTGGAAATGGAGCGCACCAGGTGCTTGTATGGCGGCCCTAACATGAGGAGAAGAAGGTGAAATACCGGCAACTGCCGCTGCGCAAGCGGTTAGGACTTGAACTGGAGAGGATGTTTCGACGGGATATCGTCAGGAGGCATCCTCTTCGGCAATTGTTTTGGGAGTGTACCCTGCGATGCGACCTGGCCTGCCGGCATTGCGGCAGCGACTGCAAGATGAAGAGCGACTCGCAGGACATGCCCTTTGATGACTTTCGCAAAGTGCTTGAGTCGATAGCACGTGAAACCAATCCCAATGATGTGTTCATCATGATTAGCGGGGGCGAACCACTCATGAGAAATGACCTGGAGGAATGTGGCAGGAAAATCCACGACATGGGGTTTCCATGGGGAATCGTCACCAACGGCATGCATATGACAGAGGGACGTTTTCAGGCCATGGTGGATGCCGGACTGCACAGTCTGGCGCTGAGCATTGACGGCCTGTGTCAAAACCATAACTGGATGAGGGGCAACGACAACAGTTTCAAGCAAGTGGAACGCACCATCGGGTTGCTCACCGGGCAAGACCTCGTCGTGTGGGATGTGGTGACCTGCGCCACCAAGCGCAACTTTGATGAATTGCCACTGCTACGCCGCTGGCTCATAGAGAACGGCGTGAACACATGGCGGCTCATCGACGTGTTCCCGCAGGGCCGCGCCGCTTCCGACCCTGACATGATTATCTCCGACAGGCAATACTACCAACTGCTGCAGTTTATCAGAGAAACAGAGAGAGACTACCCGCAACTTTCGTTAAACTACGGGTGCGAGGGCTTTGTGGGCGAATTTGAATTCGACGTCAGGCCTCATTCGTTTTTCTGTCAGGCAGGTGTAACCGTGGGAGGAATCATGGCCGACGGCTCCATCTCGGCTTGCACAAGCATCCGGGGAAGTTTCTCACAAGGTAACATCTATAAGGACGATTTCATGCAGGTGTGGGAACACGGTTTTGACATCTTCAGGAACCGGAAATGGATGAAAACCGGCCCATGCGCCCACTGCAACATGTGGCGCTACTGCAACGGCAACGGTATGCACCTGCGCGAATCCGACGGCACTCTGATGCAGTGCCACCTCAAGAGAATGGTAAGCGGAAAACAAGCAAAATAGAAACCACATTTAAAAAGTCATGGACGGGGGCAGCGTGCTGTTCCCGTCCATGCATTATCTTGAGGACTGGCAAGGCCCTACTTGCTGCGGGAAGATTTCTTGCTCTTGCCCGTAGTGGCGGCAGCCTGCTTGCCCGATGACTTCTTGCCCGATGACTTCTTGCCTGAAGAGGTGGCGGCAGCCTGTTTGCCGGACGACTTCTTGCCCGTAGAGGCGGCAGCCTGCTTGCCGGTCGACTTCTTGGTGGTAGTGGCGGCAGCCTGTTTGCTGGACGACTTCTTGGTCATAGTGGCGGCAGCCTGCTTGTCGGTTGACTTCGCGGCCGACTTTCCTGTCTTGGCGGGTATCTTGATGTTATCGCCGGCCTTGATCATGTCTCCGTCACCCTTGATGTTGTTGGCTTTCTTGAGTTCGCTCACCGACACACCGTTCTGTTCGGCGATTTTGGTAAGCGACTCGCCCTTTTTCACCTCATGCTCGGTGGGTTTGGGCGGAACAGCGGCGGCTGGTTGCTTAGCGGTGCGGCTTTTCTTGGGCTGCGGCACGGCTTTCTGTGTTGGCTTGGCCGTAGCAGTAGTCGTGCGAGAGGTTTTCTTAGGTTCGGGCTCAGCTTCCTTCTGTTTAGCGGTGCGGGTGCGCGACTTGGACACAGCGCTGGCCGGCGCTGAAGATGAGGATGAGGACGAGGAGACAGAAACAGGCCGGCTGGGAGTCACCGAGTGGGTGGTTTCCTGCTTCTTGCGTGAGGAACGCTGTGAATAGTCACTCACATCAACTGTGTAGGAGCCTTTGTAGGGCGGCTTGGTGCTGGCTTCCTTCTGCACCTTCTTCACCTCGGCGTATTGTTCTTCCTCCCGCTTTCTATCTTCCTCGGTGGTTACGGCAGGTCGGTCGGTGTCGTCGCTGTCAAACTGCTGCGCCACCATGTCGTCAGCTTCATCGGCCGAACCGGCGTAGGATGAGGAAGCGGGCACCTTGAGACGCTGGCCACGGCGCACACGCGACGAAGTCAGGTCGTTCATCGCCATGAGTTGCTCGGATGTGATGTTGTAGGCTGATGCTATCGAGGACATGGTTTCTCCGCGGCCCACGGTGTGCGTCTGGGTGTCGCCACTGTAGTAGCCCGACCGCTGTGCCGTATATTCCCCGGCCGTCATGGAGCGACCGCCGGGCTCCACCACGTCGCGTTGCGCAAAGGCTTCCTTGTGGTAGTTGGCGATGCTGTCCTCGCTCAGAATGTAACTGTACACCTGCTGGGCGGGCAATGTCAGGCGGTAGGGGTGGTTGTTGCCGGGTATCACGCCTTGGCGGAACTGCGGGTTAAGGGCCGCCAGTTCCGAGGCGGGGATGTTGAGCACATTGGCCAGTTGGCTGAAAGTGATGCGGCGGTCCACGGTCACGGTGTCGGTGATGAGGGGTTTACGTGCCAAACTGGGGCTGATGTTGTGGTATTTGTAATAGGTCATCACATAATTGGCGGCGATAAAGGCGGGCACGTAGCCACGCGTTTCACGCGGCAGGTAATTGTAGATGTCCCAAAAGTCAGCATTCTCCTTGCCAGAACGGTGCAGCGCCTTGTTCACATTGCCCGGGCCGCAATTATAGGCGGCGATGGCCAGCGACCAGTCATTGTAGATGCGGTACAGATCCTTGAGGTAGAGGGCGGCTTTTTCCGATGAGCGGTAGGGGTCGCGTCGCTCGTCCACAAGCGAGTTCACCTCCAGGCCCATACCCTTGCCGGTACCCACCATGAACTGCCACAGTCCGGCAGCGCCCGCAGGCGACACGGCATCGGGATTGAGCGCCGATTCTATCACCGGCAGGTACTTCAATTCCATCGGCATGCCTTCTTTCTCGAGGGCGGCTTCGAAGATGGGCATATAATAGAGACTCATGCCCAGCATTTGCTCCACCAGTGTGCGCGAGCGTTTCACATAGCGGTCGATATAGGAGCGCACCACTTTATTATAAGGCATCTCAATTATGGTAGGCATGGCCTTGAGGCGCTTGATGTACACCTCGTCGCTGGTTTCGCCCACCGAACGCGACTCCACGTCGGCATCGAGAATGGCATAGTTCTGCAGATACCAATTCTTCATCAATTCGTGGGTGTCGGTATCGAAACTGGCGGGGAACTGGATGTCATCGTCGGTAATCGATTCTTTCAGGGTGAGGATATTCTCTTTTTTACGGGATGCGGCCACCACGGTGAGGGCCATCATTGCCATAATCAAGAGTGTGCATACTTTTCGGTTCATCATATTGAAAATGTTAACATATATTTCTAAAAATTGATGGCGCATTGCAGGCCCAGCGCGGGCTTGCGGTCCAGACGCGGGTCCATCACAGCGGTGGGCTTCACATCCATGCTCAGGTCGGGCGAGATGTCAAAGTGGGCCAACGAAGCGTCCACATAGGCGTCCACGATATTGATGAAATACACCGCCACCATGGCTATCACGCAAATCTCGCGGTAGCGACGGTAGTAGTTGCGCTTGTTGCGCATGGTCTTCTGCAGCCACTCCCTGTCCAGATCGTCCTCGCTCACGGTGGGCGGGAAGAAGTCCATGTAACTGCGGGTGTCGGGGTCGGCGTCCACCACGTCGCGGTAAGCCTTGCCGTAGTCTTTATACATGCGGTTGTTCCACGCCGTGCCGTAGCTCAGACCCACAAAAGCACCCACCACGATAGGCAGTTTCCAGTAGCGGCGGTTATAGATTTGCCCCAAACCCGGGCACAACGCCGAGAGCCACAAGGCGCGGTTGGGGTCGGGATTAAACACACGCACTTTGCCCAACTGCTTTGCGAGCAGGGTGGTGTCGGCAGGCAGCAACTCCAAGTGGTCCAGCCCCTGGATGGAATCCACCGAGGCAAACTCCAAGGTGTCGCCGGCCTGATTGACCGCACGCACCACGGGAGCCTCGGGTTGCTGACCAGACGCGGGCACAGAGGGCCTGACCAGCGTGCGCTGGTGGCGCGGTGACACGGTGTCGGTTTCGGCGGGAAGCCCGGCGGCCACCGCCACAGCGGGCAGCATCCACAGAGTCAGTGTCAGGCTCATCCGCCACAAGCGGGCCGACAGGTCGCGATATGACCGCAGGCGGTTAAGCATTGCGCAAGCGGTCAAACAGGGCGATGATTTTCTCAAGTTCGGTCTCGTTCTTAAAGGGGAACGTGATTTTGCCTTTGCCCAAAGGGTCGCAGGTGAATTTCACCGGCAGGCCGAAAGTGCTGGCCAGATGTTTCTGCAGCACATCGTAGTCCTTGCTGGTGTAGCGTGGGGCGGGCGTCCCTCCTTGCTTGGCCTGTTGTGCAGCCTGGTATTGTTTCACAAGTTGCTCCACCTGGCGCACCGACAGCCCTTTCTTCTTGATTTCATTGTAATACTTGAGTTGCACCGATGCCTGGTCAAGCGAAAGCAGAGCACGGGCATGGCCCATGTCCACCGTGTGGTCGCGCAGTCCCAACTGGATTTCAGCGGGCAGTTTGAGCAGGCGCAGGAAATTGGCGATGGTGGTGCGTTTCTTGCCAATGCGCTCGCTCAGGCGTTCCTGGGTGAGGTGGTACTGGTCGATGAGTTTGCGGAAGGTCAGCGCTATCTCTATGGCATTGAGGTCTTCGCGCTGGATATTCTCGATGAGCGCCATCTCGGTCATCTCGCTGTCGTTGGCCGTGCGCACATAGGCGGGCACCGATTCCAGACCGGCAAGTTGCGCAGCGCGGTAGCGTCGCTCGCCGCTGATGATTTGGTAGGCGTTGTTGCCTGTGCTGCGCAGCGTGAGCGGCTGGATGATACCCAGTTCCTTAATCGACGAGGCCAACTCCTGCAGCGCCTCTTGGTCGAATGAACGCCGAGGCTGATCGGGGTTGGGTGAAATTTGGGAAACGGCTATCTCGGTGATGGCGCTTGAGCCGCCGGTTTGTATGTCGTCCATTGATATGAGTGAGTCCAGGCCGCGGCCTAATGCGTTGCGTTTCTTCATATTTCTTTCTTTTTCTTTTCTTATGGGTGTGGTATTCGTTACGTCAGGGATTATGCGGCGGGTTCGCGGGCTATGAGTTCACGGGCCAATTGCAGGTGGCTGGTGGCACCGCGGCAGGTGCTGTCGTAGGCAATGGCGGGCAGGCCGTAACTGGGTGCCTCGCTCAGGCGGATATTGCGCGGTATCACGGTGTTGAACACCATGTCACCGAAGTGGTTTTTAAGTTCCTCAAAGATTTGGTTGCCCAGGCGCAGACGGGCGTCATACATCGTGAGCAGGAAACCCTCGATGCGCAGACCGGCGTTGAGTTTGCCCTTGATGATACGCACGGTGTTGAGCAGTTTGCTGATGCCCTCCAGGGCGAAATACTCGGCCTGAACGGGTATGATGACGCTGTTGGCAGCCGTGAGGGCGTTCACCGTAATCAGTCCCAGCGACGGACTGCAGTCAATCAGGATATAGTCGTAGTCGCCGTCCACTCCTTTCAGGGCATGGGCCAGCACCTTCTCGCGGCCGCTGCGTTCCACCAGTTCCATCTCGGCACCCACCAGGTCGATGCGCGAGCCCACCAGTTTCAGTCCTTCCACACAGGTATCCACTGCGGCGCTCTGCATGGGATAGTCGTCAACCAGACATTCGTAGATGGTGGCCGACATCTGCTTGGGTTCCACGCCCAGGCCCGAGGTGGCGTTGGCCTGCGGGTCGGCGTCGATGAGCAGCACACGCTTGCCGCATGTGGCGAGCGATGCCGCCAGGTTGATGGCGGTGGTGGTTTTACCCACTCCTCCCTTTTGGTTAGCTATTGCGATAATTTTAGCCATAAACAAAAAATAGTTTCACGCCTGCAAAGTAACCGCATTTTACGCAAATAATCTAAACAAACTGCGTTAAATTGAAATAAATGTTCCTAAATCACCTTATATAATATCCGAACCGCACCCCACCCCCACCCCCGAAAAAACGAAATGACGGGTCGGGCGGCGGGGGGATGACGTGAACAAGGTGGGTCCCGCCGGGGGCGGAATCCACCTTGTTTGGATGGTTGCTCCGGCGGTGAGGCCGGAGCGTGTGCTGATTACTTGTCGGTGAGGTCGGCAGGCAGCATCACCACTTCCAGGCGATTGCCGGCAGCCACGAGCTGGCGGGCAAAGGCGGCGATGGTGGCGGGGGTCTGCGCATTCACGATGGCCTCGTAGTTGCTGCAACGGTCTTCGCCACGGTCCACATAAGTGCTGATGATGTCCAGCCAGTAGCGGTTCTCACGCAGTTGGGTCTCATGGTCTTTGAGCATCACTTTCTTGATGTCGGCCAGGCTGGCCTCGTCAACGACGGTGCCGGCGTTGACCATTTCCTCGCGCATGATGTTCAGTGCGGTCTCGGCCATGTCGGGCTTCATGGGGCATACGCCTATCACAGCGGTGGTGGCACGGTCGCCGGCCTCGCTGGCAAAGCCCATGGCGCTGGCCGAATAAGCGGCGCTGGCGTCTTCGCGAATCTTCTGCAGGTAAATCTTGTCAAGAATCTGACCCAGCATCCTGGCCTTCACCGAATTCTCCTGGCTGTAGGGCAGTTTGTCGTCAAACCAGAAGATGTAACTGTTGGCCTTGGGGGTTTCCATGGCGCGGGTGAAGTGGTTCATCACCACACCATGCGGGCGCTCCATCACATTCGCGTAATTCTCTTTCTCGCCTTTCTTGGCGGGCAGCGAAGCGATGTATTGCTCAATGAGCGGACGGATGGCGGCCTCGTCGAAGTTACCCACGAAGTAGAAGGTAAAGTCGGCGGCGTTGGCGGTGCGTTCTTTGGCGATTTGCAGCACACGGTCATAGTCCACCTCACTCAGGGCATCCACATTGAAGGGACGGTTGCGCCAGCTGTGGTTGCCCCACGACACGCTCACGGAGTCGCTGAACACGCCCTCGGGCTGCAGGTCTTTGTTCTTGAGCATGGTGTTGAGTTGGCTCATCAGGGTGTTGTAGGCCTTGTCATCACGACGGATGTCGGTGAAGTTGAGATAAGTGAGTTGGAACATGGTCTCCAGGTCCTTCACGGTGCTGTGGCCCGACACCTGCTCGTAATACTCGTTCAAGTCAAGGCTCACGCTGGCCTGCTTGCCGGCGAGGGCTTTCTCCAGCTCGGTGTTGCTGAACTCGCCCAGTCCGCTCGAAGCCGTGATGGCACCCAGCAGTTGGGTGTTGGCCCAGTCCTTCTCGCCGTAGAGCGAGCTGCCGCCGCGCGATTCGGCGAGCATCAGGATTTCATTCTTGTTGTAGTCGGTTTGCTTGAGGATGACTTTGGCACCGTTGCTCAGCGTCAGTTCCTTGTAGCCGAACTTGTCGTTGGTGGTCTCTTTCTTGATAGAGCCTTTCTTGGGCAGGGTTTTGAGCAGAGGCTCGTCCTTCACATTGTCCACATAGGGGGTGATTTCGGCGTTGCGGGCACGGTCCACAGCGGCCTTCAGGCCCTCGGCGGTGGGATAAACGGCGCCGTCTTTCTCGGTGTTGAAACTCAGCACCACCATATTGGTGTCGCTCTGGCTGATGAGTTCGGGCAGCATCTGGTTGATCAGATCCACGGGAATCTGCGGAGCAATCATCTGCATAAGTTGATAGGTGGTCTCGATGCTGGGATAAGGCTCGTTATCGAGGTAATGGCGGTAATAGTCGCGGGCGAACTGGTCATTGCTGATTTTGTCACGCTCGTTGTAGGCGCGTTCCAGACGGCTCATGTATTCATCGCGGGCACGCAGATACTCCGACTGGGTGAAACCGTACTTGGCGGCACGCATGGCCTCGGTCACCACTGCCTCCAGAGCGGCCTCGGTCTGGCCTTCCTTGGGCAGGGCGCTCAGCGAGAAGGCGTCCTTGGTGTTGGCAAAGAGGTAGGCACCGTCATCACCGCTGGCCTGCATAAAGGGGCAGTCGGCCTCCTGGGCTTTTTCAGACAGACGGGCATTTAACATCTGACCCAGCATGCTCTTGGCATAGTCCATGAGCATATAGCTCATGTCGCTTTTCATTTCCTTGGGGAACACCTCGTGCTTGAAGAACACGTTCACCAGATTGTACTGCTGCTCCTTGTCCTTCTCCACGATGACGATGGCCTCGTTGTTGTCGGGCACTTCCACATCCTCCACCTGGGCGGCGTCGGGTGCCGCGGCGGGGATGCCGCTGAACATTTCTTTGATTTTGGCCTCGGTGTAGTCCACATCCACGTCGCCCACCACCACGATGGCCTGGTTGTCGGGACGATACCACTTGTGGTAGTAGTCACGCAGTTCGTTGTACTTAAAGCCGTCCACCACGCTCATCAGGCCGATGGGCATGCGCAGACCGTACTTCGAACCTGGGTAGAGCTGCTCCAGGCAGTTCTCCAGCATACGCTGCGATGCGCTGCGGCGCAGGCGCCACTCCTCATGAATCACGCCGCGCTCCTTGTCAATTTCCTCATCCTCAAGCAGCAGACCGTTGCTCCAGTCTTTCAGGATGAGCAGGCATGAGTCGAGGGCGCTTTGGCGCGTACTGGGCACGTCGTTGATGTTGTACACTGTCTCGGCGATGCTGGTGTAGGCGTTCAGGTCACGGCCAAACTCCACGCCCAGGCCACGGGTGTAGTCAATCACGCCATTGCCGGGATAGTTCTCGGTGCCGTTAAAGCACATATGCTCCAGGAAGTGGGCCAAACCACGCTGACTCTCCTCCTCCTGGAGGGAACCCACGCGCTGGGCGATGTAGAAATTCACACGGTGCTCTGGGTAATCGTTGTGACGCACATAGTAGGTGAGTCCGTTGGCGAGTTTACCGGTGCGCACTGCTTCATCGTTGGTGATGGGGCCGAGCGACTGAGCGGTTGTCGTCACTGCCGTTACTGCCAGCAGTGCCACGACTAGAAAATGTTTCAGTTTCATGATAAATAATTGGTTTATAATTGATTATTACAGAAATTCTTGGTGCTATGACTTGTTTATCGGTTTAAATTTAACAAAAGTAGTATTTAATTTGTTAACCGAAACAACAATTCCGCATCATTTTCATTTTTTTTATTATTTCACATAGGTTTCGCCACGTTTTCACGAATCAACCGATTCGTCGTCGCGGTATTCGAGTATGTCGCCCGGCTGGCAGGCCAGCTCGCGGCAAATATTCTCCAGGGTGGTGAAGCGCACGGCCTTTGCCTTGCCGGTCTTCAGGATGGACAGGTTGGCGGCGGTGAGGCCCACACGCTCGGCAAGTTCACCAAGCCCTATCTTGCGCTTGGCCATCTCCACATCAAGATTTACAATGATTTTTCCCATGATTGTTCCTCCTTGGTTTAAACCACTGTGTCGAGTTCTTCTTTCTGCTTGAGGCCCACGGCAAAAATCTCGGCCATCAGCAGGAACAGGAAACCGTCGCTCAGTGTCATGATGAAATCGGGCAGTTCCACCAGCGTGTTGATGGAATAATGGGCCATAACAGGCAACTGGGTATGATGGATGATTTGAAGCAGAACGATGAAAACCAGGCTGATGATGACATAAAACCAGCCGGTTTTACGCAGCAATCTCACGTTTTTCCAATCGAAGATGACACCGCGGTTCACATTGACGATGAACTTGATGAACCACACCAAGGCCAAAGCAAGGGGGATCATAATCAGGCCAACGCCTATCACCGTAGTCCAAAACACCACTGTTTTCTCTTGGGCGGGCAAAGCGGCCAATTCCTCGTCCTGCACAAGCACCGAGGTGGGCCACACCTTCACTTCCTTACCCTGAGGGTCGGTCACCGTTACACTCGTTTGGTCGGTCACCTCATCGGGCACCATGTCAACGCGTGTAAAGCCAACGTTTGCGAGCGAATCAGGACCGTTGAACATGCTATACAAAGAGAACGCCACATTACACGCCATGATTGTAAGCACGATTGCACAAAAAATGTTTAATCTCGTTTTCATAATTTTTACTGTTTAGCGTATTAAATATATTGTATTTCTAACATAATTTATCGTTATTCGATATGCAAAAGTAATGCCACTATTTTAACCGTGCAAGAAAAAAACAATATTTTTTTATCGAAAAACGATAATTTAACTTCTGTTAACAAAAATCGCCTTGTTTCCAGGCCGCAACCCGCAACGCACCGACATCCATTTTGGCACTAGGGAGCGGGGTAATGGAAATCAGTGCCGATAACGGGAAGAAGAAGCCCCGGCAACGGAGGTGGAGGGTGACCGATTTGAGGAGGATAAAGACGGACACTCCGCCCACAGTGTTTTCTTCATGCCACACGAGACTCGCTGGAGTGAGAGGACCAAAAAAAAACCGAGTAGAAGCGTTTGGCTGACAAAAAAGAAAAGCGGCAAGCAGAAATTCCGCTTGTCGCTTTCGGGTCGGGGTGAGAGGACTCGAACTTCCGACCTCCACGTCCCGAACGTGGCGCGCTAACCAACTGTGCTACACCCCGATTGCTCTTGTAAAAGCGGTGCAAAGATAGACATTTTTTTTATTTGGTGCAAGTTTTTGGCAAAAAATTGCGTGATATAGTGAAAAAGTCGCGGGAGTTTTGTAACTTTGCCCTCCGAAAACACTACATAATCTTTCACCAAGACACCACCTTATTTAATTATGCTACATCGCTGTCCCAACTGCGGCAAGACGATACACGTGTCGGACGAAGAACTGGCTCAGCACACGGGTCATGTGGTGTGTCCGCAGTGTCTCACGGTGTATGAGGTGCAGGGCGGCACGCTCACGGCCCAGACCCAGCGCAGCGGCCAGGGCGACAGTGCCCCGGCGGCCGACGCGGCGGGATGGACCACCTTCAGTTATTGCTACAACTGCGGCAAGCAACTGCCCACAGGCATCAGTTTCTGCCCCTATTGCGGGGTGAACCTGCATATGCCGTTTTCGACGCAGGACGACCACGGCGCCACGGCCAAAGAGGGCCGGGCGGCTCCGGCAGCCGGCAAAAAAGCCGCCCACACCGACCGAGAGGAAAACACGGCCGATGTGTCGGACCTGCTGCGGCACCTCCCCTTCAGATTCGACTCCAAGTCAACCCAGCACATACGGGAGCCACGGCTGCACGGGTTGCCGCTGGTGATGGCGTGGCTGTGTATTCTGGCGCTCACGGGCATCTTCATCGCCATCGTGACGGCGGCTTTCAGGTTGGGTTGAGAAACCACGAATGCGGAGAAAACCCGGCGGCAAGAAAAAAATAGTTGACGTTTTACTTTTAATTTATCAGAATAACTATTACTTTTGCACCGCCAAAATTGACGAAAACTAAAAAAAACATTATAAAAATGGCTAAAAAACAAAACGTACCCACCCGCACCAAGCTCGAGGAAGTGAACGAGCAGATGACAACGGTGGCTGAGAAATTAGAAAACAGTAAAAAGTATATTTACTGGGGATTGACCATTGTGCTGGCCCTGATACTGCTGGGCGCCGGCTACTATTACCTGATCAAGATACCCAACGAGAAAAAGGCCGTCAACCAGATAGGCAAAGCCGACATCGCCATGATGCAGGGTAACACCGAGCAGGCGCTGCAAGACTACCAGAAGGTGGCCGATGCCTTCAGCAACGAGCCCGCTAACCGCGCCAAACTCAACGCCGCCATCCTGCTCTACAACCAGGGCAAGAACCAGGAGGCCGCCAAATATCTGGAGGACTTCGACCCCAACGGCGACCTGGTGGGTCCCGCCGGCATGTCGCTGCTGGGCGACTGCTACGTGAACATGAAGCAGTATGACAAAGCGCTGAATGCCTACGACAAGGCCGTGACGCTGTGCAAGGGCAATGAGCTGTTCGCCCCCACTTTCATGATTAAGAAAGCCACGGTGCTGCGCGAGCAGAAAAAATATGACCAAGAGGCCGCCATCTACCAAACCATCAAGGACCAGTATCCGGTGTACGCCCAGCAATTCGGCGTGAACATCGACAAATATCTGGAGCGTGCCAACGCTCAAGCCGGCAAATAATCCGGTCGGCAACACATTATCCACCACATCACAGGTTGGTCCACGCTCCGCACCGTGAGCCAACCTTTTTTGTCATTCCGTCAGCAATAATCATAACTCAAATCCATAAGCACCTATGAAACCCATCTATAACCGAGTGCTGCTCAAACTGAGCGGCGAATCGCTGGCGGCAGGCCAGGCAACAGGTATCGACGCCGACCGTGTGTCGGCCTACGCCCGTCAAATCAAAGAAATCGTCCAAGCCGGCGTGCAAGTGGCCATCGTGATAGGCGGCGGCAACATCTTCCGCGGCCTCAAGGGCGCCACCCAGGGCTTCGACCGCGTGAAGGGCGACCAAATGGGAATGCTTGCCACGGTGATTAACTCGCTGGCGCTGTCGTCGGCCCTCGAGGCCATCGGCCAGCCAGCACAGGTGTTCACCGCCATTGGCATGTTCCCCATCGGCGAACCTTACAGCAAGTGGCACGCCATCCAGGCCATGCAGGACGGCAAAGTGGCTATCTGCTCCTGCGGCACGGGAAGCCCGTTTTTCACCACCGACACCGGCAGCACGCTGCGCGGCATTGAATTGGAGTGCGACGTGATGCTGAAGGGCACGCGTGTGGACGGCATCTATACCGCCGACCCCGAGAAAGATGCCTCGGCCACCAAATTCGACCGAATCAGTTATGACGAAATCTACCGCCGTGGACTCAAAGTGATGGATATGACCGCCACCGTGATGGCCCGCGACAACGGACTGCCCATCCACGTGTTCAACATGGACCAGGAGGGCAATCTGGGCCGCGTAATCGGCGGTGAGCCCATCGGCACCGTGGTAACCGTGGGCGAATGACCCGCATGCCACACCTCAAGGGTGTGCCTCATGTGAGGGAAAACAAATAACTGTTTGAAACATCCTTGATTCGTAACGAAGAAGATATCTTTCTAAAGAAAAAATCGGGCGACAGGCATGCGCGCCCGATTTTTCATCTCTCCACCCCACATGGAAAACCCAACCACGGTCACCGGCAGAACACAAAACACCTAAATGCCGTGCCTGTGGCGGAACGGCAGCGAAAAAAGTGACGGAAAATCGGTGTTTTTTAAAAAAAAATGCTACTTTTGTGAGCCATTATACCCGGTAACGATGCAAGAGAAACATCCCATACAGATCAATGTGGGCAACGTGCTACGGCAACGTCTCCCCGGGCGGCACATCCCCAGGTGGGCCGTGCGGTGGCTGGAACGCACCATCTGCCAAGACCGGCTGAACGAAATCCTGCGCGCCATCGGCGACCGCCAGGGCGTGGAAGCCGCCGACGTGGCGCTGCGTGAACTGGGCATCACCCTGCACGCCACCGGGCTCGACAGTTTGCCACAGGGCCGTTACATCTTTGCGAGCAACCATCCCCTGGGCGGCCTGGACGGTCTGGGCCTGATTTCGCTGCTGGGACATCACTACGACGGCGATATCCGCTTCATGGTCAACGACCTGCTGATGGCGGTGGAACCGCTGCGGCCGGTGTTCCTGCCAGTGAATAAATACGGACGGCAGTCGCGGCAGGCGGCTACCGACATCGAAGCCGAGTATGCGGGCCACAAGCAGATGCTCACCTTCCCCGCCGGACTGTGCTCGCGCCTGCAGCACGGCCAGGTGCGCGACCTGCCATGGAACAAGAGCGTGGTGAGTCTGGCGGTGACCTATCGGCGCGACATCGTGCCGGTGCACTTCCATGCCGAGAACACCCGATTCTTCTACCGTCTGGCCAATCTCCGCAAGCGGCTGGGCATGAAATTCAACGCCGAGATGGTGTACCTGCCCAAAGAAATGATTAAAAAACAAGACTGCACCTTCAGCGTGACGGTGGGCACTCCCGTGCCCTGGCAACAACTCGACGCCGCCCACCCGCGCGAGCAGGCCCAACGGCTGTGCCGCATGGTCTATGATCTTGATGCTACTAAACTTGAAAAAAACTAAAATGTGATGGAACAGATTATCGATGCCATAAACCCTCGCGAAATAGAGCAAGAACTGCAGCAAAACCGCTTTCTGCGCCGCACCAACAAAGCCGACAACGAAATCTACATCATCGATGCCCACAACTCACCGGCCACCATGCGCGAGCTAGGGCGACTGCGTGAAATAAGTTTCCGCGCCGCCGGAGGCGGCACCGGCAAGGCATGCGACATCGACGAGTTTGACACTATGCCCAAGCCCTGCCAGCAACTGCTGGTGTGGAATCCCGAACGCCACGAAATCATAGGCGCCTACCGCTTCCTGCTGGGCAAGGACATCGAGGTGAAAGACGGAAAGCCCCGCATCGCCATGGCCCACATGTTCCGCTTCAGCCAGCACTTCATCACCCACTACCTGCCCTACTCCATCGAGTTAGGCCGCTCCTTTGTGCGACCCGAATATCAAAACACCCGCATCGGCGCACGCGCTCTGTTCTCGCTCGACAACCTGTGGGACGGACTGGGGGCGCTCACCATCGTGTATCCCCAGGTGAAATATCTGTTCGGCAAGATGACCATGTATCCCAGTTACGACCGCAGCTGCCGCAACCACCTGCTTTACTTCCTCAACCTGTATTTCCCCGACCCCGAAGAGGTGGCGCGCCCCATCGAGCCGCTGTCCGACACGCGCAGCAACGACCCCGAATTGGCCGCCATGTTTACGGGCGACGACTTCAAGGAAGACTACCGCCGGCTCAACGCCTATGTGCGCCGTCACGGCATCAACATCCCGCCGCTGGTCAACGCCTACATGAGTCTTTCGCCCAAGATGCACATGCTGGGCACCGCCATCAACCACGACTTCGGCCAGGTGGAGGAAACCGGCATCTTCTTCTGTCTGGACGACATCACCGATGAGAAAAAACATCGCCACATCGACTCCTACCTCAAATCGATGGAGCAAAACGACAAAACATCTTTCCACATACCATCATGACCCTTACACACATCACACGCCACCTGGCCGTCGTGGCCGCCCTGCTTTTATCCGCACCTATAGCGCAAGCCGGGGTTGACGTGGATTATGAGGCCACCGTCACCGTCAACGCCGGCAGCGGTGACCTGGCACCCTATTACGTGGCCAGCAATCGCGGCGGAACAGTCACCCAGCAATTCTCGGGACTGCTCAGCGCGGCGGCTTGGCACAACATGGACACCACCCGGCGGCTGAGCTACGGCTTCGGCGCCGAGGTGTGGGCCGGATACTCCAACAGCGCCGACTACCTGCGCTATGACGGCGGCAGCGGCACCATGGTGACCAACGCGCAACACCCGGCCCGCGCCTGGGTGCAGCAAGCCTATATAGAGGGCAAATACCGCGGCGTGCAGGTCATCCTGGGCCAGAAACACATGGCCTCGCCCTGGCTCCACCCCACCCTGAGCAGCGGCGACCTGGTGATGAGCGGCAACGCGCGTCCGCCAGCGGGCATAAGCGCCGGTTTCGTCAACTTCCAGAACATTCCCTTCACCCGCGGCTGGGTGCAGATTTCAGGTATCTACGGATACTATAAGTACGGCGACGGCGACTGGCTCACCAACCACTACAACTACTACAACGATTTCATCACCACGTCGGCTTGGTTCAACTACAAGAACATCTACTTCCGCACATCCCCCCACAAGCCATTCGTGCTCACGCTGGGCGCCCAGGCCGCCTGCCAGTTCGGCGGCACCGCCGCCTACTATCAGCGCGGTGTGCTGCAGCGCACGGTGGAGATGCCCGCCAACGCCAAGGCCTTTTTCCGCGCATTCATACCGGGCAGCGGAGGCACGGGCGAGGGCGACAGCTTTGTGGAAGGCAACCACGTGGGCAGTTGGGACATCATCGCGCAATACACCTTTCACACCGGACAACGGATACGCGCCTATCACCAGCGCCTGTGGGAAGACGGATCGGGCATCGGTTTCCAGAACGGCTTCGACGGGCTGTGGGGCTTGGAATACTCCTCGGCCGAGAATGAATGGGTGGACGGCATAGTGGTGGAATTGCTCAACCTCACCCAGCAGAGCGGGCCCATCCACTGGGCCGTGAACGACCACCCCGACTCGCCCATCAACACCCGCAGCTCAGGTAATGACGACTACTACAACAACTACATCTACAACGGCTACCAAGCCCGCGGCATGTCAATCGGGTCGCCCCTGGTACGCTCCCCGCTCTACAATCTGGACGGCTATATGCGTTACGCACAGAACCAGATGCGTGCCATCCACCTCGGCATCACCGGGCACATCAACGACGAATGGCAATGGCGTGTGCTGGCATCGCGGCGCAGCGCCTGGGGCACCACCGGCAAGCCCAGCGCCACGCGGCTGGACTCGGGTTCGGCACTCTTCGAGGCCATATATTCGCCCCAACGCTGGCAGGGGCTGCGCCTGACGGCACAGCTGGGCTATGACCGCGGCGAACTCTACGGCGACACCTTCGGCATGCTGCTGTCGGCTACCTATCACGGAAATCTCACTTTTGGAAAATAAAACGGCTATGAAGCACTTTCTCCATATTCTATTGGCTCTCACACTGGCCGGCACTGTGGCCTCCTGCACCTACAACAACGGCGACATCGGCATTTGGTTCGGCACCTGGAGCGTCGACACGCTCAAGGTGGACGGCAACGTCACCCATCTGGCCACCGCCGGCGACACCGCCGTCAATTACTTCATGCAATTCCAGTCGTCGGTGTTCCGCCTGAGCATCGTGGGGCCTTATCATGACGCCGACGAGAACTTCGGCACCTGGCAGGAGGGCGAACAGCCCGGCACGATGCGTGCGTGGTTCCCCGATAGTAACTACACCTACATCCTGCACCGGTTTCCCGGCATGGAACTCGACAACCACTTCACCGTGGTGCGTCGCAACAACCGCCGGCTTGTCCTCACCAAGACCGCTGCCAACGGTCACACCTACACATACTGCATCAGCAAGAACGCCAAATAACACCCGCGCGCCGGCACACACATAACACGCGCCCGCATTCCCCATTTGGCTGAGGATGCGGGCGCGCGATATTCCACGGGTCGCCGGGCGTCGGGCTATTCCATACCCAGACGGGCCTGCTCACGCTTGATGATTTCCTGGGCGGCCTTTTTTTCTTTGTCGTCCTTGTCGAGGCCGAACTTAGCCAGGATGTCGGCGGTGTCCATGCCTTTCTCCACCATCAGCCTCAGGGCGATGGCGCGCACATCCTCCAGATTGAGACGCAGTTTCACAGCCACGTCCTTGTTGAGGTCAACTTTCTTGGTGCCGCTGCTTTCTATCACGTCACGCACGGGGATGGCGGGGTCGATGAGAATGCGTCCGCAGTACTCGCACACGATAAGTTTCTTGTGCATCTTGATTTCCATCTGGCGTTGTGGCGGGATGCGGTTGAAGCAGCCGCCGCAGGCGTTGCGCTGCACATACACCAGGCCGAGGCCGTTGCGCACATTCTTGCGGATACGCTTGAAAGCGCCGAGCAGTCGGGCATCGATTTTCGATTCCAGTTTCTTGGCCTGCTCACGGAATTTTTCTTCCTTCTGCTTGGTTTCGGAGATGATGTCGTTGAGCTCGGTTTTCTTCTCATCCAGCACATGCTCATTGTCGGCCAGTTGTTCGCGGGCCTGCGCCACCTCCTGCTCAATGGCTTCGATGCGGGCCGTAGCCTCGTTCACGCGCTTGTCGGCAAGTTCCACATTGAGTTTCTGGTATTCTATCTCTTTGTTCAGATAGTCATACTCGATGTTGTTGCGCACGTGGTCTTGGTCGGCGGTGTATTTGTCGATGAGCGCCAGCGCTTTGTCGTGCTCCGACTGCTGGTTGGCAATCTCGGCTTTGAGACTGGCTATCTCGGCATTGAAATTCTCCACGCGGGTGTTGAGGCCGGCGATGCCGTCTTCCAGATCTTGCACCTCCAACGGCAGCTCGCCGCGCAGCGTCTTGATGCCGTCAATCTTCGAAAGGATTTCCTGCAGGTCATACAGATGACGGAGCCTTTCTTCTACCGTAAGTTCTTTTTCTTGTTTAGCCATTGTCTTTATAAGTATTTAATTTGATTTTTCTCGTCACTTGCAAAAGCGGTTGCAAAGGTAGGATATTTTTTTTGAATAATCTCTAAAAAAATCTCTTTTGTGTAATGCTCACTCTCATAATGACCTATGTCGGCCAAAAGGATGCGCGGGTTGTTGTCGAGCAGTTCATGGTAGCGCATGTCGGCCGAAACAAAGACTTGGGCGCCGCGTTCCACGGCCTTGCCGATGAGGAAGGCACCCGACCCGCCGCATAGCGCCACGCGGGTGAGCGTTTGGTCCAGGTTACCGCTGCAACGCACGGCACCCACTTCGAAGGCCTGCTTCACGTGCTCCAGCCACTGGCGTGCGGGCGTGGGCTCTATGTCACCCACCACGCCGCCGCCCGCCACGGTGCCGTCGTCCATGCCGGCGACGGGATGCGGGTCCAGGCACTCTATGCGGGTCATGCCCAGTTTCTGCGCCATGCGCCACGACACGCCCTGCGGGGCGTTGTCCATGTTGGTGTGCGCGCTGTACACAGCCACACCGTGCTTGATGGCCGCCAGCACCGTGCGCTCGGTGGGGGTGGCGCCGATGATTTTCTTCAGTCCGTGGAAAATCAGGGGGTGATGCGAAATCACCAGGTTCCAGCCGCGCTTCACGGCTTCGGCCACCACGGCCTCGGTGGCGTCGGTACACAGCAGGGCGCCCGTGGCCTCGGCCTCAGGGTCGCCCACCTGCATGCCGGTGTTGTCCCACTCCTCCTGCAACCGCAGCGGCGCGTGTTGCTCAATGAGCGCGGTGATGTCCTTAATCTTCATGACGGTCCACCTTCAGACATAATTCGTCGAGTTGCGAGGCGTCTATCTCGCTGGGGGCGTCGAGCATGGTGTCGCGACCGCTGTTGTTCTTGGGGAAGGCGATGCAGTCGCGGATACTGTCGAGACCCGCCATAATCGACACGAAGCGGTCGAAACCAAAAGCCAGGCCGGCATGAGGCGGCGCGCCGTATTTAAAGGCATTGATGAGGAATCCAAACTGTGCCATGGCACGCTCGGGGGTGAAGCCCAGTATCTTGAACATCTTCTCCTGCAGTTTGCCGTCGTGGATACGCAGGCTGCCGCCGCCCACCTCTATGCCGTTGCACACAAAGTCGTAGGCCATGGCGCGCACCTGCTCGGGATGCTCGTCGAGCAAGGGGATATCGTCGGGGTTGGGCATGGTGAACGGGTGATGGGTGGCCATGAGACGCTGCTCCTCGTCGCTCCACTCAAAGAGCGGGAAGTCAACCACCCACAGGCAGTCAAACTTATCCTTGTCGCGCACACCCAGCCGGTCGCCCATCTCCAAACGCAGCGAGCACAGTTGCACGCGTGTCTTGTTGGCTTTGTCGCCGCTCATAATCAGCACCAGGTCGCCGTCGCGGGCACCCATCTTCTCCTTGAGCCGCTGCCACACCGACGCCTCATAGAACTTATCCACGCTGCTCTTCACGGTGCCGTCTTCGTTATACTTCACATACACCAGTCCCTGGGCACCCACCTGCGGACGCTTCACAAAGTCAACCAGCCCGTCGAGTTGCTTGCGGGTGTAGGACGCGCAGCCGGGGGCGCAGATGGCGCCGATGTAGGCCGCGCCGTTGAAAACCGGGAAGGTGCCCGTTCCCTTGAGCACATCGTCCACCTCCACAAAGGTCATACCGAAGCGGCGGTCGGGCTTGTCGCTGCCATACAGGCGCATGGCGTCGGCCCAGGTCATCTGGTCCAATTTGGCGGGCAAATCCACCCCGCGCACCTCCTTGAAGAGATGGCGTGCCAAGCCCTCGAACAACTCTATCACGTCTTCCTGGTCCACAAAACTCATCTCGCAGTCAATCTGCGTGAATTCAGGCTGGCGATCGGCGCGCAGGTCCTCGTCGCGGAAGCACTTCGCTATCTGGAAATAGCGGTCAAAACCCGCCACCATGAGCAGCTGCTTGAGGGTCTGCGGACTCTGCGGCAACGCATAGAACTGACCCGGATTCATGCGCGAGGGCACCACGAAGTCGCGCGCGCCCTCGGGCGTGGAGCCAATCAGAATGGGCGTCTCCACCTCGATAAACTGGCGGGCGTCCAGATAGTTTCGTATCAGGATAGCCATCTGGTGACGGAGTTCCAGGTTCCTGCGCACCACGCTGCGGCGCAGGTCCAGATAGCGGTATTTCATGCGCAGGTCGTCACCGCCGTCGGTGTTGTCCTCGATGGTGAACGGCGGCGTGAGGGCCTCGCCGATGACGCGCAGCTCGCGCGCGATAATCTCGATGTCGCCCGTGGGCATGGCAGGGTTTTTGCTGGAACGCTCGGCCACCTGGCCCACCACCTGCACCACCCACTCGCGGCCCAGGCGGTTGGCACGCTCGCACAGCGCCGCATCCACCTCGTTGTTAAACACCACCTGGGTGATGCCGTAGCGGTCACGCAGGTCCACAAAAGTCATTCCGCCCATCTTGCGGGTGCGTTGCACCCAGCCGGCCAGGGTCACTTCCTCGCCAACGTTGGCCAGCCGGAGTTCCCCGTTAGTTTTTGTTCTGTACATATATCAGTAGCAGTGTTATGTGTTGTTTTTTATTTCGCTTTGCTTAAAACATACAAAGTTACAACATTTTCAGCACACCGCCCCCACTCGGCCCACAAAAAATAACAAATTCACCCAAATCATTTGCAAAATATAAAAAATAGCGTACCTTTGCAGCGCTTTTAGCACCGGCAACGGTACCTTGAAGCCCGCGGGGTGTAGCGCAGTCCGGTTAGCGCGCCTGCTTTGGGAGCAGGAGGTCCCTGGTTCGAATCCAGGTACCCCGACAAACAAATTAAAACGCTGATTTATAGGAGATAACATCAAATATAACTCAGCGTTTTTTGCTATTTATAGCAATTTCAGCCATTAAAAAAAACCGCAATCTAGGACAAATTTGGTGCTATTTGGAGCAATTTGGAGCAAATGACGAGCAACTTCACGAGCAACTAATTGCCTATAACCAAAGGGACGAGCAACTAGACGAGCAACTTTGACGAGCAACTCGTTTACCAAAGATGGACAGATGCGTCGCGATTTTTTATGGCAAACACAAGATTTTATCTTGATGAACGCAAGACCAAGGCAGACAAACCGAGCGTTCTAAAGGTCGCAATCGCCCACAAGGGTGTGACCTCATTGGTCTCTTTGAATGTAAA